>Ga0075109_1001234_pt1 | contig 16197 bp, 15 predicted proteins | sample AntAceMetag02UKD_FD_69798 | JGI IMG/M metagenome (GOLD analysis project Ga0075109, IMG submission 69798) | Saline lake microbial communities from Ace Lake, Antarctica - Antarctic Ace Lake Metagenome 02UKD | ecosystem: Environmental > Aquatic > Non-marine Saline and Alkaline > Saline | place...
GCTGTCAGATCGATGGCGGGCGGTACAAACCCAGCAGTTACACCCACGAGGATGCCGAAGTCATCGCCGCTATCGTCGCTGGCCTGCCCGACAGCCTTGGTGGGATCCGCATGGCGTTGCGCATCGCAGAGCTGGCGCGCACTGGGCTGACGCCGGACTGGATGCCAGGCGCTGTACCGCGCTGCGTTCCGAGGGAAACCCGCGAAAACCAGCATGGGGTGCGCGCTGTGACCGAAGTTGTTGGCACAGAACGTGTGCTGACGCGGGGGAAGTGGCGGACTATCGATGTTTTGGTCTGTCCAGTCACTTGGCGACCGCATCCTGAGCAGATCGCATCAGCGCGGCGGGGGTATGAGGATTGGTGGCAGGCGCTGGGCTGGGTAAGGGATGGGTTGGCTGCCGGTGGGATCCTGCGTGAGGTTCAGGTGACCGCTGCGATGCCAAAAATAGTGCCCTGGGCAGCAAGATGAGATCGAAGAAAAAGGAAAGCTGGACGGCAACATTTCATATTCGTATCCGCAGCATTCCCCAAATGCGGTCACTCGCCGTTTTGAGTTCGACCGGCAGCTGAGCGCAGGTAGCTCTGTGCAAAGTTGCGAACAGAGGTGGTGACCAAGCGAGCTAAACGGCCATTTCCGTACTTTGGGCCTGTTTGGCGGCGCGCCAATCCGGCAACTCGAGCACCGCGCAGCATCCGACGATGCTCGTGGCAATTACTCCGTTGTGCAAGCGAATCGTCGATAATTCGCACTCTTCGGAGCCAGCCTCCAGTGTTAATCAACAGGCATAAACGTTGCTGAAATTGAGAAGACTTTTTAAATTGGTCGAAAAGCGCTCCGATGCTGACAGTTTATCATGGTGTTAGCTACCTCTAGCGCCGTCGCAGTGGCTGTCCCGCTGCTTGTCGTAAATCCCTATAACTGACAGATGTTTGCCGAACCGCTTAATCCCACTCTGCATTGAAAATACGCTTTTCAACCTCGAACGATCAATTTGTAAGCAAACATATAGGGTCTTTGAGTTGGTTCCATCACCTGGTTGACATATTCAGATTTCTTGGGTGTGATAGTACAACTTATATTGGCATTCGAGCCTCGTACTTCCTCCAGCCGCTGTGTGCGTTTGAGGGAAGACGAGGCTTTTTACGTTTAAGGAGCTGCGTTGAAACGTAAAATCGACCTCGGCATTTTGTTTTCACGCTCCGGCAGCTACAAGTTGTTGGGCGAGGCGAGCCTGACTGGTGCACTGAAGGCGATTGCGCAAATCAATGCCGATCCGAGGTTTGACATCACTTTCCGTGCCGTGGCCCGTGATCCGGAAGGCAATGTCGACGCTTATGCACCGCTATGTGAAGAAATCCTGCGCGAAAGCGGTGCGCGCCATGTCATTGGCTGCACTACGTCGTGGAGCCGCAAAGAAGTAATCCCTTCCCTTGAACGGTCGAACGGGGCGTTGTGGTATCCCGTGCCGCATGAAGGTTTCGAGACGTCGGATCGGATCGTATATACCCATGCTTGTCCAAACCAGCATTTGTTGCCGCTGCTGGATCATGCGTTCGCGAGGTACGGCATGCGCAGCTATTTGACCGGGTCAAATTACATTTGGGGGTGGGAGATGAACCGCCTCGCACGCGAGATCGGGCTACGTGCGGGTGGGTCGGTTCTCGGCGAACGCTATCTGCCGCTGGGGGCGACCGATGTGGCGAGGATCGTGGCCGAAATTGCCGAGATGCGCCCCGATTTCGTGCTGAACCAATTGATAGGTCCATCACAATACGCGTTCTTGACGGCGATGGCTGAACTGCGTGCGCGCAATCCATATTTTGCACAGGGTCATTGTCCGGTCCTGTCGTGCAACCTGACAGAATGCGAGTTGCCTACAATTGGTGGCGCTGCTGAAGGTGTTATAGCGGCTGGGCCATGGTTCTGCGGACTGCCTGATCTCTCGCCGAGCAGGGGCTGCGGCTTTGGCTCGTCGTTCGAGGCGGTGGCGCATGCCTCTGTTATGATGCTGGCGCATATGCTGCATGATCGTCCCGGGGCCGAAAAGTTGCCGCTGTCTGACCTGTTGGCGCTGCCAAAGGCCGCACAGATGGGGATCAATGCGCGCACGCATCATACCAGCCTACCTGTGGTGATTGCCCAGGTGCAGGCCGGTGCCTTCGTGCCACTGAAATCCATGGGTCCGGTGGAAGGCGATCCTTATCTGACAATGGGCCGCGACACGTTGCGCCCGGCCTTGCGGGTGGTGACGTGATGCGGCGCTTGCAGATTCCTGAACTGGGCGGCGCGCAGGCCGCAATTTTACACCGGCCGCATGTGACGGTCGTCGCGCTAACCCGCCAGTTGGAGGCAATCGGTCTCAACGTTATAAATTACTGGCCTAATTTGCCGGTCGCAGCGCGCAGTAATGATTACCTGTTTTTAGACGTCGATACTGCCCATGATGACCAATTCCCTTGGCCGCTGGGGGAGGCCCCAATACCAACCATCGCACTTGTAGGTTCAGAGGCACCCGGGCGTATCGAGTGGCTGATGAATTTCGGCGCTGATGCACAGATTTTGAAGCCTGTGGGCACAGGCGGTGTGTATTCCGCCTTGTTGATTGCCCGTGCGACTTTCGATGCGCGGGCAGAGATGACGGCAAGGATCGCCAGCCTGCGTGCGCGATTGGGTCAGCGGCAAACCGTGGTGCGTGCGGTGGCGTTGCTTGCCGCGCGGGGCAAGTCCGAAGACGCGGCCTACGACCAGCTGCGTGCCATGGCCATGGCATGGCAGATCAGTTTTGAGGATGCAGCAGAACGTATCGTCGCCAACGCCAGACAGCAGGAGAGTGAGCTTGGTTAATGTCGCTGTGGTCCCTGTTTCGCCTGCGGGTGTGTGGCGGCGGTTGTTGCGCCGAAAGCTAGCGCTGTTCGGTTTCGCGATCATTTTCATGGTAGTGGGCGGTGCAATTTTTGCGCCCTGGCTGGTGCGCTATAGCCCTAATGACCAACTCTTTAACGGGCTGACTTTGCAAGGCGCACCGATGCCACCAGGAGCTGATTTTCTGATGGGCACGGACCTGTTGGGGCGTGATCTGTTCAGCCGGATTTTATATGGCGCGCGTACATCGCTGATCATCGGGGTAGTAGCGAACGGCGTGGCTTTGATCATCGGCACGCTGATCGGCCTGACGGCTGGGTTTTTGCGCGGCTGGATCGGGTCAGTGCTGATGCGCTTTACCGATCTGATGATGGCCTTTCCGGCGCTTTTGTTGGCAATCTGCCTGGCGGCGATTTTTCAGCCGTCGCTTTGGATTGTTGCGATGGTGATCGCATCGGTCAACTGGGTGCAAACCGCGCGTGTGGTTTATACAGAAACCACCAGCCTGTCGGAGCGTGAATTTATCGCCGCCGAACGCACCTTGGGCGCATCTCAGTCGCGTATCCTGTTCCGGCATATCCTGCCACATCTTGTGCCGACGCTGATTGTCTGGGGCACCTTGGGGATTTCAGTGACCGTTCTATTGGAGGCAACGCTCAGCTTTCTGGGAGTGGGGGTGCAGCCACCGACGCCAAGCTGGGGCAATATCATCTTTGAAAACCAAACCTATTTTCAGGCTGCCCCTTGGCTGGTGTTCATCCCTGGTGCCGCAATTCTGCTGCTGGCCTTGGCGTTCAATCTTGTCGGGGATGCCTTGCGCGATGTGCTGGACCCCACGCAAAGAGGGTATGATTGATGGCAGGCTATTTGCTTCGGCGTTTTTTTCAGGCGGTACTGATCCTGCTGGGTGTCAGTTTCATTACTTTCGTGCTGCTTTACGTTCTGCCCGCCGATCCGGTGCGCCAGATTGCGGGGCGGGCGGCCACGGCCCAGACTGTAGAAAATATCCGCGAGCAGTTGGGCTTGGATCAGCCGTTTCTGGTGCAATATGGCCGCTATCTGGCCGGGTTGATTCAGGGCGATATGGGGCGCAGCTATCTGCAAAAGACGGAAGTGGCCGCACTGATCGCCTCGCGCCTGCCCGCAACATTGCTGTTGATGGCTGGCGGTATTGTCTGCGAATTGCTGATCGGGCTGACCTTTGGCGTGATCGCCGCAATCTATCGCGGTCGCCCGCTGGATCAGGGGCTGATGGTGACCAGTTTTATTGCGGTCTCGGCGCCGCAATTCGTGGTCGGGCTGCTGTTGCTCTACGTCTTCGCAGTGCAACTGGGCTGGTTTCCGATCGGCGGATACGGTACCTTTGCTCATCTGGTCCTGCCTGCGGTGACGCTGGGCATCATGGGATCAGGCTGGTATTCGCGGATGATGCGGTCTTCGATGATCGAGGTGCTGCGTCAGGATTATATCCGCACGGCCCGCGCCAAGGGGCTAACCCGCGCCCGTATCCTGTCCCGTCACGCTCTGCCCAACGCAATCCTACCGATCATCGCGATGATCGGGATTGATATTGGCATTTTCATGGGTGGGCTGGTTGTCGTGGAAAGTGTGTTCGGCTGGCCAGGTATTGGCCAGCTAGCATGGCAGGCGATCCAACGCGTCGATATCCCCATCATCATGGGTGTCACTATGGTGTCGGCCACCGCGATTGTGCTGGGCAACCTTCTGGCAGACGTCATTACCCCCTTCATCGATCCGCGCATCAAGATGCGGTGAAGCAATCAACCAACCTCAACAACAGGAAGATCGTTATGAAAAAACTGCTTTGTTCAACTGCACTTATCGCTGCTACGGCGTTTCCGCTGGTGGCGCAGGAGTATTCGCCTGACCCAGATGCAACGCCAGGCGGAATGATCACCATCACTTATAAGGATGACGTTGCCACGCTCGACCCTGCCATCGGCTATGACTGGCAGAACTGGTCGATGATCAAATCCTTGTTCGACGGGCTGATGGATTACGTGCCCGGCACCACCGATTTGCGCCCCGGCTTGGCCGAAAGCTACACCGTATCCGAGGATGGAACTGTCTTTACCTTCACCCTGCGTGCAGGCGTGATATTCCACAATGGCCGCGAAATGACGGCGGAAGATGTGAAATATTCCTTGGATCGCGTGACCTTGCCTGCCACGCAATCGCCCGGTGCGGGTTTCTTTGCGTCGATTGCCGGTTTTGACGAAATCTCGAGCGGCGAAGCTGAAACATTATCCGGTGTTGAAGTGATCGACCCGCTGACTATCCAAATCACCTTGTCGCGGCCGGATGCCACGTTCTTGCATGTGATGGGGCTGAACTTTGCCTCAATCGTGCCGCGAGAGGTTGTCGAGGAAATGGGCGACGATTTCGGCAAGAATCCGGTTGGCACGGGTGCCTTCAAGCTGTCCGAATGGACCATCGGCCAGCGCGTCGTTTTTGAAAAGAACACGGATTACTGGCGGGCAGGTGTGCCATATCTGGACGGTGTGACATTCGAGGTCGGGCAGGAGCCGATCGTCGCGCTGCTGCGCTTGCAACAGGGCGAGGTTGACGTGCCCGGTGACGGTATCCCGCCGGCCAAGTTTGTCGAAGTGATGAACGACCCCGCACAGGCCGCGCAGGTTATCGAAGGCGGACAGTTGCACACAGGCTATATCACGCTGAACGTGGGTGTGGCCCCCTTTGACCAGCTTGCCGTGCGTGAAGCAGTCAATATGGCCATCAACAAGGAACGGATCACCCAGATCATCAACGGCCGCGCAGTGCCCGCGACCCAGCCGCTGCCGCCCAGTATGCCGGGTTATACCGAAGGCTTTGCCGGTTTTGCCTATGACGTTGACGGCGCGATTGCTAAACTGGCCGAGGCCGGTTTCGCCGATGGGTTCACCACCGAGCTTTACGTGATGAACACCGATCCCAACCCGCGTATCGCGCAGGCGATCCAGCAGGATCTGGCGGCGATTGGTGTGACGCTCGAAATCCGCAGTCTGGCGCAAGCCAACGTGATCGAGGCCGGTGGCGCGGGCCAAGCTCCAATGATCTGGTCCGGTGGCATGGCGTGGATTGCCGATTTCCCGGACCCGTCAAACTTTTACGGCCCGATCCTTGGCTGCGCGGGCGCGGGCGAGGGCGGCTGGAACTGGTCGAAATTCTGCAACGAAGGCATCGACGCGATGGCTGTCGAGGCTGACAGCTTTATCGACCCCGCCGCACCAGAACGGCTTGAGCTGTGGTCGCAGGTCTATCAGGACGTGATGGCCCAAGCGCCTTGGGTGCCGGTGTTCAACGAGCAGCGCTACACGATGAAATCTGCGCGGATGGGCGGCGATGACGCGCTTTACGTGGATCCGGTGTCGATCCCCGTGAACTATGACTACGTTTATGTGACCGAGTAAATCTGATGTGCAAGAATTGCGACTACACGATCCACGGGGCGCAGCACCATTTCGGCTGGGACAATTCAATTGCCCCGGCCGAAGTGGTCGCGCCGGGATCAACGATCCTGTTTCAATGTCAGGATTCTTCGGCGGGCCAGCTTGGCCCGTCGAGCACGGTGGCGGATGTGGCCGCACTGGATTTCAGCAAGATTAATCCGGTGTCGGGTCCGATCTACGTGGATGGTGCCGAACCAGGCGATGCTCTGAAAATCACGCTGCATGACTTCGCGCCGCGTGTCCAGGACGGGTCAGCGTGGGGTTGGACCGCGAATATCCCGGGTTTTGGGCTGCTGGCGGATCAGTTCACCGATCCTGCGCTGACAATCTGGAAATATGATGCGGTCAATTTGGCACCGGCGTTGTGGGGGACGCATGGTAAGGTCGCGCTGAAGCCATTCACTGGCACCATTGGTGTGGCACAGGCGAAGCCCGGTCTGCATTCGGTCGTCCCACCGCGCCGGACCGGGGGTAATTTGGACATCCGCGATATCTCCAAAGGCACGGTGCTTTACCTGCCAGTCGAGGTGGCGGGGGCGCTGTTTTCCGTGGGCGACACCCATGCTGCGCAAGGTGATGGTGAGGTATGCGGCACAGCTATCGAAAGCCCGATGGATGTGACATTGACCCTTGATCTCGTGAAAGGCGCAAACCTCAAGATGCCGCGCTTTACCACGCAAGGTCCGGTGACACGGCATATAGATGCCGATGGATATGAGGTGACGACAGGCATCGGGCCTGACTTGATGACTGGCGCACGGCAGGCAGTTGAACAGATGGTCGATCTGCTCTGCGCACAGCACGGTATGACGGCGGTCAATGCGTATATGCTGGTGTCGACCTGTGGTGATCTGCGGATATCGGAAATCGTCGATATACCAAATTGGGTGGTATCGTTCTATTTTCCACGCTCTGTTTTCGCATGACTACAACTGATCCGTTGTTGTCGGTGCGCGATCTGACCGTCTCGGTCCGAGACAGGGGGGTTGTTAAACCGCTTGTCTCGGGCCTGAGTTTTGATCTGTGGGCTGGCGAAACACTGGCGATTGCGGGGGAAAGCGGGTCGGGAAAATCCATCACCTCGCTGGCGCTTATGGGGTTGTTGCCGAACAATGTGACGGTGACGTCCGGGCAGATGATGTTGGCTGGCACCGATTTGGAGGGTTTGACTGAAAGCCAGATGCGGCCCTTGCGTGGGGCCCAGCTGGCGATGATCTTTCAGGAACCGATGACATCTTTGAACCCCGTGCAGACTATCGGCACGCAATTGATTGAGGCGATCCGCGCGCATGAACCTGTTTCGCGTGGTCCGGCGCGCGAGGCGGCGATTGCAGCCTTGCGGCAAGTGCGCTTAGCCGAACCTGAACGCCGGATGGGTCAATATCCGCATGAATTGTCAGGGGGTATGCGCCAGCGCGTGATGATCGCGATGGCATTGGCTTTACGTCCGGCGCTTCTGATTGCGGATGAACCAACAACGGCGCTGGATGTGACCGTACAGCGTGAGGTGCTTGAACTGCTGAAAGACCTACAACAGGCTATTGGCACCGCAATTATCCTCATCACCCATGATATGGGCGTGGTCGCCGAAACAGCGGATCGCGTCGTGGTGATGCAGGCGGGCCGGATGGTCGAACAGGGGCTGACGACGGATGTGTTCTTAAACCCGCAGGCGGATTATACCCGTGATCTGTTGGCCGCTGTACCGCGATTAGGGGCCGGAGCCGCGCGTGCAGCACCCCTGCCACCCAAGGCCATGGTGCCTGTCGCGCAGCTGTTAGATGTGAAAGTGCATTTTGATATTGGTACGAATGTCCTCGGTCGGCCGACCCACCGTGTTCATGCCGTGGAAGGTGTCAGCTTCGTTATTCAGCCGGGGGAAACCTTTGGTCTGGTTGGCGAAAGCGGCTGTGGCAAATCCACGATTGCCAAGGCGCTGGCCGGGCTGGTGCCACATGAAGGGCAGATCAATGTGAATGGTAAGTCTTTGGCAGGGCTGACGTCGCAGGGCCGCAAGGATATTTGTCGCGATGTGCAGATGGTGTTTCAGGACCCAATGGCGGCCCTTGATCCAAGAATGAAGGTGGGTGATGCGGTGGCTGAACCCCTCGTGATCCACGGGATCGCCAGTGCGCGGGAGCGCAAGGAGCGCACAGCCGAGTTATTCAGCCGTGTAGGGCTGACCAGCGACCAGATGAACCGCTATCCGCATGAATTTTCTGGTGGTCAGCGTCAACGAATCTGTATCGCACGCGCATTGGCCTTGAGGCCCAGGCTAATCATTTGCGATGAAAGCGTTTCTGCCTTGGACGTGTCGGTGCAAGCCCGCGTGCTGGCCTTACTGGAGGAATTGAAGGCAGATTTTGGCGTGGCGTATCTGTTCATCAGCCACGACATGGCAGTAGTCGAAAATATCGTGGACCGACTTGCAGTGATGTATCTAGGCCAGATCGTCGAGATGGGTACTCGCGACCAAGTTTTTGGCAATCCACAGCATCCTTATACCCAACGTTTGCTAGATGCGGTGCCTATCCCGGACCCGACCCGCAAACGCACAACATATCTGCGTCCTACCAGTGAGCCACCGTCACTCATGCGCCGGATCGGCGACCCTGTCGCGCAACTGATGCTTACGGACATTGGGGGTGGCCATTTGATTGCGCCAGAGGTGACAGCATAAACGAAACGGCTATCCTCTGACACCCTTGAGCTAGTCGCACCAGCCAAGCGCTGCGCACGGGCTGCCTGGCCGAAGTTCGAAAGCCAAAGCTACAGATTCACCAAGTTTACGCCTTGTTTGTAGCGGAGATCGTACTTAAAAACGCTGCGGTACTGATGCTAGCCATAATTTGTGATGTCAGCATCAGAAGCCTGACTTTCGACTAGCTGCGACGCAGCATTCCGGTAACAGGTGAATTTCGTGCCAGACGGCGTGTTCTCGATCACACCCACCGGACGGCTCGGTTTAGGTGGGCGTGACAACAATCTGCGTAACTCAGATGGTCTCACAAAAGCGCAATCACGCTCCTGACGCAGGTTAAGGCCCATATAGGACATCGAGAATGACGCTTCCCGCCGGCGATCTCCAGTGCAAAATTTCTTGAGGAGAAGCGGCAACAACTTTCATGACGCGCCGCGAATGGGTATTGGAGCCACTGCTCCGAAACCGCTGACGGTGACAGCCGCAACGCGGCTCGCAAGGTGGCCAGCGCGCGCTTCATCTCCAGTTTCAAGATAATATGCGAGAAAGGCGCCGGCAAAGCTGTCGCCCGCACCAGTGGAGTCGACGGGTGTGGCAGGTGCAGCCGGGATGGTTGTCCGAATGCGGGGCGTAGCAACGATCGAGCCGGCTTCGCCGAGCTTCAGGACCACGATCGCCGCACCAAAATCGAGGAAATGCGAGAGGATTGCATCGTGGTCCGTCAGCCCCGTCATCACCAACGCTTCGTCCAGCGAGGGAAACACGATATCGGCCATGGGCAGGATGTCTGCCAACGCTGCGCGGGCATCCTCGAGTGACCACATCTTCAGACGCAGGTTAATGTCGAACGAGAAGAGCGTACCATGTGCCCTCGCCAATTCCGCACCCCGTCGCACCGCAGCGCGCATTCCGGGACTGATGGCCTGCGAAACGCCAGAGGCATGGAGCACCTTAGCGTCGGAAATGGCCTGTTCTGGCAGGTCTTCAGGCCGGTAGAGGCTCGCAGCCGACCCCCGGCGCGAGTAGGTGAACTCACGACCCGACGGATGCGGTTGGACAAAATAGACACCTGTTGGGTCGCCGGCGAGGGTAAGGACATGAGCGTCAGAAACGTTATCCACCCTCCAGAGATCGCGCAGGGCATGGCCGAACATGTCGTCGCCAACCGCAGACAGATACCCGACGCTAGCCCCCTGACGCGCCGCCGCAATGGCCGCGTTCGACGTATCACCACCGAAGCCCATTTCGTAGAGAACGCGACCATCAACTTCGGGAAGCCGCACAAACTCGATAAGCGCCTCTCCAAGGGTCAATATATCTGCTGTCATGATGTCCGTGTTCTTCCGTGTCAGGTATTGCGCCGCATCTTGATAACTTCCGCTGAAAGATGCTCCAGCCACTCGAGCGATGGATCGGCCAAGCCGATGAGGCCGGCGAGGGCCGCGCACATGGCCGTCAGGTCGCGACTGCCGGCAAGCAAGCCCACGATCTGCGACGCGTTGGCGTCCGCCACGGCCTTCCCAGACGTGTGGCGCCAGAGCAGAAAGGCCACCCATGCCGCGATGGCCCGCCTCGCCTGTGGCGCATCGTTCCGGCCGTTTACCACCGGCACCAGCCGCTCGCGCAGTTTAAGGCTTCCGTCGACGGCAATCTGTGAAAGTTCGTGATGCATCGCGGTAACAAGGAAGCGCTCAATCAAAGCACACCGATAGGCTGCGAGACCCGCCGACAGGGTTTCTGGGAGGGTCCGTTCGGCCTCATCCCAAAGCTGCTCCACACCCGCGCGCAGAGCGGGGTCCGCCATCGCCTCATGGACGTAGCGGTGACCGGCTAGCAACCCGGCATAGGCGAGGTAGGAATGTGCGGCATTCAAGAGCCGCAGCTTGCGCATTTCGAACCTAGCGACATCGGGCACGATTTCCACCCCAGCTTTTTCCCAGTTCGGGCGCGGCCCGGCGAAATCATCCTCGATGATCCACTCGCTGAATGCCTCTGTCAGGACCGGGGCTACGTCCGGTCGGCCGACGCGGTCCTCAATCTCGTACCGGACAGCGTCAGTGATGACGGGCGTGATTCGATCAACCATGGTGTCGGGGAAGCTTATATTCGCAGTCAGGCTCAAGCCGGCGGCGGTTGAGTAATCCCGGACACCGGCATGCAGCTTGCGCCCGTTGGCAGAGATATTGTCACAACTGATCACGGTAACTGGGGCGGTGCGCCGCGACAGCCCATGCGCCAGCATCGCCAACGCGCTGCTCGGCCCTGCCGCAAGGTCGCGGGCAATTGCGGCGTTTTGCAGATCGAGCCGCCCGTCGGGACCGAGGCAGTAGCCTTTCTCGGTGATGGTCAGCGTTACGACCTGAACCTCGGCGTCGACAATTGCATCGATGACCGCCTGCGGGCTTCGGGAGGCAAGGAGCAGCCTGTCGTGAATCGCGATACGCTCCACTGTATGACCGTCGAAACCTCGAATGCCAAGGTGATAGGCGCCGTCCTGAGACAGAAGCCGTTCAAAAAGGTCGGCGTTGCTCATGACGACGCCGGTGATACGCCAATCGCCACCGGCCCGCGCAGTGTGCCAGGCCTGATGCGCTCGGTGGAAGTTGCCGACGCCGAGATGGAGGATTCGCGGCATCTTTCAGCCGCCTCCAAGCTTGTAGGTCTCAAGCGCAAGATCGCGGACGAGGTAGGGCGCCAGCCGCTCGGCATCGGGGACCGTCAGCACCCCGCGATCAACCTGGTCGGCAAGATGCAGCGCCACGCCCCGCCGCCACATGTCGTGCCGCGCCGGGATGGACAGGAACGCACGAGTATCGTCGTTGAACCCCGCGAGGTTGCGGTAGCCGGCCGTCTCAACAACCGAGTCGAAGTAGCGCCGGATGCCGTTTGGGCTGTCGAGGAACCACCAGGGCGGGCCGATGCGCAGGCAGGGCCAATGGCCAGCCATCGGGCCCAATTCGCGCGCATAGGAGCTCTCGTCTAGCGTGAACAGGATCAGACGCAGGCGCCGGTTGTTACCGACACGGTCCAGCAGAGCTGCTAGGCCCTGGCCCCAGTCGATCGCGCAGGGGATGTCGGCGCCCATGTCTGGGCCGTGGCTTGCAAAGAGCGCTGCGTTTGTGTTGCGCCGGCTGCCCGCGTGGATCTGCATCACCATGCCGTCCTCAGCCGCCATCTGGGCCATTTCGACCAGCATGTGACCGTAATAGTCGCGCGCTGCGTCGCCCGAGAGCGCCCCGCCCACAGCCCGTGCATGCAACGCCTCGATCGCGTCGCGGTCGAGCCAGCAGGTCGCCAGGTCGGACACATCGTGATCCGTCGCCGTGCCCCCGACGGCACGGAAGGCCGAACGCCGATCGCGCAGCGCATCCAGAAAGTCGCGATAGCACGCTACGTCGCTTCCAGTCATCTCAGCCAGATCGCTCAGCGCCCGAGCGTGGTTCGGGCGCGCCGGATTAAGCACATCATCGGGGCGGAAAGTGGGAATGATCCGGCCCAGCCACCCCGACCTGGCGATCGCCGTATGGTGTTGCAAACGATCGGTTGCGGCATCAGTTGTCGCCAGCACTTCGATCCCAAAGCGATCAAACAGCGCTCGCGGCCGAAAGGCGGGAGAAGCCAGCTGCTCGGCGATCTGGGTGTAGACGATATCTGCGGTGTCGGGCAAGAGGGGCGTGTCGATTCCTAGGGTCCGGATCAGCGTGAACTCCAGCCATTGCCGGCTTGGGGTCCCCAGAAAAGCGTCCCAATGCTGTACGAAGAGTTTGAAGATTTCGCGCGGATCGCGGCTCTCTCCCCCTGGCCCAATGCCCAGATCGGCAAGCGGCACACCCTGCGAATAGAGCATCCTGAACACGTAATGATCGGGCTTGATCAGCAGGTCCGCCGGATTGGGAAATGCGCTGTTCTCCGCCCACCAGCGCGGGTCGCAATGACCGTGCGGCGAGATGATTTGTAAGCCCGCCACGCGCTCATGAAGAGCACCTGCCATCGGGCCCGGAGCGGGACCGGCAGTCATGCGTCCTCTTCGGAGATATCGCAGAACTCCCTGTTTGCCTCGATCAGGTCCGAGAGCGTCGTCAGCACCCGCCGCAGGTGCCGCCGCATCTGCTCCTGTGCCAGTTCGGTGGACCCGTTGCGTATCGCCTCAAAAATCGCCTCGTGTTCCGCCAGCAGCCTTGCCATGTGCGCGGCATCGTCCAGCGACAGCACACGCAGCCTGTCCAGCGCCGACTTTTCGCGCAGCAAAAGCCCGCCAATCCGATCGAAGCCGGTGGCCTCTGCCAACAGCGTATGAAACCGATCGTCCAATTGCTGAAAGTCCAGTTTCTTGTCGGCCACCACTGCAGCGCCCTGCCGCGCCAGCACGTCTTGTAGTTCCACAACTACATCATCGGGCAAGGCATCGGCGCAGAGCCTTTCAACCACTGCCACCTCAAGAGCTTCACGGACAAATTGCGCACTGCGTATCTGATGTTCCGAGAGTCTCGAGACATAGTTTCCACGGCTTGGCCAAGTCAGGATAAGGCCGTCATCTCGCAATTGCGCAAACGCCTCGCGGACCGGTGTTCGGCTCGCGCCGAAAACCTGGCCAACCTCGTTTTCCGAGATCATCGCACCGGGAGCGATCTTCATGTTTAAGATCGCGGTCTTGAGCGCAGAGGCAATCTGTTCGGCCGCGGGTCGCGACATATCCAAAGGCGTCACAGCAAGAGTTGACGCATCAATTGCAGCAGATTTTCGTCTCACGCGACATTCCTTCAATTCGCCATACTCAATTCAGTATACCGGTATGTAAATCGGTTGACAACTGACAATTCTCTATGATTAGTTGCGCTGGCAAAGCTACATAAGGGTTGTGTGATGGGGAATAATTTGCCTAAGCGAGCCGTCCTGATCGGCGCAGGCATGGTGGCGCATACTCACGTGGCCGCGTGCGCCGACGCAAGGAAGGTTACAATCCATGGCGTTCAGTCCCGCAATCCGAAGCGGGCCAGAGACCTGGCTGCCAGCGCGGAGGCGTTAATCGGTGAGCGCGTACAGGTTTACGATAGCATCGATGCAGTTGCGGCCGACCCAGCCGTGGATTTCGTGATCGTCATTACGCCCCCCAATGCACGGGCTGCGATCGTCCGACCGTTGGCCGCGGCAGGCAAGCATATCCTTCTTGAAAAACCGATGGGACGTAGCGGGACCGAGGCGCGCGAGGTTGTTCGCCTGTGCCGCGAGGCCGGTGTGACGCTTGGCGTCGTTTTCCAGCATCGCATGCGCGCAGCCTCATGCAAGGCCGCCCAGATGGTCGCTAGCGGTGATCTTGGCGCGCTTGGGCTCGTTGAGATCGCAGTGCCGTGGTGGCGCGAACAGAGCTATTACGATGAACTAGGGCGCGGCACCTATGCGCGCGACGGGGGCGGAGTTCTGATTTCACAGGCAATCCACACCATCGACCTTGCATTGTCGCTGGCAGGCCCCGTTAAGGCGGTGCGCGCCATGGCAGCGACAACCCACTTCCACAATATGGAAGCAGAAGATTTCGTGACCGCCGGGCTGGAATTCGCCAATGGTGCGGTGGGATCGCTTGTGGCAAGCACCTCCAGCTTTCCAGGCGGGGCTGAGTCCATCGCCTTGCATTTCGACGCCGCCAGCCTGCGACTGCAATCCGGACAGCTTCACGTATATTGGCGCGACGGACAGAGCGAGGTTTTCGGCGTCGCCGGCGGCACAGGCGGCGGGGCTGACCCCATGGCCTTCACCCATGAGTGGCACCAGAGCGTGATCGAGGATTTTGCCGACGCTCTGATCGAGGGGCGCACGCCTGCCATCACCGGCGAGGATGCACTCGCCGCCCATGACCTGATAGACGCAATCACCACATCCGCACGCACTGGCGGACCTACGGAGTTGACAATATGACCACCCTGCGCTTTGCCGCCATCGGCATTGACCACCGCCATATCTTCGGCATGGCCGCGAACATGATAGAAGCCGGCGCCGAGTTCGCCGGATGGTGGACACAGGGCCATCCGAATACCGAAGAAGGCTTCGTCGAACGCTTCCCCGACGTGCCCCGCGCCAACAGTGCAAATGCACTGCTGGAGGATCCCTCCATTGACCTGATCCTTCTGTCCTGCATCCCGCGCGACCGCGCCACATGGGCGGTTCAGGCGATGGAGGCGGGCAAGGATGTGCTAACCGACAAGCCCGGATGCACCACACTGGATCAGCTTGCCACAATCAAGGCGACCGTCGCCACGACAGGCCGGATCTGGTCCATCGACTTTTCTGAACGCTTCGAGGTGCCCGCCGTCACCCGCGCCGCCGAACTGGTGGCCGAGGGCGCAATCGGGCGCGTGATCCAGACCCTCGGTATCGGGCCGCACCGGCTCAACCGCGACACACGGCCCGACTGGTTCTTCGACCGCGCGGCCTATGGCGGCATCCTGACCGACATCGCCAGCCACCAGATCGACCAGTTCCTCTTTTTCACCGGCTCGACCGATGCGGAGGTGACATTCGCGAGCGCGGCGAATTATGCCAATCCCGATGACCACGGCCTGCAAGATTTTGGCGAAATCGCGCTGCGCAGCGCGCAGGGCCACGGCTATATCCGCGTCGACTGGTATACGCCAGATGCTCTGCCCACATGGGGCGATGGGCGGCTAACGATCCTTGGCACGGAAGGCTATATCGAACTGCGTAAATACGTGGACGTGGGTAGCGACGGCACGGATCACGTAATCCTAGTCAATGGCACCCGCTGTGAGAAGATCGACGCCTCTGGCTCGGATCTGCCCTTTTTTGCGCGCTTCTCGGCAGACCTGCGGGACCGGACCGAAATAGCGATGACACAGGCGCATGTCTTCAAGGTCTGCGAGTTGTCCTTGAAGGCACAGGCGATGGCGGAAAGCGCTCCAAGATGATCCGGGTGGCGATTGTCGGTGCAGGGATCGGTGCCGAGCATCTGGCAGGCTATCGCGCCTTACCGGATCGGTTCCGCGTCGCAGTAATGTGCGACCTTGATACCGCGCGGGCACGCGCGGCGACCGCGGACGATCCCGAGATCACGGTCTCCGACGATCTGGCCGCGATTTTGGCGGACCCAGCGATCGACCTGATCGACATCTGCCTGCCGCCACATCTGCATTTTCCCGTTTCCCTTAAA
>Ga0075109_1001237_pt1 | contig 16168 bp, 5 predicted proteins | sample AntAceMetag02UKD_FD_69798 | JGI IMG/M metagenome (GOLD analysis project Ga0075109, IMG submission 69798) | Saline lake microbial communities from Ace Lake, Antarctica - Antarctic Ace Lake Metagenome 02UKD | ecosystem: Environmental > Aquatic > Non-marine Saline and Alkaline > Saline | place...
ATCGGCCAGTGGGTGATGTGGTACAACACGCAGCGACCACACCAAGCACTGAACATGAAAACGCCTAAACAGGCTTACCAACTAGCTGCTTAGTTGTGCAGAAACCGGTGGGTCATTACATCCCCTCGCTGCAAAACAATTGTGGCATCTACAAAGGACTGACCTGCAGCTTTACCTGAAAGACAAAAAAGAAAAGACACCAGAAATAAGACTTTTGGGAGTTTTGTGTGCTTATTCCTGACCATGAATTAAATCCGCTCAATTAGGCCTAGGCTTCAGGCAGTTAATCTATTTAAATTCAAACTTACTGGCTACTTTATAAGCAGTCTTCAAAAAATCAGACTTTACCGCCGCGATTGCTACCTCTAATGCCTCGATTATCTGTTCGGCTTAAGCCCAGGCAGTACACTGCACTAAATCCAATGACCTATCATGAAGCTGTAAAGATGGAGAAGCTAAAAACTAAACAGCTTAGGAAGCGAGGGTGGGGTATTTGGAGCAATTAGCCTACCACCAAAACAGAAAACAAACTGGAGTTGGTTTAATAGGACGCTATCACACCAGCTCGGTAAGCTAGACTAAATCTTTTGAAATATATTCTATATCCAAAGCGGAGCTGGTTTTCCCATTCTCAGATTGTATCGGGGGAATTTCATCTGGCCCGACAAACTTTCCCAAATCTTGAAAAGAAAGACCAAAAGCTACTGACAATCGATGATAATCGCGAGACTCCACTCCGACAATATCTAGGGATTCTGGCGCCTCAAGGGTGGAAAGATTAAATCGAAGACTCTTGCTCTCTGACGAGTTCACCCTGTTAATGTAATACTGGTAGACCTTATTATTAGAAGCTCCACCACAAAAAAACACCTTGAGCTTGGACCAATCTGTCCTCGGATCAATTATCTGAACTGGCGCAATAACACTAGCATATAGAGTCGTCGCATAATTTCTATCGAAAACAGTATCTACGTTGTTTTCTAAATTCTCTGGAAAGGCAGCTTGCGACAAGTAATGAACAACGCTTGAGGGAATTTTAAATAATTTTCCACTAGCCTTACGCATAAGCTCTATTTCTTTAAAAAGCGTAGGGTTATTTACTCTACTACGCGCAAAAGAGTCCTCTATCCAATCCTGTCTTTTTAAATGGAGCATCTCCGCACCGCAATTAAAGACATGAGATTTCAGACAATTATATTGAACCTCTGAACTATTTTTTGTGACATTAATTATTGCTGAATCCACAGTGCCCCCGCCAATGTCTATAATCATGACTTTACGCAATGAATCATCCCACTTATTCGAGCTTACATAACCATGTAATTGAGCAGATATTTCTGGGAAAGCAGATATATAGTACTCGTCCACCACCCTATTCTCATCAAACCAACTTCCCAATTTTACGAGATTAGCAGCACTCAAAACATCAGAATTAAAAATAGACTCAACGTTATTAAGCGATATCGCAGCCGCAGAATGAAGAATATTTTGAAAAAGTGCGCCGAGCTCAATATCGCTTGTGACAGAAGGAACACCAATGTGATATGACCAAGCTAATCTTGCGTTATTAAAAATTGATCCATGATTGATTAGAAACCATTCTCGAGCGTTTCTAATAACGACAGCCAAGAAAGCAATTATGTATGAGAGGTCGTTTATGTCATAATTTCTGTTAAGAATCGGAAGTTTCAAATTCTTCTTCAAATTTACTTCTGATCCCGTAAAACCGTATGTATTCCCGTTTCTATATATTTGAGACGGAAGAAGATAACTTTCAAGACCAGTGTCACCAAATTGGACCGCAAAAGCTTTTCTACTCCCTAATTCTTGGATTACAACTTTGGTGTAAGTGGTTCCCCAATCTATCCCCATTACGACGTCCGTATCGATTTCGCCAACCGGAACAATTTGATCTCTGTTACTAGATGAATAATCAAACGCCATCTGAAATGAAAAATCAGGAATTAAAACATCCTCCGAAATCCGCGTCTCACCCGTAAATACACTATCTAAACCTCGTACTGTTTCGCGCTTTGTCTTAGTAGCCAGAACGGTGCTGCGCGACGAACTTTTATCAACATCAGGATGATAAGCATCCGCCACACCATTGTCTTCAAATCGAACGCTTTTAAACTGCGTATTTACACTATTCTTTTTTTTCTTCGGCTTATAATTTCGTGCTTCTTTAGCAAAATTTTTATCTTTTTGAATCTGTGGAATATCACTTTTTCCAGATTGCTCATCATTCACTGTTTCTCTATTAAATTCTCTACCAACAATTGACTGACTGGCTTTTTTTATTATGTTCAACCTGTCTAAATTTCTATTATCGAGCTCTTTAGCTTCATCTTCTGTCGCTAAAGACATTGCCTTTTTTCTTGCAGCGACTTCCATCGCAAGCCGCATTGCATTCTTCTTGACGGGTCTCTTAAACGACATTGATAAGCACCGTAATAACATCTGAGGGGTTACTACTCACGCCTCTTCTACTTTCGAGCTCTGCTTTCTTTAGTTGGTATCTTTCTTGAGCCTTTATTATTCTTCCTTCTTGTGCTGGGATTAAATTGGTTCTGTTCCGAATTCTTAATGTTTCAATAGCCTGATTACTTGATTTGACAAGCGAATCTATTTTGTTTCTAAGATTGGAAATCTGAAAATCAATTGAATCACTATTCTCTATGTTTTTCTCTTCGTGATACTCGACAAAACTGGCATCAAGTTCATTCTCAAGTGTCTCATAATGGTGAACTATCGATCCAGACTCAATATCATTCTTCACAGAGGCCCAATCAATTCCTAATCGAATGCACTCGTTTACTAAATTCTCGGCTTTATTGTCGGAAATGTATTCTTTAGTTTCAAGGTGTCGCCCCTTAAAGACAATGCGTTCGATTAACTTGTCTCCTCTTGTAGTCCATCTTTTAACAACTATAAGATAAAGTCCAAGCCTAATATCCCTGTCAAATGATTGAATTTTAACAGCGGCTAACTGATGACCAACTTGATTTTTGGTTGCGTCTGAAATGAATTGAACAAGAGGATGATGAAACCCAACGACTTCGTAATCGTTATGGCCAAAATCAACTTTATTATGAAAAATACAAGTAGTAGATTTTCCTGAACTACTACTCACCAAACCAGTTTTTCCTTTGTTTTTGTTATCGATTAAATACTTTGAAAAGTCAATTTTTGCTGCCGTAGATAATTCTATATCCACAACAACATCCGAAGTATCTTTCTCTATAAATCGGCATCCAGGGTATTCTTTAGACATGTATTCTTTTACAAAAGCCAATATCTGGCGACCATCAAGGTACCTTCGCATCTCCCTTGCTGCTGTTACTTTGTTTAGTATGTAATCACTATGAGCTTCAAGCCCTGGGGCTTCCTCTTCCAACTTGTTCTGAAAAATCTTCTCGTTTTCAATTGCTAAGGCGGTCTGCGTAATCTTTGAATCTATTTGCTCCTCACTTAACCGATGCGTAAACAATTCTTTAGTGAGCTTATTTATTTGTTCGCCAATTACTGCTTCTATGTCGCCAAGAGAACTCTCGAATATTTGAAGACGATTAAGGAGCCTATTATAAATCTTATCGTCAATTGAATTTTCGTAAAAGAAATTCCAAATCAAAATCTTTTCCTTCTTCTGTCCGATTCGATCAATTCGCCCAATTCTTTGCTCGACTCTCATCGGGTTCCAAGGCAAATCATAATTTATTAAGGCAGAGCAAAACTGCAAATCGACCCCTTCACTTAACACCTCGCTTGCTAACATAACCCTCACGTCCTCTGCATTTCTGAATTCTTGTACAGCCGTATCTTTATCTAACTTAATACCGCCAACTAAGGCATGACAAAGTATGTTGTTTTCTTCGAGGCATTCTGAGAGGTATCGTAAAGTTTCTTTAAAAAATGAAAATATAATTATCTTTTGATTTGGATTTTCTGAAAAATAGCTTTTTAGTAACTCAACTAGTGTTTTAAATTTACTATCTTCTTGCTTTAACGTGTCAAATGAAATGTGAGATGTACGTGTTGCCAAGTAGCTTATCAGTGGTGTCTCACTTGCCACGCCGTTACCTCTAGCAGCTAAAGAAAAGTGATTCTCGCTCCCCATTTCAAATAGCTCATCTCTTTCAACAAAGATTTTTTTTCGCCATGCTCGAATTGCAGCCGGCATTGAGCTACAAACCTGCCTTTGCGGAGTACCCAAGATAAATCCTTCGCTAAGACCCCTATCAATACAATAATCTATGGCTAATTCAGTTACTAAATTGTAAAAATTATTCTCGAGTTTAGTCATAGATATCGTTGGAGAATATACTTCTCTTATAACTTTAGATTCTTGTACGTCTTTTTTTCTTGTTCTTGTCACTACATTGCTCAGATAATTTGATTTTTCTAAGCGGTTTGCGAGTAAGGCGCGATACGATATATCTTCGAACTGATTTAGGGTTGGTTTAATTCTAATTAGATTCTGAATGTGAGTATTAGATAAAAGCATATTTCTGCTTTCAATAACTTTTAGATTGTCGAGAAAAATACTGAGAGAAGGCTTTTCGCTTCTGAGTATACTCACCATTTTTATCAGCGGCTTGTTAGCCATCATTATTAAATCAAAGGCATATTTTGACTCGAAAATCTTATGGTCTATGACTTTTAGAAGATTATGGAGATCTTCAGTGTGAAGCTGGATTGGAGTTGCAGATAACAGCACTATGCTCTCTGTAACTTCTCGAATAAGTGCAGCAATCTTATGGCTCTGAGTTGATGAATTACGTAAATAATGTGCTTCGTCAATAATTACACAGTCGAACATCGAAGATTCATTGATGTTGTCTTGAAAGTGTCTTGATAGTTTAGCGGAAGGGCTTTGTATATCTAGATCCGAATCCCAATTTTTAGTTGGTCTTAATCCTTGCAAAGAGGCTATGAGGCAGAATCCTTCATCCGCATACGCGTTCTCTTCTTGTAGCCTTTGAAGAAGCTCAGTTGAGTCGACAATATCAGATCTTATCCCAAATCGGTGCAATAGTTCCTTTTGCCATTTTTTTTGAAGGACAGCCGGGCAGACTATTAATAATCTATTCGCTTCCTCTCTTGCTTTTAGCTCTGTCCAAATCAAACCAGCTTCAATCGTTTTTCCGAGGCCGACTTCATCTGCGATAAGAATACCTTTTGCAGGCGATTCGAAAAAGCTTATTACAGGCTTGAATTGGTAGGGTAAATATTCTGTATTCGTTGCCTCCATGCTATAAACCATATCGGCAAGTTTGCCGGATAGCCTTGCCTTAAGAATTGTAAATAAAACGTTAGAGGCGCTGCCGTAGTGTTTCCTGTTTATAAGCTCTGAAACTGTCTGATCTGCGCTAATTCGCTCAAGATTTGATTCTGGAAATGCTTGAGCACAATCTGGAAATTGCACGTTCCATCGATTGAGGTTCCCCGCGCGGAAACTATTTAATAAGACACCTTTTCGGTCAGGTTGAGTTTTTACTCTAACTAAATCTCCTGTATTCATTAATCTTGGCCTTTATTTATTCGGGCTTGCTCATCGGCTAGCGAATAATTCCTTTGTCCACTTAGCCGAACCAGCGTTACTTAGCAAAGGGCGCGCGGAACGATTTGTAGAAGCAAAGACTTCAGTTCCTTCCTCTATGACTCTGCCAAACAACCCATCATATCTATCGTCATTCAGGTCCTAATTAGCTAGGACAGGGCGGATTGAGCTTCCTTATCCAACTCCTCGAAGTCTTTTTTAATTGGTGGCTGTACTCTGGGGTGAAGAAATTTACCGGAGACAGTAGAAATACCTGTATCGGTATCATCTTCGAGCAAGCTATCAATATGGCGGGCTAATTCAGCGATGTTCAATGCATCATCTAGTTTAAAGCTAGGTATTTTCTAGATGGTCGATGCAAAACTACCCCCTGTAATTCTTTCACCATTAACTAGACAGTACTTTACTTGATTAGGCCTGTATCTTCTCAGCGCTTAAAGATATCTACCTTTGTCTCTAGGCACTTTCTTAGATTCAAATCATTAGCCCCAATGCCAAACCAACTATCTGGCCTCTGGAAAAAATCTAACCCACGGCCTATCTTTACGGTCCAGCCGTTATCAATTCGAATCTCCCGGTCGTGCATATGCTCATTTACTTTCAACTCCAGTTCGATATCGAGTTCCAATAAGCTTTGTTTAAGCTCACTCAATCGCTCAGACATTTCCTTAACATCGGTATCGTCGTCATAGCTTGTGATCAAGCGTATTTTTCGAACAGTTGGCGTCTTGATAATGGCTTCGCAGAAACGCACAAAATTGTGGATCTGGTGAGTAACGCGAATATAGGGATCTTCAATTTCAATTGATTTGGCACCTTCCAAATAGGGCCCGATAATCGATTCGTAGCTGTAACCGGTTGCGCCGTAATGAATGGTGTAATGCTGCTCTTTCAGCTCCTCTATTACTGGTGCCTCAAGAACTGTTTCATGAAGAGATCCGGCAACTTCCTCGACAACCGGTGGTGGCGCTTCAACTACGGGCCCAGATGAAGCCACTGGTTTCTGTACTGCATTTGTTACATGCACAGGGGCTTCGTCCGTATGAATGTCGCGTCGCATTGGCTCCTGAGTCGCAGGAGCAGACTTAGATTCCGGACAGTAAACAATGACTTCTTTACCATCTGAACCGATATAAGAAAGATTGATCTGGGCGAACTCGTCATCCGATTTTCGCTTGTTCATCTGCTCTTTCACACGTCGACGGCACTCTATCGCATACTCGACATACTCGTGGAACTCTTCATCAGAAGGCGATGATGAGGGATGTAAAATTTTCAAGAAGGCCGCCACGGTTTTCTTGATGCCCTTCTCGTCCCTGCCTTCAACAGAAGGTCCCAGATGAATTCGTTTGTTAACCTCTTCAAATCGATTGGTCTGCTTCAGTTGGTGGTGGAAAGCCTCCGCCAAGTAGTCAGTGATAAATCCATAGTTATTCGTTAAGAAGTCGCTGCTGTTCTTCGGCATCTCCCAGCCGGGTAAGTAGCAAGCGAAGCGATCCATGACGGCCAGATCAAACTCCTTGGGTAGCGGTTGAAAAAGGTCATAAACCTCGGAATTCACTATCTGACTGACAGAAAGGTCCAGATTGCCAACGAATGCCATAGAAGCATCGGCAATGACCTCAACACCGCGAGAAAAGCGCCCATTGGCCATAAAGTCTTTCATGATCTGAATGGTATCGGGGTCTTTAATCTTAATGCCACCCACTTCATCAAACGCGACCGTATCCCAATAACCCACTAGGCCGATTTTCTTACGCTGATTGTTATAGAACAGTGTTGCCTTAGTGGCCTGGCCGCCACTGATCAGTGTTGAGTAAGGGGAAAACTCGCTGAAGAAATAGGATTTGCCCGTACCGCGAGGCCCAAGCTCGATGAAGTTAAAATTTGGTTCAACGAGAGTAAGCAACCGCGCGACAAAGTGTAATTTGACCCGGGGCGTTAGCTTGCTGGGTTCTAACCCAACTGAGCGTAGAATGATGTCCAGCCACTCGTCTCGGGAACACTTCTCTCTGCCTTCGCAATATTGCTCAAAGTTAAACCGACTGAGTTGGATGGGACGAAGGTCTTCAACATAGAACGCGTAATCGTCGTCCTCAATTTCGTTGTAGGCGATGCTTACTTCACACCACAGCCCGCCCTGCAGGAGCCGATCATTATCGCGATAGTACTTTTCCGATATCGCGACACGCCGAGAGTCGAAGTTCTCCAGGGCAGCCCAGTGGCGCCTGTCTTTCTCCACGTAGTTAACATGGACTTTATCAATAAACCTATACTTACCCTTAGTCGCTACTTTTGACTGCGCCTTATTGGCTTCATTGGGCCGAACATAATTGTCGTTGAGCGTTTCGAGAACAGCCTCCAAACCTCCTTGGATCTCAGCCTCGTCATCACTGGCACAATATCTCGCCAATAAAAACTCCAACACGAAGGTAGGTACATTAGTGCCCTTTTTGATTCGATGGAGCAGGTCCTTCCGGACGACTTTGCCATCAAATATGCCAGTGACCTTTTTATCTAATTCATCCATACCTAACACCGCCTCTTAAACAGTATAGTCGGTTTCTAAGTCCAACTGGCAGAAAGCAACCATCGTGGACGGGTTGAGCGCTTTTACTTTGAACTTGCCTTCGTATTCCACCTGCATCTTTAAGGTGATTTGCACCCTATCACCGGGTGTCAGCATGATCGTACCGGTAGCCGGGTTAACCATACCTCCAGGTTTTGCCTCACCAACAACATTGCCTTTTCTATCATGAGCTTCCAGAAGAATCTCGAAGTCACTACCCACTGAGAACATATCCTGCGTATCAAGGCTGATTTCGATAACCGGCAAGCGCGTTGTGATGCGTTTTGCCCCGTTCTTGTAGTGCAAGGAAACCGTCGCCTGAGAAACTGGCGCTTGTTCCGGTGCGTCTAGCTGCAGCGTAATAACCGGTACAATGCATTCCTGCAGCGAAGCCCCCCCGTGGTAATAGAGCATTCCAGATTTATAGGAAGCCATGCTCAATGGCCCAGCAATACTCGCGAAGTCACCACGAATGCCCGCCTTCTCGGCGCTCAAAAGGTAGTGATGGATATCGTTACTACCATCGCCCAACAAACACCGCTGGTGCTCGTTGAGCCAATCACCGGGCAATTTGCTGCAGGTATCACCAGCTCCAGCATGGGTGTTCATGAAAAACCCATGATCCGTAGCAATCACGACTTCGCTAAAACCGGCGTCCTTCAATTTGTGTACAGCCACCCGAATGCGCTTAAGCGCATTGATAATTTCTGTCGGCGCTGTGTCGGGATGATTTTCAAAGTGGCTATCTATCTCTACCGATCGCAGGACGAGCAATTCAACATCCTCTTCAATGTCGAAGCGATTGCGAACAAATTCCTCCAGGCGCCCTTCCTGGAATCGTTGACCATAACGTTTGCGAAGAATCTCCATGCGCTGGCTAACGTTTGATACCGGCTGTTCGCCAAGATACGGTGTATACCCACTCTCGTTTTTTACCAGCCGCAGCCCCGTGCTGGCTCCTGGCAGCAGACTGGCCATACCCACCAGCGTAATACTGGGCAGTTGGGCTAAGGCCGGATGCAGTTCGACCCTGCCATCCTCAGCCAACTGTTTCTCGAGGGCTACGCCCAACTCATAACGAAGCGCATCTACCATCATGTAGGCGACCTTAGTGCCGCTTTGCTGCAACTTAGGCGCCACCAACTTATCGAACACGTCACCATTCGCCAGCCGCCCGACAATGGGCCATCCCGTTTGTTGCAAATGCTTGGCAAATAGCAGTTGAACCTTTTCGATCAGTTTGCCGTACTGCTTGCGCGCCTGTTGCTGCACGGGCTGCATAATGCCCTGGGCATCCTGCCAGTCGTAGTCACTGACTGCTTGTTCAAACTCGCGGTGTAGGCGATCTATCTCGCGTAGTTGGCTGACATAAAAATCAATAAGACTATCAATGCTTCGCGCATGATCACTCAAAATACGATCGTTATCCTGACAGCATTCCATCAAAGCAAATGCCGAACGAATCAGATCCCATTGCGCCTGGCTCTCCCCCTTGCCTGTCCACACCGACTGAGCATGACGCCCCAGGATGGCCTTGACCTTATCGGGATCATCACGTGCCAAGGCCTCCATGGCACGCCGCAAGAAAGTACGCTCCTCGAACGGGAAGGTATCCCGCTCGCCCAAATCCGCCATATGACCACAGATGCTGGGCAACTCGATTTCGGCCTCGATGGCCTCCGCGCGCTCAATGTAGGTGTTCTGTGTGCGACGGTCACTGCGTAACCGTTCGCACATGTCTTCTATAAGTGGTTTTGCTTCAGCTGCGGCACGCGGCACGTCATGTAAACCGGGCGGCAGCTCTTCAGGCAGGTCAAATACGAATTCACTGAACAGTACAAATCGCCATAGTTCGTCGCCAATGGCCGACCAGGTCTTGCCACGGGTTTTCAAAGCCAAGCCTATGCTGGCCTGCAACAACGCTTTAGCTTCCGATACCCAGGAATCACTGTCTTTCAAGGATGCCTGCTGCTGGTCGCTAGGCACCAAGAGTGCAAACAAGATATCTCGCGTCGATTCCACCTTTAGCAAGGCACGCAAATTGGGCCAGCTGAGACCACCACCAATGGCATCAATCACCGCAAAACTGGGGTTCGAGTCTTGACTAAAAACCGTACGCACCTGCGTGGCATGATCGGGCTTTGCTTTTAGGCACAGGCTGAGGTAGCTGTCACCATCGCCACTTGGGAATACATCGCCACAAACACCATACAGAGCGAATGGATCCTTTTGCTTGTCTTCATCATCCAGGGGCTTGGCTGCCGGTACGTACACCAACAACTGCTCAATCTGGTGATCACCCAATTTACTCAGGGAGGCAATTGCCTCGGCCCGGCTGGTAATGCTTGAGTCCGAACTGTCGACCACTGACCTCTTTTCTGTTGCCATTTCTAGACAACTATCTCGGTAGCGCCGCTCGGGGTCATACACCACCATGACCTGCGACTTAGCCAGTCTCGTCTCCAGCACTGATCGTTTGAAAAACTCCGCGACACTCATATCAGTTCTTATTCTCCTGCTGCACTTCTTCCTGTGCCTTACTGGACGACGCGGCCCAAATCGAATCCAGTGAAGGTTGCTCACCAGAAGAAAGACGAATCACCGCTTGATGAACGAGCTGCGCTCTATCACGCATAAACTGGTTGAAATCGGCCTCCAGCTTGGATTTCAGCGCTTCGCCATCCAGCCCCTGGTAGTGTGCTTTGCTCAATAACTCGAAGGAGACCAAGTGAGTTTTTAGGCGGTTGGATACCGCCACTTCATCCGCCCATTGGACCCGCTCTTTCAGATAGTCCAGTGGATCCTTGCGACCGATAATGCGATTAGTCTTCCAGGTGATGAGCGCGCAATTGAGGGCGTAGAAACTCTCGATGCCTGCTTCTGACAGTAATGCATCGGGGAAAATATGGTGGTATTCGCGCTTTTGAATACTCTCAAACGAGGCGGGTTTGTTATCGGCAAAATCATGGGCACCAAAATAGTTGGATACCGCCAAAATGCCCCTGGCCTCAATGCCCACCTTCTTCGGCCAGCCGGCCGCCATCAGTGCATCCACATCCGCCAGCTCGTGCTCTTTGCGGTTGAAGACGGGCACTTCGGATAGGGCTTTTTCATCAAAGTCCGGCGTGTTCAAAAAGGCCTTGATGCCCCGGTGCTTGTCTTTAACACCAATAAAATCGGCATAAGCTCTGGATGCGGCAGAGTTTTCGTAACGGTCGGTAAAAAAAGAGGACCACAAATAAGCACGCAGCAACTTTTCGGCCTTGGCGACAAAATCGCCGTGCTCTGGAACCAGCTCATAGGCTGCCGCAACGACTGCCAACACATTACTGGTAGGCAATCGCGCTTCGTCAAAGACTCCCTGGCTTTCCAGCAGGTTGGCCATGCGCTCCAACCCATGCTCGAGCTTCTCCCAGTTATCGAGCAGCACCTGTTTATCCATTTCGACCATACCCTTGTTATTGGGTACTTTCTCCTGCAACAGTGCCGAGGTCGCTAATATCAGGTTTCTCACATCGCCGAAGCGTGCCGCCTTGGGGCACTTGCTGACGAGATGTTCCTCCAGGTCATGCAAGGACTTCCCCGCCACACTCTCTACTTCGGCAACGATAATGTCGTACAACGACAACGGCTTGCTGTTGGTATTCATATTGATGAATACCTGAAGCGCAACGTCCTTCGGCGTATTGGAAGGCAACGAAAGATACGGCAGGTTAAAATGCGTCACCCGTTCGCGTAGGGTGTTAATTTCCTGCTTCAATTTGTCTTTTAGTGCCGTGTAGCTCTCTAACTTCTCGAATGCCTCAGGGTCGCCTTTGCTGGGCTTTAAGTGCTGGGTGGCCTCGCTTATCCACTCATCAACCACAGCTGATTTATCACCGGGACAAAGTAAATGCAGAGGAAAAAGACCGCGCTCCAGGCACTTGGCAGGGTAGTCTGCCCATACCGGCCGGCGAGAACCCTTTTTGTTGGTCCATCGACTCTGACAGTAGACCTGCATCTCATCCGATTGCATGTACTCACGCTCATCGAACTGCGGCAGGTAAATGAAGTAATCCTCGTAGTCGTAGTTATTGTGCATACCACGCCAAAATGCAGTGAGACGTTGTTGGCCATCCAATAAATGCTGGGTAACCGTCCCTTGCAAGTTAGGCTCGGCGGAGACTATGTAACGAGAGATAAATTTTTCATCACCAGCCACCTCCAATGCCAGTGTTACACCCACAGGCAAATTGTTGATGATGGTGTTGAGAAAGCTGGTAATACGCCATTTATCCCAGGCTTCATAGCGTTGAAAACGCGGCAGCTTGACCTGGCCCTGTTGGATCGCCTGGAACCAAACCCCCAGTGTTCGATCCTGAGCCTTGCTGGACTGCTGCATAACGCTCATGCGCTCATCTCCCTAATCTTCGCCTGAATCAGAGCATTCAGTTCAGCATCCGATAGCGCCTTGGGCTGCCATTCCAGTTTGGTTTCGCCAGTCTCTTTTCCTCGACGGAGCACGGGTACTTCCACTTCATTCCAGAAAATATACTCAACATGATGAGCGATGGCCAAACTGCGGTCCTGTTGGCATTTGCGCAGCACGCGCTCAGGCCATAGGGTGAAAGCCTGGTTTGACCAGTCATACTCGCCGTTCTCCAACTCCTCACAGGTTTGTTTGAGCTTTTTCTGCCAGGTCCTGTGCTGGAACAACTTCCATAGCGGAGCAGCCGTAATCTGCACGCCGTCATTGAGATTAGGCTTCCAGAATTTGGCTAGGCGTAGCAATTCATCACGAAAGTTGCGCAGCTCACTGCCTAGGTCGCTGATTTTTTCAAGTACTTTTTCTTCTTCACTGCTGCGAGCGGACTTACCTAGGAGTGTAATTAGGTCTTGTTCGATTTTTTCTAACTCGGGTTCAACAAAGTCGTTAACACAGATGTAGAGAGTTTGCTGGGTTAGTCGCTGATAATAAACCCAAATGGTGAATGAACCAGAGGGTATTTGAAGTGGCCAATAGATCGGGGCCTTTCGACGATTCTTGCTATAAGCTCTGAGATGATCATCAAAAAAAGCTTTTGTTTCAGTAAAATATCCCTCCAGATTGCACGGACCTATTAAGTGACATAGCTCATTCTCAACACTTTCACATTTATCTCCAAAAAGGTATTTAGAGACCTTACTGATTCCTCTACCAAATTCACTAGAGTCAAGTTCACTAATAACAATAATTCCATCTGTGGATATCTCAACTGGATAATTGGACGATTGAATACTCAGTGTTTCAGCGACATCTCCTCCGTGGCCAAAAATTCCAGGCTGAATTACAGGAGAAGCAAGAAACGGATCTCCCAGTTCAATTGATTTCTCGCTTTCAAATGATAGCCCGGCGTTCCACCTGCCAACTACGACACCAAAAATATAAGAAAGCAAACAGCGGGCGTAGATTCTGGCGATTTCTATTTCCTTTTTATCCCTCCAGTTGCCATAAGGAACGTCAAGAGGATGCCGAGTAAAATCATCACTTACAGCTATTCTATCTTTTTCATCAAGCCCACAGGCAGTGATCACACAATCCGATATCTTATCTCTATTAGAATTTAGCTTGCTTGCATCTTCATTAAATTTCTCGACCAGTAAAGAAACGACATCCTTAAAAGGTCTATCTTCTAAACTCTTTATATCCCATGGCCTGTAGAAGAAAGATGATTCTTCTGAGCCGACGTTCCAACGCCGTTTTATTTCATAAGATTCTCTTGCTAAGTCTGCAATTTTTCGTTTTGTATTGTTATCTAAATCAATGATAGGGACGGGGCGAATATATACCCATGTCTTTTGCAATCCACTCGTCAAAGTAAGAAAGTACGACACCAAACTTGAATTCATATAGCCCAACGCAAACCATACATCATCTTCATTATCTGGTATGAAGCCTTGCCCTTCATTTGTAAAAATATGACCCGCCGGCATGAGCTGGACATTAAATCGTTCATTGCGCTTACCGGAGGTCAAGCCCACTAAACCATATTTATCCTCATCCTGAATGGCCCAGCCTACGTTTCCATTTAGATAAGGGTACTTAAACAGTACATGTGCTTTTGGTTTTTCTCCGTCATTTTCCCAATCGACAAAAACTGAATTTTCACGAAAGAAGGGAGAGTACTCACCTCCATGGGCAAGCCGATGCCAGCGTTTTTCTACGCCCGACTCACAAGGAATTTCCCAACTCAACCTAAAGAAATGTACGTGAACGGCCGCCCCCCTCCCACAATATCCTAGGTCGGGTTCAAAAGTAGGAGATGTTGAAAAAAGCATAGCTAATTTCGAAGAAGCCCAATACGCAAGCGGCTTGCCAGGCAAGGAATCAAGCTGTTTTCCCGAAACCAAATAAGAGTTATCAGAGCCGCTTCCATCACTTATGGCTTTGAGTAGAGCCTCTCCTTTTTGATCGATAGGTTCATTTAACAATCTGATAAATGGACCAACAGCCTTACTTTTGTCGTGAAATTCTGATTCATTGCCCCTTAACGTGTAGGCAGCAGTTTCGACTTGCGCTCCATCTAGAACCCCCCACCCTAAATCTGCAAATACATCAATAGAACCAGAATTTATAAGAATTTCACTTCTAAATTTCTCAAAATCTCTGTACATCACAAAGGTTCTTGCTGAAATTAACCCTGTAATACCGGTAGGAGACAGCTGGATCGCCCTGTCTACAAAAGTACAATAGATATTATTCTTGGAAATCGGGTATGCCTTTGCAATATCTTTTTCTAAACCTTTCGTGAACTCACCAAAAGGCGGATTCATTAACACAACGTCAAATCGCTTCCGGCATAAATTAATAAAAGCAAAGCCTTTTGCTGCATCTTCGGCAAACAGCCGCTTTAGATCTGCATTCGACTCTGCTGCATCCGCATAGTCGCTCAATGCATTCAAAATTAACTGCTCAGCACCATCCCAAAATGATTCGTCATCAATCCCACTTAGGTCGAAGCCCAAGGTCTTCTGTGGGGTAGCAACATCAAGTTCCGCCTGGAACATATCTCCAAAGGAGTGAGTGCCAGATCGCGTCTGCCACTGATCTCTCGCCTCGTGTATTGAGGACTGAATTTCCTCCTCTATTTTCAGCAAGGTGCCGGCTTCACCGGCCAACTCCATTTTGTCGAAGATGGCCTCAAGCAATTGGCCTAATACCGGTGGATTGAGAGAACTAGCAAATTCCTGAAGTAGCGTCTTCTCACCAGGCATCGGCTCGGCACAGACGATATTGGATTTTCTAACCACCGGGCGTTGTTGCGGCTTGATACCCTGCTGCTGCCAAGCGCGTTGGGCACGCTGCCAAAGCGAAAGCCCAGCGATTTGCACCGCACGTGGGTCGATATCCACCCCATGGATATTGTGCTCAATAATCAGTCGTGGGATTTCGGTCTTGTAGTCTTCAAAGCTGGCATAAGTTTGATGCAGAGGCTTTAGATCACCTTCACGAACAAAAGCCTCTGCACTCAATTCAGTTTCTAGCTGCCAAGCCTCTTCATAGATTCGCTCGAATAAATCAAATGCATACAGCCCGAAGTGCATGGAACCGCAGGCTGGGTCCAGCATGCGGATACAGCGCGGGTCTTTGATAGCGCGGTGCGGAATGTAGACCGGCTGCTTTAACAGATCTTCCTGGCTTAGGGCTTCCTTCCCTGCGTCTTCACCCTCCTCGTTGAGCTGTTCTTTATGCTCCTCTGGCGCCTTCTCCCCCGGCTTTAAGAAAACTTCTGTAGGTCGTCGCACCAGGTAGCGGCAGCTATCAACAAGCCGCGTATCGCCCTGGGTCATCTCATACCAGATTCGCCCTAGTGTGTTGTCGGTGAGGAATTCGACGACATAGCGCGGGGTGAAAAACTGGTTGCGGACCGCCAGCTCACGACTGTTACGCGGCGCTTGGGACTCGGCGCGCATTTTTTTGCGCTCTTCCTGCGAGTTGAAATACTGGTAGATCCAGCCGATGGCTTCGTCTTCAGCCCACAGTGGCTCGATTTCGTGGTGGTTGATGAGATCAAGCAGTT
>Ga0075109_1001238_pt1 | contig 16167 bp, 14 predicted proteins | sample AntAceMetag02UKD_FD_69798 | JGI IMG/M metagenome (GOLD analysis project Ga0075109, IMG submission 69798) | Saline lake microbial communities from Ace Lake, Antarctica - Antarctic Ace Lake Metagenome 02UKD | ecosystem: Environmental > Aquatic > Non-marine Saline and Alkaline > Saline | place...
AAGCGGGGTACCGATGTTAGTCATACCGTTTCCTTAAAAATTATGTGGTCTATCATTCAACGACCGCAGAGTCTGTGGCAGAGTATTTGACAGAGTCCTTGGGAGAGTCCGTAAAAGCCAGTTCAACCCAATAGTGGGCATGGTCAGAGATACCTCTTGGTGTATAACCACCCTGCACCACATCAAAGCCCCGGGTAATAATCCAGTCCAATCGCCAGAACTGACCAATAGTTTCATGGATGGCATCACGAACACCTGGGCTTGCTACCATCTGTTGAACAGCCTCATTAAAATGATCGGTGTTGAGATCACCCAGCAGTATAGTGGGCCCTTCGCTCGCTGAAAATCGCTCGAAGACATAATTTAGCTGCAGTGAATTCGATTCCCGGCGGTCAAGATGCGTGACCAATAGAGTGACTGGCCGGCCCTTGATGTCGACAATCGCAGTAATGAGATTCCGCTGCCCATTATCGCCTTCTATCGCTGGCAATTCCTCTATCGTCCAGGAACTAACGGCGAATTTACTGAGTAGCGCGGACCCCGCATAGGGTTGAAACCACTTCCAGCTGGTGGGCGCAAACAAATAGCCCATTTGCAGTGCTTCCGCGAGTTGACTGGCCTGATTTTGCCAACCGTAAAAAAGTGTCCCAGAGACTTCTTGAATAGCAGCGATATCGGCGCCTCGCAAAACATCTGCCGACCGAGATAGATCACGCACGTCGTCTTCGCCTTTGCCCCGCTGAACATTGAAGTTATCAATACGAAACGACTCACCATCGGCCACCTGGAAGGCCACATCATCCGGCAATAGAACGCTAATGCCTGCCTTGTCGGCAACAGGAAAATGGGTAGAGCCCAGCAGGAGAAAAATCACGCCAAAGGTGACGCCTATAATTACTCTTTTTGCGATCATGTAGACTGATTACACCCGGTTCACAAAGGCGATATCATACAGGATCGCTAACCTGCGGTAAGTATAGGAGCCCCGGTAATATTGACTCTTCCTACTAACCAAATAAAAAAGGGGCCAGCCTGCCCCTTCCTTAATCACGACAATCACGCTTTGTGTTACTTATTCTTGGCTGCGATTTCTGCCATTTGTTTGCGACGCCGGGTCCAACCTTGCGTGGCAAAATCCATATTCAGCAGTTCATCCTTCCTTGCCAATAAATCTTCGTAGGTCACATCTGGACCAAACTGCAAATCTTCGTTATTGAAGACCGCACAAGTCGAGTAACGGCCATTACCGGCCTGGATCACGACGTTGGTTGGCGCATCTTCCGCTACCATCAACATGACCGCCGGTGTGACGAGTTTTGGGTGAGCCATGGGATCGGGATTATTCGGATCCACATCACGACCGGGAATCATGCCAATCAGGCGCGTTTCCGCTGCAGGGGACAACACGTTAACGCGAATATTCTTTGACCGGCCTTCCTGAGCGAGGACATTAGCCAGACCCAACATGCCCATTTTGGCAGCACCGTAATTTGCTTGACCAAAGTTACCGTAAATGCCTGACGTTGACGCTGTGAAAACGATTCGACCGTATTGCTTCTCGTACATAACCGCCCAGGCGGCATGAGTAACATAGGCGCTTCCGTTCAGGTGAACGTCCATGACCAGATCCCAGTCTGCCAAATCCATTTTCTTGAAACTTTTGTCCCGCAATATACCGGCGTTGTTGATCAGAATATCGACGGTGCCGAATTCAGCCACCGCATCATCAATAATGGATTTGGCGCCGGCCTTGTCAGATACCGATGCCTTGTTTGCAATCGCAATACCGCCTGCGGCCTTAATTTCTTCAACCACAGCGTCTGCTGTATCACTTGCACCCATGCCGTCGCCGCTACCACCCAGGTCATTGATGACCAATTTGGCACCTCGCTTGGCAAATTCGAGTGCGTGCGCCTTACCAATACCGCCGCCAGCGCCGGTAATGACGACAACCTTGTCCTTAAATTCACTCACATGTGTTCCCCCATTTTGATTTTTAAGTCGGTTTTCTCGTTAGAATCGCGATTGTAAGCACCTACAGATGGACTATCCAGCGTGTAAACCGTCTGTTCCGGATCAAACAAAATCCGGGCGGACCCACTAAACTGTGAATGCTACATTTGCCAATGTTGCTTGTATTGATTCCAAGATCTACATTAGATAGGATGCGCTCCACCTATTTGGGCCGTTCTTCGAGACCCGGAAGGGAGTATTACAAGTTTTGGGGCCATAGCTCAGCTGGGAGAGCGCAACACTGGCAGTGTTGAGGTCGACGGTTCGATCCCGTCTGGCTCCACCAAATAAAACAATGACTTATAGTCATTTCCAGCCTCTATATACCCGCTACGCACTTATTTACTGCATATTTACTGTAAAATACCTGTGCTTGGAATGAGTCAAAACACTTTATCTTGGGTGTTTACGAATATTCGTTCCGTCCCTAAATCAGCCAATTAAAGGTTGGTAAATCAATGACTAAACGTCCTATGAGTAATGCTGAAAGGTGCAGGCGCTACCGTCGCAGACTAAAATCCAAAGGTATTGAGCCTATTACCCTGCTTGCTCCGATACATGCCCACAGTGAACTTCGGCGGTTGGCTAGAGACTTAAGAAAGGCAGGCACGTCAGTCAAACCGACCTAGGGGGGGTGGAAAAGCTGGAATGGGGTTGTCGTCATAAGCAAGAGGCCTAGCACGCGTTAAAACACATCACACCGATGGTTCCAATATACTCACACGTTGAGATGAAAGAGTTAGCTTAAAGGCTGTGTCAGCCTGATGTAATCTGTACCAGGTGATTTAGATGTGAGCCTACGATTCAAAAATACCAATTCCGTATTGACTAAATGCTGGCCGAATCCAGCCTTTTCTGTACAAAAACCATGCAAATAACTCTGTTTGAGTGAATGTAAATCAATTCAGGTTTCGCTCTCAGACGTTTCTCGTTAGTATCTTTCTACTTCTTCTATAAACAACTCTAGAGCAGAATGCTTCGTTTAATAGCTTTGATGATAGTTGGTTTTTTTTCTACGTTTCCAATTAGCGCAGCGCTTCTCGGTGGTGACAATATCATCGATCTTAAAGTCGCCGGTATGAGCCTTACTGGCTCTTCTGGTGCCTCGATTGCGGTGCCAACTAATGCGGTGGCCGCGTATGTCAACGTTACCGTGGTCAATCCCACAGCACCGGGATTTATAACGGTTTGGCCCTGTTCAGAAGCGCGACCGCTTGCTTCAAACCTGAACTTCGCGACCGGTGATGTCAACGCCAACGGTATCATTGCGCCATTGGACGCTGATGGTAAGGCGTGCTTTTTCTCATCTCAGAACACCGATCTGATTGTCGACGTTTCTGGCTACCTGGTGGGTTCATCTTTTGTCGGCGCCACGCCGAAGCGAGTTGTCGATTCTCGCGAATCGCTGGGCTACAGCGGCACAGTTCAACCAGATGTTCCGGTAGAAATTCCAGTTTGGAATGTTGCTGTAGTGGGTGCACTGGGTGATGCGCTCACCATACCAACCTCCGCAAATTCAGCGGCTCTAAATGTCACGGTGGTGAACCCAGCCGCCCCTGGTTTTGTGACGGTGTATCCCTGTGATGCAGCCCGTCCGCTGACCTCAAATCTAAACTTTGTCGATGGTCAAGTTGTGGCCAATGGCGTGGTAGCGGCAGTTTCTGGTGATGCGGGTAAAGTGTGTGTCTATGCCTCGGTGGCAACAGACATCGTGGTGGATCTGGCGGGTTGGTTTGAAGGCAGTCAGTTTGTTGGCACAACTCCGCTCCGGCTAGCCGACACGCGTACCACGTCACGTGTTGGTGGCGTCACAGAACTTGAAGTGGGGATTGTTAATCAGGTGGTCTCAAGTGGTGGCACTTCGGTAATGGTGCCGGAAACAGCCGTGGCAGCAGCGATCAATGTGACGGCTGTGAGCCCTGACAGTGCCGGCTTTGTGACCGTTTATCCGTGTCTGACGACCCGTCCATTGGCATCTAACCTGAACTATGTTGCGGGTGATGTTGTGCCGAATAACGTCTTTGCCACGATTGGCTCAAACGGCAAGATCTGCGTTTACTCGCAAGCTCAAACCGACATTATTGTCGACATTGTCGGATGGCTCGAGGGTTCGAGCAGCATTGGCTACGTGGCAGCCAGCCCTCAGCGCGTCGTTGATACTCGGTCAAACCTTGGCCTGATCCCAGGGTTAGATACTGATGGTGACAAAATCCTGGATGCCATTGATACCGATGATGATAACGACGGCGTGTTGGATGTTACGGACGCCTTCCCATTTGATGTTAACGAGGCTTTGGACACCGATGGAAATGGTATTGGTAATAATGCTGATACTGATGATGATGGCGATGGTGTATCAGATACTGGTGATGCGTTCCCGCTTAGCTCAGCCGAATCAGCGGATACCGACAGCGATGGTACTGGCAATAATGCTGATACTGATGATGATGGGGATGGAGTGCCTGATTCTAGTGATGCATTTCCGCTAATTGCTTCAGAGTCAGTCGATACCGATGGCGATGGTTTTGGAAATAATGTTGATCAAGACGATGACGGGGATTTGGTGCCAGACAATATCGATCAGTTTCCTTTAGATGGTTCTAGAGTGGGCGACAAGTTTGGAAATGCGATATTTGGAAAATCGAAATTCGTTGATTAGAAAATTCTAATTTTAAAAACAAGGTGACCCCGATGGGCTTCTTAAATTCTTCGCTACTAGTTTTGATACTAACTGTGTTTTTGGCTGAAAGGTCTGGTGCTGAAGACTTTAAAATCAACACCAAATTTTTGCCCGGGGACGTAGTCTCTGCAGATGTTTTCAATCAAATTTTTGATTTGCTTGAAAATCGCGCCAAAACAATCAAAAACGAGTCTTTGGAAGGAAGTTGGGCTTGCCAATCTTTCTTGGGTAATCAGAGTTCCGGCTACTTAAGCTCTTGGGTGCAGTCCCAAGATGGCTTGCTGTCCACGCTGTCTGACGTGCAGCTTACGTTTGCTGTTTCAAATTCAACAACGATACTTAACACGTCTACGCCACACCCCTTTTTGCCAAAGGATTCTCGTTCTCTCTCTTCCACCTATAGGCTTCTTGGAAACTCGATTTTCTTCATGACTCCGGCAAGTAGTTCGATGAGCGCGGTGAGACATAGTTTCAAAATTGATTTAATAAGTTCAACAAGATTTCTAGGTACTGCAATTTCACCCGACGCATCAATAGCAAGTGTTTCCCATATTTTTTGCGATAAAACTGATACCGTGCCAGCGCCACCTTCACTGCCAGTTATTAGCCAAAATGGAACGTCGATTACCATCACTTGGACTGATAATAGCCAGGGTGAACTGGGTTTCAATATCTATCGTCGCGCTAGTTCGGAGTCGGAATTTATAATACAGAGTACTGTTTCCGAAGACGTGGTCAGCTATTCAGACTTTATGGTTTCGGGAAATGAAACATATTTTTACAGCGTAAGCGCGACAAATGATAATGGTGAGTCTTCGAAGTCCAAAGTCGTTTCAATAAAATCTGATGCCACGCCTCCGGTTGTTAGCTCTGTTCAATTTGTTCAAAACGATCCGGGGACCGGCGCAGTTTTATCAACGACATCTGATTTTAGAAGCTTCCCGAGGAAGGTTGTATCTAATTCACGTTTCAACATTAGTTTTTCTGAGACGGTACTTTCTGGGAACGACTTCATAGAGTGTTCGGCAGGGAATATAACCTGCCCAGTTGCAGTAGCGTTTTCAGCCACGGGTGACTCTGGTTTAGATAGTTCTCTGCAATCAGGACGTGCCCGCTACTTTGGTCCTGGGTTTGAGGGAGAAGGCGCCATAATTTCGATCCCCTACTATGTAGGTAGTTGTCTAGCGCCGGGCCTAACAATTAGCGTCACACTAAAGTCTGATCTAATAAAAGATCTTAGCGGCTTGAATATGTTAGAGGACTTCGTGTTTGAATTTACGACATCGACGTCATCAGATGGCTGTTGAAGAATTCATCTAGCTTTATCGTATCTAACAACCCTGCGCTAGGTGTCGGCTTCTGAACGTAAGTGGAAGTCCAACGATGGCTGTTTAAAATTTAATCAATTTTCCTGTTAACGACTGTGAACTCAATCGGTTAACACAACCACTAGCAGTCATGTTACCAGCAAGCAATATGCGACCGAATGGGAACTATGAGATGGCACTACCAGCATACGATGCGTATGCAAAGGTTAGCAAAACCGATACAAGAATCTAATTTGCAAGAAGCTTCGCCTTCTCAGACTGAAATTCCTCGTCGGATAGGATTCCTCGCTTTAGGAGGTCATCAAGGCGAATTAATTCTTGGTAAACATCCAGTTTTTCGCCCTGTGCTACAGTTCCACTTTGGTTGATATTGAGGTCAATTGTGTTCTTCGACTCCGTTACGAGGTCAGGACGAGGTAAAAGTGAAACACGCGAATATTCCGGGTCATCAGTAGTGACTACACGAAACTGATATTCGATCGAAGCGAACCTTCCTGGGAACATTGGTACTTCGTTTACCGAAACCGGGATCGCTACCTTGCCCTGAGAAGCAGCGAAATCAGTAGCTTCTTGAAAGACTTTTGCCTTCATCGAGGCGCTATTTCCAAAGACCCCTGCCTTGTCGATTCGGGTAATCATATAGGTATCGGGCGAGATGTTTACGATGCCGGGATTGCTGGCGCAGCCAACTAGGAGGCATATGAGCAATATCGTCATTGTCTGTTTCATATTCTTCTGTTCCTAGGATAGGGGAAATAGTCCTATATACTAGACAGTCACCCTCAGCATCTAGCCTCTATACGACTCACTAGAATGGAAGTTACACTCCTGCATGAAGTCGGACGAATGACTCACAAGGTTTAGTTTCACCTGAGACCACAATAGCATCACTAGTTACACGTCACTAATGCTTGCTCTATGTATGCGGCTTCTGCAGGGGGCACTTTCGGCAGGCTTACCTCAATCCTACTGGGGTGCAGGCCCCGTTCCATCCCTCGTATCCACGAATCGCTTAGGAGTGCTACCGACAAACTGGTTGCCACTCTCCCCTGTGAAGTAGCCTGATATATCTACGATGATGTCGGTGTTTTGGCTGGCAAAGAAACACACATTGCCTTGATCGCCTATCGGCGCGACAACATTGTTCGCAACAACTTTACCTGCCGTAAAATTCAAGTTCGATGCGTTGGGCCTTTCGGCGCTACACGGCCATACCGTCACAAATCCTGCTGCTTCGGGATTCACTACAGTCACATTCATCGCTGCTGCAGTTGCGTTGGCGGGTACCTGGCTTGAACTGCCACTCACCGTTAATGAAGCGCCTTGAACAGCCACGTCGAGCTGGCTTGCTGGACTAAGTTTAGCTACTGGCACGCCCGTGCCATCTCGCGTATCGACTAGTCGCTGAGGTGTTGCGCCTGTAAACGCATTTCCCGGAAACCAGCCTGCCAAATCAACAATGATGTCTGTTGGAGATTGGCTATACAGACAAACCTGTCCTGTAGACGAGACTGGAGCAATAACGCCATTGGCCACAACCTGCCCTGCAATATAATTTAGATTGGATGCCAGTGGGCGCGGAGCATCACATGGATAGACGGTGATAAACCCAGGTGAATCTGGACTGACCACTGTAACGTTGAGCGCGACAGTACCAGCTGTTGTTGGAATAGTAGTTACTCCACCTGCAGCTGTGGTCGCAGCGATGCCTGTTGCTTGAACCACTAGCGGAGCATCGTTAACCAGCTGACCTAATTGCCCGCCTGTGCCATCTCTGGTATCGACTAAACGCTGAGGTGTAGCACCGACAAAAGCGTCACCTTCAAACCAACCTGCGACATCAACGATCAGATCTGTCGTTTGCGATGAGTAAAGACAGACTGAGCCGTTGGAGCCAATGGGAGCAACGACGCCATTTGGAACAACATCTCCTGCGACAAAATTCAGGTTTGATGCATTGGGTCGTGCGACACCACAGGGGTATACCGTAATGAATCCAGCTGCACCGGGCGTCACTACTGTGACGTTAAGAGACGCTGCGGTTGCTGTGGAGGGGACACCTAGGCTCGTGCCGCTGGGTGATGTCAGGCAAGTTCCGCGAACCGGGAGTTCAATAAACTGCCCTTGGCCCAGTTTGACGGAGCCAGAAGATGTTCCGGCGCATGTAGCTAAACTACTATCTAGCGGAAAGAGATCGTTTGCATCCGCTGTGCCGTCGCCATCATCATCAGTGTCAGCATTGTTGCCGACTCCATCAGCATCTGTATCAATTGACTCTGAAGCATCCAAGTCAAAAGCATCATTCACATCGGCAACACCATCGTTATCGTCATCTGTATCGACATCATCATTTATACCATCACCGTCAGTATCCAATTCACCGCTGGCGGGAGGTTGGGATGGTCCTGTTAAAGCCGATCCGCTGACAGGGCTGCAAACTCTATCGATTGTCGCGAGTGATATTCCGCCGACAACAGATGGATTTGTTGATAAAAAGCCAATTAGCTCCTCAAACCTGAATATCCCAGGGGGACTTAAAGCGCGAGGGTTCTGTGCGCTTAAGCTACCAAAAGATGATCCATAGTCTCCATTAGCATTTCTAACGCTCAGGGTTTCAAATTGGCCGCCGTGCTTGCCGAATGACTCGTTTATAGAATCGGTAGCGAACCTGCTGCCAAAAAAACCTAAATACTCAGGTGTACTATCTTGCGATAACAAATAGGCTCCATCCAAATCACCACAAATGGTAAGCGGCGCTAGGTTGGGGGAAAAGCTGGAAAACGAGCAAGAAGCATCATCAATTTGTTCTGCAGAAACCCCGCCCTCAATAGATGTGTTGGTTGTTAAAAAACCTATTATAGTGCTGAACTTGAAAATGGCTGGCGGGGTGTTTGTGTTGGGGTTCCCCGCGCTAAATGGATCTATGCTCGAGCCATAGAACCCAAGTGAATTATTAACACTAAGATCCTCGAAACTACCGCCATAGTCTCCGAAGGAATTTGCTATTGAATCATCCTGAAAACTACTGCCAAAAAAACCCAAATACTCAGGCGGACTCTCTTGCGATAAGACAAAAGCGCCGTCTAAGTCATCGCATGTAGTAGCTGCAAAACAGCCACTCGAAATGAAAATCAAAAAGAAAAACCGCGAAATGTTTAGCCTGTTCAATTGTCAATCCCTCGAGGAGAACTGTAACCGACAATACTACGCTCAATGAGGAATTCATAGATTACGGGGTCCGGAGAGGGTACACGAATGACTTCAATGTACGATATTGAATCAATGTTAGGGCATGTTAGTCCAGGAACCACTAAATCTAATGGTTAGCTTGCAAGGTTAAAAAACGATCAACAAATTTGAATTCGGCAGGATGTAGCCGCTACCAGCAACCCTGAGAAAAAAATTATGGGCTCGCCTTTAATGTGCTGAATGCTACATATTCATTTGAGCCGAATTACATCACCAACTCGTTCTACCCCGAAACGATTGGCTACTGCGCGTTTATGTAACGACGGTGTTGGATGCTGACTGATCGAAGTTAGTTCGTTCCCGTCTATCGTAACTCTGTAGACGAACCTGCCAGATACTAGGCACTTGATAACGTCTTTTTTATTTTTGATCAACGTGTCTTCGAGTGATGCCGACAGTGCCCCAGCTGGATACCGTAGTTCTAGATTATCGCCAATCACGTTCAAGCGAACGTCACAGGATTCACACTCATCGATGATGCCTTCCGCTTTCATATAATCTTCCGCTCTTCTCCAGCCTGAGCATCGGTGACAGAGTGACAACCCGCATGCGTTCTGGCCTGTGGCATTTCTTCATCGGTGACACTTATACCTTTGTCACCCATAGCATATTCTCTGGAGGCCTCGTCGTTGTTGACTTGTCCCCTTGTCACCGCTGGAAGATACCTACTAAAGGCCTCGTTGAAATCCTCTAGCTTGTATCCCTTACCGCGATTGTCCCCTGCGCGAACGGTTTGGTTGGTGGTAATACCGAATCCTTTCATTCGTTTAGCGAGCTGGCGTGGTGAGATTGGCTTACCTCGATTCCATGTTACCCACGGTGCTTCTTCATCATCACAAAGCGCTTGAATCAATTCGCTAGTAATGAATCTCTGGCAAGATTTCAGTTTAAATGCAGTCTGAATGTCATGAAGTAGCTTAATGTTGGCCGAGGGATCTTCCGACTCTAATTCTGCAAGACCAACTGCGGTGGAATAGGCGGTTGCTAAAGAAGCTTCGCCAGCTGTTGCTGCTATAGCGAAGAGTGTGTGCCAATTATCCGCCGCACGATCATTCAAACTATTAGGGTCTTGGGGTTTATATGCTTTGATTGCTTGTTTGTTATCTGCTGCAAACCTGATGCACTTGCGGTGAAGGATGACCAATTGATCAGGTGAATCGCGAAGTTTCTCAATTTGTTCATGTGATAACTTTCTTCTCATTGCGATGTTGATAGATCTGTCAGCCAGCGTATCAGGCAATTTGCCGATCATGGCTATAGCCTTCGGGCACCAGGTGGAGAATTGCTGAGGGGAGTGATCGTCGCCAACGGTACGAATCACATAAGCCGTACGGCGGGTATGGCCTGAATTTAAGACGCCTTTTAACTCTGGGCTGTTCCCAATGAACGTATCCGCTTCGTCGATAAGGAATGTAGGTTGCCATTTTTCCACGGACCTGAAGACCACAGGTGGCGTTACGTTTGCCGCATGCAAAGGCTTGCTTACTAGCTCGGCTAACCAAGACAAGGTTGTCGTTTTCCCGCACCGCTTCTCAGGCGACGTAATGGCCAATATGGGTGAAGTCTCGGCAATTTCAAATAGATGAGTAAAAATCACCCAAAGAGCCAACGTTTGGTCGGCACCCTTTGCTAGAGTCATGTGCGCTGACGCCGACTGAGCCAGTTCCATTATCAGATTAGCGCCATCAACTTCTACGGCCCACGGCTCTAATGTTTTGAATATTGGGGAGGTATCCTCATCTTTCTTATCGTCGTTCTGTCGTAATTTGCCGACCTCCTGGTCCAAGGTTTGAACTCGAATCTGAAGCTTTTTAGCTTCCTGCTCTCGAACACCGTCATATTCGATAGGCGATAATTTAGCCAGTTGGCGAACTTTTTCTTCTGACGCCAATCTCTGCTGCGTTTGCTCTACTAGGCTCATACAATCAAACTCCTGGCTAATTGAATTTTTTCGACCGCGAGGCAGATAGAATTCCGATCCTCTTCTGTCAGCGGAATGCCAGCGCCTAAATTTTCACCCGCGATTGCAATTATGAGTGCGCTTTCGCAGATGGATTTTAGGGCCGCTGTGGCTGCATGACTGTGGCTGCGTGCGAATGCTGAGATAGGGGTTCTTTCCGGTGGCGGGTTGTCAAATAGTGCAGACAGGGACAACCCTACGGCCTCCATGACGTCTGCCACGTCGCAGCCAGCCCAGCATTTGATCAACACAGTTAAGGCGTCAGTTTCCTTGATGGAGAGTGATGGATTGCGATCATCGTGAGCTGGGCACTTTGCTACCCACTGTCCTGGCCGTTTTTCTTCGACTCCCTCGAGCAGTGCCAATATTCTTTGGGCAGGACTCATGATATTGCCGTATTTTGTTGTCGGACCGCATGGCAATTAATCCAATCGTCGATGGCGATCGTTTCGTAGCAAACTCGGTTTCCAAGTTTTAAGTAATTAGGAGCGGGCAACCCTAGAAGAAGACCTGTTGACCGTGAGCGCCTCAGCGAATAATCAGAGAATATGTTGCCGCAGTAATCCTTGGTTTCTGAGGGCGAGAGCCTAGGCTTGTCGAACCTTCCGTCTTTTGAAGTAAGGGGTGTTCTCATAGTGGTTTAACCTCTAAGCACTGTTGTTTGTGTTTGCACACAATATGGTGCGATTTCCGGTTTAGGCTCCGGTCGGAGTTAAACCGGAAAATTAGAGAGGTTTATGCTTAGTTCGTAGGCTGCTTAGAAATGTATCAATTGTTTTACCTTTAATAGCCATGGGCTTCTCTCGAAGGTAAATTAGGAATTGTTCTGGGTCTTCAATACCGTCTTCTTCCATATCATCAAAAACTGAATTTTTATTGGATAACTGGCTGCGAATGTAATCGAGTGCTTTCGCTAAAGTGTAATCCGATATATCTCTAAGGAATTGCTTCTCGATCTCCTCCTTCCACAAATCGGCAGTTTTCGAATTTCGCTTAGTTCGTTTCTTTGGCTGCCGGGTTAACAGCGGACTGGTTTGTTCAAACTTCTGGATTTCATCTATGGATAAGGAAAATGGCATCCCTATGAAGATGGTGCCAACTTTTCTATAATCTGGGTTCATTAACCAAGCATCCCAAATCAACGTATTTCCGAGGCGATCCTCCATAAACTTGGAAAGAACATGCTCATCTTGTGTTTGCGTTACTGCTTCGGTTGAATTGCCGAGTACTACTAAATGAGTTCCTGCCGGCATGGTTTTTTTTATCTCTGCATGACGTAATGCTTTTTGCTCATCGCTGGGGAAGGGGCTTGATAGATAGACGTGATCGATGGAGTATTTGTCTACTATGTCACTGTCTGTTCCTAGGTATAGGAGTCGTATGTCGCTGCTTTCTACGTGCCATCCGTCCTTACTGTTGCCGGTAAATGCCTTTAGTCCCTTTAATCGGATTACTGGCCTAAATCTGTGTTGTACCCAAACAAATTGGTTGATGTGGTCTTCCGTCAAATTCCAACGCTCTGCAACTTCTGCAAACGTGAAATATGTCTTTTCAGGTATGGGCATGATTTCGACCTATATCCTATTTAGAACGGCCACTGCGGCAGCTTTATGTTCGGGGGCTAAGTGCGCGTATCGAAGCGTCATGTTAAGGCTGGCGTGTCCCATTAATTCTCGCACTGTATTTAGGTCAACTCCGGCCATAGCTAACTTAGAAGCAAAGTGGTGTCGAAGGTCGTGGAATCTCAAATCTTGAATCGCACTTCTCAGGATGAGTTGGCTCCATGCTTTTTTAATGTTGTTTAAGACAACACCAGTTACAGGTGATGGGAATACTAAGTCAGAGCCTTCTCGTTGATTGCTCCACTTAATTAGCGTACCTAGCGCCTCGTCATTCAAAGGAATGTGCCTGGTCTTGCTGTCTTTTGCCGTGGAAGCTCGAACGGTCAATTGTCGATCAGCAAAGCTAACTTCCTGCCAGTTAAGTTGAAAAATCTCGCCTCGCCTCATTCCAGTGTTCATAGCGAGTAGAATAATGGGTTCAAGATAATCGACGAAGTTCAGGTTGTTCAATGCCGGCAGTTCAGCGTAGTTCCTGGCTTTTCTCCACTGATTCGCAGATTGCCTATCAACCCGCGTCTGCTCATGCCTAGAGCGCAGCGCATTTCTTAGGCGCAGTTCCTCATCGTCGGAGAGAAACCGTACTCTCTTATCATCCTCTAGCTTCAGGGGCTTAAGTCTAGCCAAGGGATTTGATTCAAGAAGCCCCCACTCAACTGCCTTAGACAACACAGCTTTGAGAGCCGCCAAGCGTCGATTCACCGTGGTTTTTTTAAGTGGACGTCCATGCTTGCCTTTGAGCTTCTCCGTACGCCATTTCGTCAACTCGAACGTTGATATTTCGTCCATTCGCCTCGGATAGAGGTACTCAAAGTCGCGTTCAATTAGCTCTAGCGTCTCGTTTCCAGATTTGCGCTCCGTTTTTACCCAGTCCGAATAGCGATGCTCAATGAATCCACCCAATGTTTCGAACTTGCTTTGACGTTGAGCCTGAACCCTAGACTTCTTTCTTGATTGAATATCAATGCCCTGCGCTATGTCTCCAAATGCTGACTTGGCGAGGTTACGGGCTTCAGTCGGTGTAATGTTTCCGTACACGCCGAGAGTATAGTCACGCCCTGCCCCGTTATACCGGTAGTGGATACAAAAGGTCTTCTTGTCTTTAGGAGAAACGCGCAGAAAGAAACCGGCCATTTCCGTATCCCAGACTTTATACAGTCTGCTTTCAGGCTTGAGAGATGAGACTGCTGTATTTGTAAGGCGCTTTTTCATTGCAGTAAACTTTTATTACTGTTTATTTACTGCAGAATTGTGCCACATCGAGAAACATCACGCACGCTAAAACACATAGCCAAATGTCTATTTTTTCAGCTAATTTCGCCTATATTTGGGTTTGATAACGTTCTGTATGGTTGCAGGTAGTTTCGTCAGAAAGACACTGGCAGTGTTGAGGTCAGCGGTTCGATCCCGCTTGGCTCCACCAAACAAAAAGGGGTACCCGACTGGGTGCCCTTTTTTGTTTCTGCAGTTTGATTGGGTGAGCACGAAGACACCAGCAGCCGCACAACGGCTTCGCCAGACGCGTTCCCTCGTTTTACCTGGCCCTTTACTCTCCAATCGTTTGTTCCGCTGAGTTAATTCCAATATGCGAAAAATCGTTTATCTTTATCGCTTCCTTCTATGCTCAAATCAACAAACCGATGGCTAATAAAAATAAGCAGATAAAAACACGTTAAGGGGAAGCCAGCGACAAAAATGGATCCGGCAATACTCTCCGTATTCGGCAAAGATGATTGGAGAAAATAGTCTTCAATCAACCGTAATACAAATGTCACCAGATACAAGACGACCAGGTTCCGGTACTCAGACTTTTTAAAGCCCCAGTAAATGAGCGGCCCTATCAAAATGGTTAGAACCAAAGATAGTGCCATGATATGTCGCCTCTACTCCCTTCACTCGAAAATCCTAAGTGAAGATTGAACCATTAACAACGATCCTGTACTTGGCTCTGCATTTAAGGCGCCATCGTTAGCCCACCCAATTTAGGCAGATGCACATCAGCAATGTCAGCACCTTGCTCATCAACTCGATAGATTTTGAGTCCGTTCCGACCATATATCGCGCACTATCGTCGCTTGTCACGCACGTCTCGCCGCTATAGGCTGGAAAAAAATCGACAGCTAAAAGCTGCTCGCGATAACAACAGGACTCTAGCTGTGTGCGTATCCCACGACGTTGATGACAATACGGATAACAATGATCCTCGCTCGGGTTACAGGCTTGATACAGAGTGGCCGAAGTACCCACCCGAGATGGTGTTTGAAATGGGATCTGGCGTAGCCGTTGATCGCAACGGTACGGTCTACCTCTTTACCCGGGATATTGAGCATTGGGCTGCGCACCCCCTAGCGATGAAGAACATGATGGGCAAAAGCAGCATCTCAATGTTCTCGAGAGAAGGAGACTATCTCGGCGTCTGGGGTCCTTCGGACGAACGCGGCTTTGCGCTGGGTGCGCATACGCTATATATCGAAAAAGATGGTATGTTCTGGACCACTGATCGTGACGGTCATACGATCAAAAAATATACGCCGGAAGGTGAACTTCTGCTGACCCTGGGCACATTCGGCAAGTGGGGTTGCGATGAAACCCATTTCAATGGTCCGACCGCTGTGCTGGTACAAGCCAATGGCAACATCGTTGTGGCAGATGGCTATTGGAATTCAAGGCTAGTTTGGTTTACTTCAAAAGGCGAATTCATCAAATCAGTCGGTACCTGGGGCCGTGGTCCAGGAGAATTTAATACGCCCCATGCACTCGCGCAGGACTCAAAAGGACGGTTATTGGTCGCCGATCTATGTGGCGGTAACTTCCATGACTACATGACTGTGCGCGATCAGATAGCGGCACATCGATATCACCCAGATGTTGACTGTAAACACCGCATCCAGAGGTTCGACAGTGAAGGTGGGTATATCGATGAGTGGACACACATCATGCCGCTTAGCCTCGTGACATACGGTAAGCATATTTACGCCAGCGATAAGATGAGCAACCTTGCAATATTGGATGAAGACACTGGCGAAGTGCTTAGCCGTGTTGAAGACCTGGCAATCTACATACATCAGCTGGCAATGGATCAACACGGCGATCTTTATACCGCTTCTGTGTATCCCGAGCATGCTGGTGCCAAACGCGGTCCAGAAGGACCGTCACATCGACGCTGGACTCGCAGCAAGCTGCACGCTCAAAGCACAATTGTTTAAGACACTAGACTCGCAGCAGGCTGCACGCTCAAAGCACAGTTGTTTAAGACACTAGACTCGCAGCAGGCTGCACGCTCAAAGCACAGTTGTTTAAGACACTAGACTCGCAGCA
>Ga0075109_1001245_pt1 | contig 16077 bp, 10 predicted proteins | sample AntAceMetag02UKD_FD_69798 | JGI IMG/M metagenome (GOLD analysis project Ga0075109, IMG submission 69798) | Saline lake microbial communities from Ace Lake, Antarctica - Antarctic Ace Lake Metagenome 02UKD | ecosystem: Environmental > Aquatic > Non-marine Saline and Alkaline > Saline | place...
TATTGACTGACTCCCGATTTCCGGGCACCACAGAGCTCCTCAGCGCTGCCAGCGTGGAATTAAAGGGTGTCAGGGCTAACCTGGAAGAGCAGGTTAGGATAAAAGCGGTTGTTTCAGTAGTCTCATGGCCAGTCATTCTCTCGGAAAGAATGGGTTTGGCAACGGACTTGACGGCGTGTCCGCTCGACCCCCAGCTCATGATGAACCCTCCAAGGATGACGTGGGAGCTCCCAGCTCTAAAATGCACTCGCCCTCCTGGAAGGTCGGGGCACACCACGACAGGGGGTCTTCTCGATGGGGAGCTACTGCTTTTCGGCGGTGGAGGGGACGGCACGTACTTCAACGACTTGTGGCGCTTTGACTGCGAGGGCCTCGAGTGGAAAACGGTGAAGGTGGAGGGAACCGAGCCTCAACCGCGGGCGTATCACACCGCCGTACACGTGGGAGAGCGGCTGTTTGTATTCGGGGGTTGGAAAGGTGACGAATTCATAAACGACCTGAGTGTTCTTGAGGTGCGGAGAGAAGCAGGGGCAGAGGTCAGATTCTGTTGGACAACCACCGAGGCGACTGGGGTTGCGCCTAGGCCGCGAGCGTATCACACAGCTGTTGAGCTTGACGGTAAAGTGATCATATTTGGGGGCTGGGGGGCGCAAGATTTCTGCGCTGATGTCGCTGTACTCAGCGTGACCGAGGATGGACCGCCCAAGTGGGAGTCGTTGTCAATTTCTGGACAGGGTCCAAAGGCGCGGGCAGCGCACAGCTGCAACCGCATAGGAGACTTGCTCTATGTCTTTGGAGGTGAATCATCCGACGGAAGATTGAACGACGTGGCTGTTCTCGACGTGAGCACTGGCCAATGGTCATTTCCGAATTGTGGTGGCACCCCTCCGAGTGCTCGGTCTGGCCACAGTGCGGCTGCAGTTGGGAGGTGGCTCGTCGTGTATGGTGGTTGGGACGGGGACCAACATCTCGTGGACATTCACCTGCTGGATACCGTTGGACTGCGTTGGGCCTCAGCTCGTTCTCCGGTCCCCAAAGCTGGATCTGTCTTGAGTACTCTCGAGGGTCGAAGTGGATCCGCCTCTGCCTTGGTTGCCAAGCACAAGCTATTGGTTACAGGGGGTTGGGATCGAGAGAACTTTCTTGCAGACGTGGTGGTGCTGGACCTGTGCGAGCTCACTCAGGCAGAATGGGTGACCAAAGGTCCGACACCAGGAACGTCCCTTCCTCTAGACAGCCCTGCGTGGCTACAAAACATCGTGGAAGCAATGACGTCCCAGGATAGGATACGCGTCACGGAATTGCCCGAGTGGCAAACATTCGTCGCTCAAGCTCCAAAAATAGTCGACATGATCGAGGAAACCAAAAAAGAGGAGACCATCGAATTTATGCGAAACACAGCTTCCTTGTACGTGAGGATAGCTCAATTGGGGAGCAGCGAGCCGGCATTGCATGAGGCTACGGGCGCATCTACTAGTGCTGATAGGACGACCAACACGAGCGTGCAGTTTTTATTTGGAAGCTTACTCGCCTTGCAAGCTGCTTCAACTTTCAACGCTGATGTAGACTGTTGGAAGCAACCGTACGCTGCTAAGTTGTCACCAGCGAAGGCATCAACAGCTGCGACAGAGTTGAACGATGCCAACGCAGAAGCTTCGCTGATGCTAATCATTCAGGGGTCGATTAAAGAGCGTGTCTTGCTGGGTGGGGCCTCTCTTCTCAAAATGCTGCTGAGGAGGGAATTAATGACTTCACGCTTGCACAGTGAGAAGTTATCATCGCTCGCTCGCGAAGTGAACGTGCAACCTTTGTTCCAGGCGTACGATGAGCTCAAGGTGACACAACACAAAATCAGAGCAGTAGCAGACGCAAAAGATTTGGCCCAGCAGGTGGCCATTCAAGAGCAACTGCACCAGAAGTGTACACAGCTGGCAGCAGTGCTGACGAGTCGACTTCGGGAAATGGTATTTAGTCAAAGACAACGGTTCGATCACGTTAGGAACATTTCTGCAGACATCGGGGAGGCGCTTGTGTCCTGTCAATCGTCGCCTGCTACTCGCATGGAGACGAACATAGAGTCGTCTTCAAGCGGCTTGCCAGAGTTTCTCATGGAAGGTGATGCATTTGCTGACATCGAAGAGGCTTTACAGGGATGGGAAGCTTGGGAGACAAAGCACAAACCAGCCAGTTTAGTATTCAGTGCAACAGACGACGCGTTGGTTCATCTTAATAATGCTCTCTCGCATGAGTTGATAACGTTGAATTCAATGAAGGACGGCACAATGCTGGAGGGAAGGGATAGGGCGAGCAATGTTGTTCAGGCAGCGAGCCGATTTGTGAAGTATCTCGACACAAACATGTTCGACTTGGAAGTGCATCAAACTGAAAGTCTCCTAGCCGACTGCAATAGCTTGGTGTCGGAGCTCGGCACTATTGATGCTGACCGCAAGGAGGCCCAAGAAGCGCAGACAGAGTTGAATAATGTAATGGCTGCGTATTTGAAGGCAAGCGAGGCTGTCATCCGAAACAACGCAGAGCTTGAGTTGCTACGCCTCCACGGAACCAGTGGGGATGATGATGTTACGAGTGTCGAAACGAAGTTGGTCTTCGCAAAGAAGTCAGTCGCTAATTTTGCAGACCGTCAGTCAAGTTTAGAGGCAAGGCTCGCAGGGTTTGCGCTTAACAACGTTCCAGAGCTTCTATTCTCAGCTGATCCAAAGCTCGCAAAACGATTGATGTACACTGGTTTAGTTGTCAACAGGCGTCTGAGTGATTATGAACAACTCGAAGTATTGCACGGTTCTCGTCATCATGTGTTGTTGGTTCAGCTGAACAACCATGTCGTCGTGTTAAAGGAGATAGCATTGAATAACGAGGCCGCACGCAAGGTGTTTGAAAACGAAGTTATACTTTTATGGAAGCTCGATCATCCAGCAATTATTAAGGTCGACGCTATATTCTACGAAGGCCTCAGAGCATACATACAAATGCCGTACATAGATAGGGGCACCCTCGGTCAATGGCTCGCTTCAAATCCAAAGCCGTGGGAAGTTCAGTCCGTATTTCGCCAGCTCGTGCAGGGTCTGGCTTTCATGCATGATCATGGAGTCGTGCATCGAGACATTAAGATGGACAACGTTCTTATGACTTCCGACACTCGTCCCATCATTTGTGATTTCGGTATATCTCACGAAGCCACAGGCACTACATCTACTGGCTCCACACGAGAACGCACAACTGGAGGCGGATACGCGCCAGCAGGAACTCACGGCTACATAGCACCAGAAGTCCTTTGCGGGAGGCGTGCAACTCCGGCTGCTGACATGTGGGCTACAGGGGTTTTGCTGTGCCGAGCGTACCTGGGTTGTGAACCGGCAGTGGCAGCAGACGGCACTGTATCAATTCCAGGGCATTTTTCTGGGGAGCCTGTGCACATATTGATTGAGGGCTGTCTGCGCACATGCCCTGACAAACGGCTTACCGCAAATGAGGTCCTTGCCAATCCATTTTTTTCTGTTTCGACGTATTCAAGGTCTCTTTCCGAGAGCAAGCAAATGGTCGAGAGCGGAGAGAAGATCGAGCTTTTGCGCAGGCAGGCAAAACTACTCAGGAGGAGTGGTACGTTCGCGCTGCATGTCCGACGGGCCCAAGTTGTTGAAGATGCGATTGAGGTGTGTGCTTTGTGTGTGCTTCCTGAATACTTAACAAGATTCAATCAAAGCCCTTACCTATCCATCCCTTTGCTACTTACTTTACTGACTTTTCAAATTCTGTCAGGCTTTCAACTCGATGGACATCGCAGTACAACCATTTCACGTACATTTTATTGGGGAACCTGCAATAGGTGGTGGACTCGTTTCAGAGTTCTACACCACTTTCTTTGAAGCGTTGTGCCGACGGTGAGTTCCTCTCCTCTCATTATGTATTATTATCTTGATACTTATACTCACCATGCAATATACCAAACACGACGCAGGCACGATTTATTCGAGGGCGCTGCTCCGCTCGTCCTACCACGTGCAGGGTGTGAGGATTTGATTGCTCTCAGGATCGTTGGTAGACTCCTTGGTAAAGCAACTACGGATGCTAAGTCTATCGGACAGTTTGGCGCTCCATCTCTCTTCGGATTTCTTCTTGGCGTTTCACCAAGCCTTCTGGATCTGGAAGGGTACGACAGCACGCTCGCGATCGGTCTTCGGAACCTCCTATTAGCTCCAGTTGCTGCAGACACAGAATTATTTTTACAGGATGGAATGACACGAGTTAACGATACGAACAAGCGAGTGTTTGTTGAACAACAAGTGCAGCACATACTCGTCGGAAGCCGCAAGAAACAATTAAGCGCCTTAAAATCTGGATTCAATGATGCGCTCGGCGGGCTCTCGGAGACGTTGTCCGTCTTCTCGGTGACTGATTTGATGCTCACTTTGTGCGGTGATTCGCACATCGACGGGTACATGATTGAAACTGCGTTACGATTCTCTGGGTGGCCGAGTACTTCTTCGACGACGCGCCATCTGCTGGAAATAATTCACGAATTGCATCCAAGCGAGCTGAGGCGGTTCTTAAGATTCGGATCGTCTAGTTGCGCACTGCCTGGCGGTGCCTTTGGTGGCAATGGCAATCGGATAACAGTTCAGCGATGTCCGGCTTCTGAACGCCTTCCTGTTGGTAGAACTTGCTTCTGTAGGATAGATTTGCCCGACTACGACGACAAGGAGTTACTTCGAAGCAAGCTGCTGATGGCGTTGCACTCATTAGACGAAGCGTTTACGCTGTACTGAAATGGAGCAACAGCAAGGGTGTGTCACAGATGGTACCGCTCTACTTGTTTACTTTCGTGAATTGCTTGCTTCCCGAAATCTTGTGTACGCACGACTAGACTAGGCTGCCTTCAGTATCGCTCTCAAAAGGCTCACTCAGTCTCTGGACCCCTTTTTGTATATTATCCAACCCTGCTGTTCGACGGCGCAATCATGACAACCTAGGCAAATCTGCTTTTAGGCTTTTATATTGCTCAGAGTACAAAAACTGTCCACGGTCGTCGATCTCGGTCGCTTTAGAAATTGTGACTAAAATGGAAAATTTACCGATTTCCTTCGGTGACAGGCAGAATGTTTAGTGAGAAAAAACATGAAACGCAGCCTTTAGTGTTCGGCTTCCGGTCTACCCGAGCCGTGCCCCTGTCTTTTCGAGCGATTAAAGATTTGGCCATTTCCCACTGTATGGTCGGTCGATAGAGTGGTATACACTTTGACCGGTCGGACATTATGCCAGCTGGCACCCCAAAAAGACGATTATCAGAGTGCATCTTTTTTGGGCCCGCTAAATCCTTAATCGCTCGAAAATTCAGGGGCTCGGCTCGAGTAGTTGTTTGTCGTGCACTAATTTTCCGCGGCTATAAACAAAAAAACCCATGCTTGCTTTCATACATTATCCACGATATCATAAAAGTTATTGTACTCGTTGTAAAAGCGTAATTTCCCATCCTTGCTTTATTCCAACGATTTTTCTGTCTTTATTTTGGGCGGACGCCAACAACTTTTCGAAACCTCGCGTGGTTATTAATTTACCATGTATCTTTTGAACATCACCCACAATGTTCATGCGCGTGTAATACAGCGAGTTTGATTGGGAGAAATATCTCGAGAGTTTGGTTTGTGTGTTTTCAAGTTTCAATCGACCCAGAAACGTTTGGAGTTGAACCCTAAGCCCTTAAGACCCCTAACCTTAAACCCCAACCCTTGATTCCTAACCCTGAACTCCAAAGCCTTAACCCTAAACCTTTAATTAATAATCCTTCACCCTTTAACCCCACACCCTAAGGTTTATAATCTTGACCCTTAACCTCGTTGCAAAAAAATACAAACTTCGCATTGGAGACACGAAGCTGCTAATAGCTTTCAGAAGCACTCTTTTTACCTACATACATTTTGTCATATCATTTTTTTTTTTGACTCTGTTACCGGGCGAGCAGTCAGAAAGGTCGTTAGGCACAGAAATACACATTGTTTCTGAGCATGGTTTCTGAGCATTCGTTTCGTATGGTACAAGGTTGACCATCATGCGCGATCATGTTTCAATCCTATGAAGTTTTTTCGTATGTCGCAAGGTAAAAAACAACGTTAATCATTAGCAAAGACGTTCAGATAATATATCGACGGGAAACTTTCAATTCTTGTGCCTAGCTACGAGAGAGGCTCCTAATAGAAAAATATCTTGTGCTAATGAACATAAATTGTTATCCTTGGTCGTCTGTGCCCTTTATTCACATTCTATAATGAATGATTCCCCCCCACACGACACGGGCCCCTATTAGCCATTCGAGCTTATAGGCTTTTATGCCATTTTAGCATTATACAATTAGTGGGCTTTTTCCATACTTTCTCAATGCAAAAATCGAGGGTGTTCGGCTGGAATTGAAAAATTCCGTGCCGCACCAGTTTGAGTGCTAAATCGTCAAGGTTGTGTTAGCTTGATTAGACAGGCGCGTTCGAAAGCAAAATCTGCAGTTCAGATTGCCGCGTTCGCGATCGCGTTTGCGGGATTAACGCAAACACCAACCAAAGAAAAGCGGGACCCTCGTGGAGAGGCATTTATCCGAGTAAGGATGAGGTACCCGAGTTAGGACGGGATATGGACGCACGCCAAGTGGCGCGGCGATCTGAAATGCCGATTATACGCTACGCGCGGCGCGCGCGTGTTTGAATTCGTCCGTACGGAGACAGTCTCGTTTTTTTACTTTCAAAACCCGCTTGACTGCTTGCTTGCCTGTGCCGTGTGCAAAAAAGATCGGAGTTCTATAAGGCAGGGCAAGCCATAAACGACCCAAACACCGTGCCCGTCGTAGAGACAGAACCCTCGGGTCGTTTCAGACGTTCGACACGGCAATGTGACCACAGTAACGTAACGAGTTTGGCGCGACAACGTTCCGCTAGCGTGCGTCGCGCGTGCGTCGTGCAAGCGTCAACATGCGCGCGCTTACAGGGATTCATTGGCAAAAAAATCATTGTGTTCGGAAGTTTTCGAAAAAAAATGCCACTGAAATGATTCATATGGACAAGTCTCAGGAATAACTCACGGATATTAATGATTCAGGAATATCTTTCGGTAGCCGTTTGACCCACTTCCCGTGGGCTGACGCACGATTTGAGACCGAATTTGAGCTTCTCACGGCGGGAGGTAGCTTGCATCCACCTGAAATCAGTCGGTCGCAATGCCCGACACATCTCAAACGGCGAAATTATGGCCATGCGAGTGAACCCTGGTCACCTAAACATCCATCCCGTGCGCGCGACTCGGCGCGCGGAACGGTGCGGGCACGCGCTGGACGTCGAGGAGACCCGCAACGCCAGGGATGACGTGCAAAACCGGTTGTAACGGCGCGCCGGCGCCGTTTTTTATCTTTCCGTGCGCTGCCAGACAAATAATTTCGATGGATTGTTTCAAAAGAATCTCCGAAAGGATGCATGGTATGTATCAAAATAAGACCATGCCCATAGAACCTTTTCAAAAACGCCAATAGAGAGTCTCCATAGTAACCCACAAACATATTTAGCCTTTGCCCGTCTCCGACAGATTTTGCATACGAGAGAGAGCAAGTAAAGTTATTTGTAATGTACCTACCTACCTCCTGCTCTCTCGACTCGTTACGTCTCTCATTAATGCAAAGTTCCTGCAATTCATGCATTTCATATGGGATTGCTTTAACAAGTTGCGTGAGCTTGTACTGCCTACCTACACATATATCTACGAAGCTGCTTGTTGCCGTGTGACGCGAAACAATGAAAGAATGATGAACAGTATTTTTTAGTCCGGTTAATAATGCAGTAGGGCTTTAAGCATTTGAAAATTATAATTAGCCTGATTCTTCAAATTATTGTTCTAGCTAGTGTTTGAGATTCAGAGTAGCCAGAACATGAAGAAATCTTTTCGGTTGGTTTCTATTATCTGGCCCAGGCGAGAGGGGATCATTGCTTAGAGACTACCGTAAGATCTTGAAAAAGATAGAAGATTTCTTAAACTCATGCGCATCAAATTGTTGAGTACTCGGTGTATACAGTTTAACCCTCAATGCTTAAAATAGCAAGGTGTTCCAAGAAGAAACCGCTTCGCGGACTGTCCCATATTCTATTTGAATTTTTAGTTTATTTTTATAATTGCGAATATGCACTGAGGACGGGAGATCTGAGCTTTTGATCGATCGCCCTTGTTGAGCATCTTTTTGTCCCGGCACAATTCGACAAAATGCGAAGAAACGATGATCAGAAAGATCTCTCTGCTAAGATCCAATAATCTGGCCAACGACCGAAATGCGTGTTTTGGAGCGTGTAGGCGAATGGAACTATTATCCATTTACCAGCGGAGTTAATGAATGTTAAGCGCAGAAAGAAACCTATAACGTGCATGCTCAGGCATAATTTATTGGTCTCGCACAATGCCAAGTTTGATCTAAGGACTACCTGCAGGTAGTAAATTCAGGGATTACGTGTAGTTCCAGTATATTTGTACCAGTACAATATGAAATAGTAAAAAAAGGCTCGTAGTACCGGGACTACGAAGGGGGGGAGATCAAACTGGACACTCGTAGCTCATATGGGCATACATACGTCTATTTGGCCTTAATGAAACAATTTTGATTTTTTTGAGCAAAGCAAAAGTGGGGGGGATTCAAAACTGATAAAAGAGGGTTTTTGGTATGAAACTTTTTGTTCGGATTTTTTGGTCGAGTTGCGAGTCTGTTTGATTACAGCCTTTTTGGCGACGTGAAAATTCCAGGGCCGTTTCTCGCAACAGGGATGAGCCGCTTGTTTGCTTTTTTATGCGGGCGCAGCTGAGCAAGTCGATGCCTACTAAAGTTATCTAGTTCGTGTACAGCAGGCAGGTAGTATGGTATATTCGAGAATTCTGGGCCGAGAGTGGTCGAGCGATACAGCAGTGTACTTCTTCGATCTGCGGAGTGGAGTGGCGCAGCGGCAACTCGATCTGATTTTAGACATATGTGGGTAGGGTAGTCAATGAAAACCATTGACTGGTACGGGCGGTCTGTTTTCTCGTTATCGATCAGCGCGATACTGCTTCGTGTTCCTGAGCCGGCGACCCATCCACCCCCAATCGTCTGTAGAAGTTGGAGAAATGAAAACACTTCTTATAAGATAGATGGACCAGAAGCCTGAACGGCTGGAAATAATTTCAAAGACCGAAAATATATCACGAAGAGCAGCATCTGGGAATCGTTTGAGCCCACCTCTGTGCGTTTGAGAAATGAAGTGCATTAACAGGATCACGTACATGTTGTTGACCATATGAACTCCTGGCAAAGAATTCACGCGCAAACAGGTTAAAAGTTGTTCTTGCATGTTTAAAAGAGCTGTTTCAGAGAGAAACATGCGATAGTGAATGAAATCCATATCGCGTTAAGTCATTTTGAAACGTGCCATAAAGCGCGTCCTAGACCCTATGTCTGTAGAAGGAAGGGGCTTCATTACATTCCTTGGTCTCGTTTGTATGGTAGGTGGTCTGGTCGATTAAAGGTGCGGGGAGCAACCATTATTCCTTTCTCATTAGCAGGGAGAGACCAGAAAACAACTTGCCATACAAGAAGCCTGGGTAACTTGTAGGTAGGACCTGTATGTAGTAGGGGAAATGAAAAAGGCCCTTATTAGAGACCCTATAGTCCGTTTCTTTCCTTGGACTCGTTTGCATGGTAGATAATCTGGTATATGAAAGGAGCAGGGTGCAGGTTGTTCAACCCTTATTTCTCTCCAACAAGGATAATTTTATTATTATTATCATTTTAGACTCAGTCAGGCACTTACTTCGTCATTTTAAGCTCTGTCTTGCTGCCAGGTTGTTTGATGATTCCAAGGATTATATAAATAAAGACTGCTGGCTGGCTAGGCTGACTAATAATAGTCGAATGAAAGGAACGGAACAGCCACGTTTTAAGGAAGAAGAGTTTTGAGGGTTTTGGGTTTTTGGTTTTGGCTATATTGGTTTAAACTAACTTTATGATCGGGTTTAGCATATATAAACGATATCGCAACTCAGTCTGTGCCAGCTTCCGATAAACATTATTATGGGTCTAAAATTAATATATTCATAGGTCGTCCGTCGGTTCGAACCCAACCGAGGTTTTTTTGGCGAAGTCGAACAATGGCGGAATTTTTTGTTGGTCCAGGTACACTTTTTACTCCGGAAAAAAAGAGCATCAATCCCCCTTTGTCGAATAAAGTTTCCGCCGCTCGTACATCCCGCTACGACGATATCCTGTTCTGAATGGGCAAAGTCTGAAACGTGCGAAATCTTTGAGCTTGACTCTTGGAAACATCAAAAAAAAATCATGTCAACTTTTTGGCAGACTAAGTCGCGGTTTCGGTCATATACTGTCTGACTGCTGCCTGCTGCACATTAAGAACACATATTTACTTTCCTGACGGACCAGGCAAGAGGCGAACTAACGATGGAAGAAGCAAATGTGAATCGCCGACATTATGAAATGTATTCCTGTATTTGCTTGCGATAGAACTTCCAGAAGGAAGCACATATGAGCTCACATTTTATCGATAAGGGTTTTTATAAAAAGGGTTTATTTAGGGTTTGTTTAGGTTTAGGATTTAGGGTTTAAGGTTCAGCAGGGTTTAGGATTTAGGATTATAGCTAGGGTTTATTTAGTGTTATAGGGTTTGGAAAGCACATGTGACTGGCCAACCAACAGGTGCAAGAAAGATACCGATTGCCCATTAGCATCCATTGATTGCACCACGTAGGAAAAGGTGCGGGTTGAACAAGGAAAATGGGATTATGGAAGGAGGGCCTGATTTTGATATACTTTATATTACTTGGGAAATTCGATGATTCGCAGAATTGGTCTCAAGTTTACATACTACGATTGATTGATCGCGTGCCATACAAAATCATATCAATCATGGCTACCCAGATGACGTTATGATTTAATGACACAGTGACTGGGACTGTTTGTGAGTTTTGTGAATGTGCGAGTTTTGAGGGGTCCAGATGATGAAGGTGGATGGATGGATGGATCTGTTCAGCTGGGGAACTTCTTTTCTTGCCGTTGACTAACAAAGGTGTTCGTTAGTTATTATTATAAATGGATATAAAATTGAACTTTCGCTCGGCCGTGCCTGTTTGCCCGCCCATTCCTTTGAACCCTAGCTCACCTGCCAGTTGAACAACCATTGAATACCTTTTTGCAAATTTCCTAGATAAATAAATAGATAGATGCGCCGGACAAGGCTTGTGAACTGTATCTAACTAACTAACTGTCCGTCGTCAAAGGACACGCACGCACCAACAATATCTGACATACGACTGTCAGTCAATGTGTTACTATTATTACATTCAGGTGGAACAGGACCATAAACCAGCAGAACACATTATTAATTCGCGCAAGTTTTGAAACAAATATCGACTAATTTGGAGAACTGATGACGTATGAAGCTCCAAGCGGCGCTGTTTTCCTGAACGGTCTGCTCCGCGGATACCTAGAAACATTCCCCATACTGTAATCGAGTGCGGTGACCTTCGCTTTTGGAATCTGAGTGGGTGGAACATAAGGCCTGGCGAACTCCGGATTTCGACCCCAGTCAGAGGCGGACATTAGCGCCAAGTTTGGGTCTGGGAGCACCGCGCGCTCTGCCGCACCTGCTTGCGCACCGAGGGCATCCTCAAAACCCCATTCCCCAGGATTTTCACCTATCCGAGATTGCACGGAGGTTTCCGCGTCCAACACTCGTCGACCGACGAGGTCCATGAAATCCTTGCGAGACATGTTCTGCTTTGTCGTTATCAAAGGTGGACCCGCTTTTGCACCGCCACCCTCGCGCAGAGTGACTCCCATGGCCACCTGCATCGTCTCCATCACGCTGGGCTGTCCGCTCTTCTCTTGCTCGATGAAATCCACCTCGTTGGGCTGCTTCTCGCCGAGTATCTTGTTCCTCTTGTTGGCACGATCACCGACTTCGTCTTCAAATCCGTCTTGGTGCTCGAAGACGTTCACGCGCAAACCAACCGCGAAGGCAGGTAGCCTCTCTGGGTCCAGCTTGTTGAGAACCACTACCTGTCCCTGGTGGTCGTATCCGTAGTCCTTTCCCCTCAGCTCTTTCTGCAGATTCTCCAGCTGTCTTAGCTCCTCCTTGTCCTTCTCAAGCTGTAGCCTTTGAGTTTCTTGAACAGCCCGTCGCGATTCGATTTCCTCCTTTAACCGCTGCTCTCTCTCCGCAGCTTCTGGCGACAGCTTTGCTCTCATAGCCTTGGGTTTAGGAAGCTCCCTCGGCACCAGGGCGGTCTTTCTATTGTCACCGCCCGATCTTGTGGACGCACCGCCAATTCTGCTGGAGTTCCTCTGCGACGCATTGGCCGCCTGCTTGGTGTTCGTTTTGGCGGCCTCCTGGGCCTTTTGCCTCCTGGCTTTCACGGCCCCTCTCGCCCACGCGTCCACCGCGCCGGGTACGGGTTCGACGTCAGGCTCCCAGCTACCCCCAGTGTCTTCCACCATCAGAGCACCCCGAGCAGTAGAGCGCTCCCGCTCCACAAAAGTCATGTCTACCACGGCGAGCGCGTCCTTCACGGCCTCGAGGACCGCGTACCCGACAACCTTGCCTTGGAGCTCGGCAGCCTCCAAATGGGCATTGACCCGCTCCACAATTGACTCGAGAACGTCTTGGATGGATTCTTCCCTCTCCTCCAGCTCGCGGTCCTCCGCCAACAGGTCCTCGTCGTCCATCCTGGGGAGTGACGCGTGCTCGTAGAGTGCTCTCAGTGGAGACCGCGACCGTGTGTATTTACCGCGGCGCAGGGTTTCCTCTTCATTGCATTGGTAAAATTCTTTTTCGGGAAAGATAAACAACCCAAAAACGGTCAAATCATTCTTTTACGCGTTTTCCCCTCTTTTTCGAAAATCGCGGTTTCCAGAACTTGTGGCGATATGATTGGGTTATAAGTTTGAGTTTTCGCAATTAGCCAATGAAAACCTTCTAAAAGAGTGAGATAACGCAGGTTTCGGGGGGAGTCATCGTTCTTGAGCACGCGGACGGGGGGGTCAAAAAAGGGGGGAAAACCGGAATCCGTGACATTTTATTATAGGCCGGAGCTGAGGGCGCGGAGAGTGAATTGAGCTTTTGAGGTCTTTTGGCAGCTGCTTCCTGCTCCTTTTGCAATCCGCTCTCAAGCGCAGTCATTGCAGCTGCAGTGCCGTCTATTGTACATTGGAGCCCCTCCCCATCGCGGGAACCGACTGTGAGGGTGGAATATTCCAGCACGCCCGGGGACGCTGTCACTGGGGGCGACCACCGCGAGGCTTACCTGGGGGCACGGCGAATAGCACGGCGAGAATAAAGCACCGCACGGAAGCCGAGTCGCATTCATGGCTCCGTCAAAGACAAGCCTTCAGTCAAAAACGAGCCTTCGCGCTCGGCAGCGCAACCTGTTCTTGGTGAGTCGAGGCTGTGACCCGTCAATCCGTCTGCGCCTCGGAGCGCGCGTTCCTCCACAAAGGTGGGGCTTCTTCTTACGCTCGCCATTGTGTCCCACAGGTATTCGTGGTCGTCTTCTCGGGTGCCTATCTGTTGTGGGAGTGCAACTCCACCGACTGGGGGGGAACACGAAGGGCCTCGGCAGCAGACTCGCGGCGACGTGGTTCTAGTACAATTAAAGATCACTCCATATCTTCGGAATCTGGCTCCAAAGATCATGAGGAGAGCTACAGAAAGACGAATTCCCGTGGGCCCACGGAGGCAAAAGTTAAGGGCGACAGCGTCCCAGCGATGCAGCAAAACATTGGTAGAGGTTCTGCGAACAGCAGGACAGACCAACCGGTGGTTACGTTCAGAACGGTGAGCGAAGGAACTTTGTAGCCCCCTCCCTCTCGAAGGTGTATCATATGAGCGCTCTTTATCATATTGGACTACTGACGATCTTATTTATTACTTTGCAACCCTTCAACTGTCAACTCTACCTCTCCTTGATTGACACCTCGTTCCCTATGTTTCAAATAGCAAAAGAAGGTGAAAGGGAACGCACGACCAGACCTCTTGTACGAGTTGGACTGTGAGCCAAAACATGTTGGTGAGATGCTTTCTTTTACTCGAGCAGCCTGTGCAAGCGTCCGCCTGTGTGCGGAACCAGCGCTGACGTGCATCCTTGTGGTTACTTTGTCGTTCAGAACGCTGTCCTGCGCAAGGCGTTGGGCCCTCTCGGAATAAGCTTACATCCAAAGTTGAGCACGTGTCCACGGTTGGTCGTTGAGCAACTACTTTCTTCTCCTTTCATGCCTCGTGCACCTTTGTGCGTCTTATAGAAGATGTTTTCTAACTTTTTCTTGCCATTTTTTTGTGCTGCAGGGAACTCTAAAACACCGGGCGCCTGGTACCGGAGGTCCCTCGGGTTGCAAAGAGGCTTGGATCACAGCGCTCGGTGAGGCTAAGGTTGTTTGAACGTTTGCCTTGCTTCCTCGTTGTAAAAGCAGCTCATTGTGCGTTATGGTAAAGATCGTTTGCTTTCATTCCGTTCATTGTTGTTGCGCGAGACCCTCGCCTGTAGGCAACGACGGGTTCCTCCCAGCTGTTTTGGTTCTGCTTCACACCATACGCAAATATGCCATGGAGGACAGAGATTTCATCGCGCTGGTCTCGTCCGCTGTCTCTGAGGTGTGAAACCGAAACAAGAACAAGGCGAGTGTGACTACACCTCTGGAGTGGCATGTCTGACATCAGACTTCTCATACTGTCGCAGGGCGTGCGTCAACGGTTAGCGGAGGAGGCGGTGCGCGTCATCGTGGTGGATCCGTTCGAAAATAACGAAAGGGCGCGTCAGTTGGTATCGCAGAGTGCAAGATACCGGAGTGGCTACTGGGTGGTCAAGATGTTCGTGTGGCGATTTGAAGAGTATATCAAAATGGTTTATGGCAAGGACTCATCCACTCTAAGCTATACTCGTCACTTCTTTCTCGTTTATTTTCCTTGCAGTTTGTCAACGGTGTGCGTGTTCCTATTTATTTTTCCTGGCCCCTACATAAAGTGGACGCTGACATGTACATGCGCCAAAACACGGACAGCATATTCTGCTCACCGACGGATAAAGAGAACAACATTATAGCTGTGACACCGAGAAGCAGTTTTGACACAACCGTAGGAGTCTTGTGTACAAACAACACCATGCATGCCATGCGCCCACTCATTCGCCCACTTACTGAGCCTTGCCTTATAATGCAGGCTGGGTTCAACGCGGGAATGTTTGTTTACAACCCATCGAACGAGATGTTCGATAGCATCATGGCTAAATTCCTGGCGCTGTCACAGGTGAGATTTGCACATCGTTGACTAGGGCCCTCACCTTACCGACGAGGTGACATATAGTATCTCATCTGTTGTGAGTGTTCAGGGGGAAATGTTGGCAACCAGCGAGCAAGACTTTCTAAACGCTCATTTCAAGGATCGTTACTTCCTCGTACCGATTGATTACATTATGAAACACCGTCGGATGGTCAAAGAACGCAAGCTTTGGGTGAGTACATAGTGAATGAGCCCAACAGTTTAACCGGGCGCGTGCCATCAAAACACTGCTCAAAACAATATTACACCGTGCTGTTTTTTGCAGGATGAGAATCGGGTCCATGGGTATCATATGAATGGAAGTCCTAAACCGTGGGAGCCTGAGTGGCGCATGGCGTGTGCCTATCCGAAGGTTAGCAGCGTGCCGTGTTGAATACATCTCTCAGGCCCCCTTTCGTAATGAAGAATCGATTGAAATCGATTTAACTCACTCGCATTTATCCTCCTCCCACACAGGATCACCAAAAGTTCTTGAAAGGGTATGAGGACTTCTTTGTTGAATGGTGGTCGTACTATTATGACATGAATGGGTCTACGTTGCCCACAGACCGCGCTTTATTTAAGCTTTTGCCAGAACACGATCCTGGAAGTTCGTTTGACAACTTCAGGAAAGGGTCCTGGAAATGTCCTGAGAACCCAAAGTGATGTGCAGCCTCGATACGTGTAGAACGAGGGAGAGATTTAGTTATTATTAGATATGAGAGCACAAAAACGAACACTAACCGAT
>Ga0075109_1001247_pt1 | contig 16068 bp, 9 predicted proteins | sample AntAceMetag02UKD_FD_69798 | JGI IMG/M metagenome (GOLD analysis project Ga0075109, IMG submission 69798) | Saline lake microbial communities from Ace Lake, Antarctica - Antarctic Ace Lake Metagenome 02UKD | ecosystem: Environmental > Aquatic > Non-marine Saline and Alkaline > Saline | place...
CCAGCCGAGAGACAAAGGGGCCGGTTCGGTAAACAGACTCCAGTTCAGAGCAGCGAACCCCGCGACCAACACCGTAACCATTAAAAACAACAGTGATCGAGCATTCATAGTGGCTAATTTAGCCTGATTTTCGCAAAATGCGAGATATGTCACGGCGTGGAAATCGCATAATTCCCACCACTCTTACCCTCCCTCAGCCCACCTCGTCGCCGCGCTTGAAGCAAAGCCGAACGGGTGGAGGCGTTGCCCCTCCGCCTCCGCGCGCCCCCGCCACTCTACCGCCCCCACCTTTTTACTCCGTTCAAACGCGGCGACGTCACTCCACCGAACCCGCCCCACCCTGTAGCCGCGCTTGAGGTAAAGCCGAAAGGGTGGACGCCCAGCCCCTCCCCCATCGCCCACCTACCGTAATCCAAGCCCAAGCAAGCTTCCGGGGATTAAACCCAAGGAGCAAAATAGTGCCCCCCCAGCGCAACTGCTCACTCCGGGCGCGAATAAGCGTATTCATAGGCGACGCTGCCATCGACCCGATGGTGCCGCATCGTGAGTTGATCTCCGTCGCTTCCTGGGTTAATTTCGCCGCTGAGGAATCCGCCGATGATGGCGAGGTATTGGTGCTCGTCCGTCCGTAGGTCCAAGCTAAAGCCACCCGCGTGAGTGGCGGAGGTTGCTCCCGAGGAATACTCATGAACCCCGGTCCCGTCATCGATACTGTGATACTGCCAGTGTCGGTCACCTGAGATCACGATGATATTGTTTTCCGCACAAAACTTGCGGATCTCATCCCCTTCGTGGGTCCAATTCTCGTTGGAATGATTATCCTTCTTGTTATCCCGATCCGGCCCCACCACGGGCGTCGGTGAAAACAGAATCTTAAACGGCGCATCCGAAGCGAGCACACTTTGCTTAAACCACGCCTTCTGCTCAGGGCCCCAGATGCTTTTGTCCGGTCCGTCCTTCATTTTGTTGGGACTACGGAAGTCTCGTCCCTCGACGATCCAAAACTCCAGATCCTTACCCCAACGTCGGTTCCGATAGGTCTTCTCGCCCATCGGTGCTTGCTCGCGAAAAATTGAGAGTCCGCGGTCCCACGTGAGGTCCCCTTCTCGTCGACCGGGCGACGCGTCATTGGTGACCGTGTCGTGATCGTCTTTGATGAAAAAACTCGGAACGTGCTGGTGGAACTTCATCACGTCGGAACACCCATACCAACGGTTCCAATGAAAACGGGCGAGCTCCGGCGTGCGCGCATCCACGTCGCCACCGGCGCTGCGTTTGTCGTAGTAAACAATGTCGCCGAGATGGACGAAAAAGGATGGATCGAGCGCCAACATCTCATCGTAGATCTGGAGACCCGCCGTGCCCTTGTCTCGGGTCTTCCAACTTTGGCAGGTCGATATGACAAATCGAAACGGTTCACTCTGAGCGGGATCCAGCGCAGTACGGAAGGAGCCGGTGAGAGATTGACCCGACTCACCATGGAAGGATCTGCTTTCAACCTTCAGCGCGTAATCCTTGTTGGCCTCCAACCCTGCCAGCGTCACTTGCCGGGTGAAGTCTCGATCTGGTTCGACCGACAACCACCCCGTCTGACGCTTTGCGCCCGATCCATTTTCCGGCCACCAACTGAGCCGCACTTCGCCCTCGATCCCCGGTAGGCTGCCTGCCATGTCCGGGATCTTCGCGCCGGGCGGAAATTGCTTCTCACCGAGCTCGCCAACATCGAATTCGCGATCCTCCACGCCAAGCCAGGGCAAGCCGTCCCATTTGGGTTCGGCTTGTTCCGTCAATCGCAGCCAGACGATGGTCGAGTCGGTAGTCATCTCGCCGATCTTGATGCCATTACCAAGGTAAGGTTGGGCGGATGAGATTGAGAGGGATGCAAGCAGGGCAAAAGCGAGCGCAGTCGGTCGGATAGTCATAAGGAGTAGATTAAGGAGAATAATACTGTTCGCGGTGATTTTGGCACCAAAAAACCCCCGCCTCTTTTAAGGCGGGGGCGAGATAACCAGAATCAATTACGACCCCCATTAATAATCATAGGAAACACTGAAGCGGAATTCCCGCGGTGGCACGTAGTCGTAGCGTTCATACGCGACCCCACTTCCACCGGGAGCGGTCTGGAAGGAGTAACCGTCACCGGCCAAATTGCCCGGTATGAGGTCACGATTATCCAACACGTTGTAGACGTTCATCTGGAACGTCCAACGACCGCGTTCACTGAAGGCGAAACGATCCAACCGGTAACGGATGAACATGTCAGTTTCGATCCGGGCCTTGCCAAATACTTCACTCCCATCTGGATCTTCGCCAATGACGTTCGCATCCTGCCAGCGGTAGCCACCACCGATGGACCAGTTATTCAACAGACCTTCCTTGAAATCGTAGGCCGTAAAGACGTTAAACCGATAGGGTCGCAGTCCCCAGCGCTTTTCGTCCTGCTCGATCCGGTCGTTCATGTCATCGACCATATCCCATAACTGATACGAGATATTCGTGTTCTGGAGATTAAAACCAGCCGGCAGATCGTTCTCAAACGCCAAGAAAGCGGCGACCACCCCATCCAGCGCGTAGGCCGAAGGATCGATGGTGTAGGCTTCGATGGTCGAGCCCGGATCGTTAGGATCAGGAATCTCCGCACTCAGCGTCGCTCCTTGCTGGACCAAACCATCCCCGCCCTTGATCAAGCCGAGGTGGGCTCGAGATTTGCTATAAAGATTCGCCACGGACTGGTCTGTTTTAGAGGCATTCAGACTTAGGCGCCAGTTCGGGGTGATGTTGGTGGTGATGCGGAGTTCCAGTCCCGAAGACGTATTGTCCGAAATCTTACCATTGACTTCCGGTCGCAGCTCCCGACGGCGACTCAGCAACTCATCGAGGGCCGAACCGGTCAAATATTGCTCATAAATATCGTAAATAGCCTCCATCTGGGCCGTGCCGTTACGACCGCCGGAGGCTTCTCCAATCGACTCCGTCTCATAATAAACCAATCGGCCGTTTATCCGGTTATTGAGGAAGTTGAACGCCACGCCCAAATCGATTCCCGAACCATCAGAAGGGGCGGCATTCAACCCGTCCGGAAAGACGGTGCGACGAAAGTCAGGCACTCCGATGTTGCTCGATTCATTGGCGATGAATGAAAAATTGTCAGTGACGTGAAACACCAATCCCGTCGTGCGCACGTCACCCGAGAAATCAACCTCCGGAGACGCGGGGATCACATCGTTGGTCGATGCCGTATTCTCGGTGATCGAATCGCTAGGAATCCATCCCAGGATACTGTCTCGTTGGTGCCCGTAACGAGTAATATTCACGTCGTCTCTCCGGTAGCCTAAGGTGACGACAATGCGGTTATCCCAAAAGTAGCTCTGGGTCACCGCGAGGGCGGAATCCGTAGTGGTGTCCGCCATATAGTTAAGATTCCCTGGCGTATCGTAAGCGAATACTACCGGATAAGCGGTCATAGTCCCCGGGGTCCAACGATCCGTGCTGAGGGTCGGAGGAAGTTCCGTCCAACCGCCCGCTTTCCACGTGCTGGTGTCGTTTAAATCGATGTAGTTCCGGACCTGAACCCGATTATCCGCACTGCCATAATCTGAGCCGGTGTAGCGGTTGCCTTCGCGATCAATAAACGTGCCGTCGCCATCAGGGTTTCCACCTAGAACGTGTTGTTTCTGATTTCGGGTCTGACGCTCTTTCGTTCGGGCGTAAGAAACCGCGATTTGATGGGAGCCGAACCACTTGCTGCCGGTTTCAAAACGCTTGGACGTGGAAGCCCGGAACTCCTCGAATTCGTTCAAACTCGTGTCGTTGAGCCACTCCCCGTCCAGATACATCTGCCCGGCATAAGGGTTAATCCCGAAGCCGAGTTCAGGCATGCCTCGAGTGGTGTTGGGATCACCATATAACTCCGGCCGTGGACCCGCCAAAGAATAAGTATTTATGTCGGCTTGCTGTTGGGCAAACTGGAGGTTGAGGAACCAGTCATCGGATATCTCCACGTCGAGAAAAGCACTGAACATTTCCAGATCGGTTTCACGAAAGTGGTCCGGCCCGGGGAAGTAACGTTCAGGTGCCACGAAATCGGGACGATTGATGCGCATTCTGTTACCGCCGAGTCCGGGAGTGCCATCGGGATGAAGGACTCGAGTGTCATCGTAACCATCGGTGATGAAGGACCCGGTCGCGTTGTAGAAAGTGTTGTCGTTTACGGCATAGGTCCACCGCATCTGAGAATTGGCGCGATAGGCCCCGTTACGAAGATTCGGGTTACCATCACGACGCGTCACACCCAATGCGCGCATCGCGTTGTTCGGGTTGCCCCCATTCGGTTGGAACGTCACCGCGCCCACCCCAAAGGCCAAGAGATTGTCGTAAAAGGGGAGCCCTTCATCCACCGGCGCCGTGGGCTGCACGGTGGTCACATGATCAAACCCATCCTCGTAGTTCGCGCGAAACCGAATGCGGTCGCTAATATCCCACGTCGTGGCCAAATAGATCCGATCCTTCTCGTCTGACGCAAAATCGCGCCAATGACCATTGTCTTGCGTCAACCCAGCCAGAGCGATCGCCCATTTTTTAGGGGCGATGACTTGATTCAGGCGGAACTCGGCGCGGTTACGATCGTCGCTGCCGAAGCTATATTTGAACCGTCCCGAATTACGATTTACGCTCGCCTCATACGAGGACTGATTGATCAACCCACCGGCGGAACTGACTCCAAAGAGCACCCCATTAGGACCGCGGGCGTCATCGTAACGACCGACTCGATACGAATCGTTTGGAATGATAGCTTTGAAGTAGTCGATCGACTTGGAGGCAGCAATGCCCCGCGTGCGGACCACCGAAGTGACATTCGCGGCATTCGTGTAAGTATTGAAAAATCCACCGGACCCCGCATCGCCCGTATCGACTACCGTGTTGGCAGAATAAGCGACTAATTCGTCGATGTTATCGAAGCCAGTGTCTGCGAGAAATTCCGGCGTCCAAACCGAAATCGAGGCCGCCGTATCGCGTAAATTCGAATTCAGACGAGTGCCGGCGAGCGTGTTGTTGGCGGCGTAACCGAGGTCAGCCGATTCGTCGACGACGAAGGGAGACAATTCAATGGCTTCTTCGGCGTTTTCGACGGCAATTTGGGCGAAGGCGATACTACTGGTGGCGGACAACAATGCTGCCGCGAACAAACCGCTTGGTTTGCCGGAGGGGGATATAGTTTTTTTCATGAGGTTAGCTAGTTAGCTGAGAGTGATGTTGCGCGGTGTCTGGGCAGTTCAGTTAAACTTAGACACGTCACGGGGGCCCAGCTTGGCCGTTCCTATCGGCTTATCCCTTCCATGAATTTCGTTTAGGCGTTCACGAAAAGATTCTTCGGCGAAGGCGTTCGGGGTGCACCGGCCAGTCGGAATCACCATTCACGAGCGGGGTGTTTCAAAAGAACCAAACATTTTAATGTGAAAGAACTCTGGCGAAGCTATATGCCGGATGCTTGAAGTTATTTACGGCGTCGATATAAATTTTTAAGAAAATAGTTATACCGCCTATCCGGGTAAAACGGAGTTGGCCATCTGGCCTCAAAGCGCCGCGCCCGCAACCAAGTTTTTTGCCCTAGTTTGCTGAATCATCGCTTCGCCGGGTCGCCCCCAATCGGGAAGTACTTACCGGCCATTTGCCTCTCCTTGAGCGACTCATTCCGCATCGGAGCGGCAGAGTGGCGTACTACTCTGACTCAGCAAAAAAGTCCCCACCTCAGCAGAGATGGGGACTCCCTAACCGACATACGATTAAAGCCTAAAATCAATAATCGTAAGAAACGCTGAAGCGGAATTCGCGCGGGGGCACGTTATCAAAACGTTGATAGGCGACCCCTCGGCCGCCGGGAACCGTTTGGAACGAAAACTCATCGCCTCCGAGATTTCCAGGTAGGACATCGCGGTTATCCAGCACGTTGTAGACGTTCACTTGGAAGCTCCAACGCCCGCGCTCACTGAAGGCGAAACGGTTCAAGCGGTAACGGATGAACATATCGGTTTCGACGCGGGCTTTGCCCCGGACTTCGTTACCATCAGGATCTTCGCCAATGACATTGGCGTCTTGCCAACGGTAACCACCACCGATGGACCAGTCTTTCAGCAGGCCCTCTTTGAAATCGTAGGCCGTGAAGACATTGAAACGATAGGGACGCAGGCCCCAGCGTTTTTCATCTTGCTGAATCCGGTCGTTCATATCCTCAACCAAATCCCAAACCTCGAACGAGATTCCGGTATTTTGCAGGTTGAATCCCGCCGGCAGGTCATTCTCAAAACCCAAGAAGGCGGCCATCACCCCATCGGAGGTATAGGCCGAGGAATCGATCGTGTAGGCTTCAATCGTAGAGCCTGGATCGGAGGGATCTTCGATTTCAGCCGCGAACGTAGCCCCTTGTTGCACCAAGCCATCAGCTCCGCGAATGAGGCCCAAGTGGGCCTGCGATTGGCGGTAAAGTTTCTCAACTGATCGGTCGGTCTTGGCGGCATTTAAGCTGACGCGCCAGTTCGGCGTGAGGTTTGTGGTCAGCCGAAGTTCGAGTCCAGAGGAACGGTTGTCGGAGATCTTGCCGTTGACCTCCGGACGCAGTTCGATGCGACGGGTCAGTAACTCCTCCAATGGAGCCCCGGTTAAGTAAGTCTCATACAGATCGTAGATACTTTCCATCTGTCCCGTACCATCACGACCGCCCGACGCCTCCCCGATGGATTCGGTTTCATAGTAGACCACCCGACCGCTGATCCGGTTGTCGAGGAAGTTGAACGCCACGCCGAAATCGACGCCCGTACCATCGGAAGGCGCTGCATTCAATCCATCGGGAAACACGGTGCGGCGAAAATCAGGCACCCCGAGGTTACTGGATTCGTTGGCAATCAGGGAAAAGTTTTTGGTCGCGTGGAAGACCAGACCAGTCGTGCGCACATTGCCGGAGAAGTCGACTTCGGGTGAAGCCGGGATGATATCATTGGTCGATTCAGAATTTTCCGTAATAGAGTCGCTGGGGAGCCAGCCGAGAATCGAATCACGTTGATGACCGTAGCGCGTAATTTTCACGTCGTCCTGGCGGAAACCAAGCGTCACCACGATCCGGTTATCCCAGAAATAACTCTGGGTGACGGCCAAGGCGGATTCAGTGAGGGTGTCCGCCATGTAATTCAGATTGCCCGGCGTGTCGTAAGCAAAGACCGTCGGATACGCGGTCATCGTGCCCGGAGTCCAACGATCGGTGCTGAGCGTCGCGGGAAGTTCTGACCACCCCCCGGCCCGCCAAGTGCTAGTGTCGTTCAAATCGATGTAGTTTCGAACCTGAACTCGATTGTCGTTGTTGCGGTAGTCGGAGTTCGTGTAGCGATTGCCGTCACGATCGATAAATGTGCCCGACCCATTGGGGTTTCCACCCAGAACGTGTTCTTTCTGGTTACGCGTTTGCCGTTCCTCGGTGCGAGCATAGGAAACCGCCACCTGATGGGAGCCGAGCCATTTCTTACTGGGCTCGAAGCGATGCGAAAGCGAAGCGCGGATCTCCTCAAAATCGTTCAAGCTCGTATCATTGCGCCACTCACCATCGAGATACATCTGGCCAGCATAGGGATTCACGCCGAAACCCAACTCGGGCATGCCGCGAGTCGTATTGGGGTCACCGAATAATTCAGGTCGAGGGCCCGAGAGCGAATACGTTTCGATATTAGCTTCTTGTTTCGCAAACTGAGCATTCAAATACCATTCGGCGGGTAAATCGATGTCGAGAAATGCACTGAGCATTTCAAAATCAGTTTCCCGAAAGTGATCGGGACTAGGAAGGTAACGCTCGGGAGCCATGAACCCAGGATCGTTGATGCGGATTCTGTCGCCGCCGAGTCCGGGAGTGCCATCGGGATGACGCACGCGCTCGTCGTTGTATCCATCGGTAATAAAGGATCCGGTCGCGTTGTAAAATGCCTGATCGTTCACGGCATAAGTCCATCGCATCTGGGAATTGCCGCGGTAGGTCCCGTTACGCAGTCGCGGATTTCCGTCCCGTCGGGTCACGCCCAAAGCGCGCATGGCATTGTTGGGATTGCCTCCGGTGGGCTCAAAGGTGACCGCGTCGATCCCGAAGGCCAACAGGTTGTCTAAGAATGGTAACCCTTCATCAACCGGAGCGGTGGGTTGCACCGTGGTCACATGGTCAAAGCCGTTTTCGTAATTCGCGCGGAAACGAATGCGGTCAGTAAAGTCGATGGTCGTCGCATAGTAAATGCGGTCTTTCTCATCGGTCGCGAAATCGCGCCAATGCCCATTGTCCTGGGACAGTCCCGCAATCGCGATGGCCCAACCGTCAGGCACGATCACTTTATTGAAACGAAATTCCGCCCGGTTTCGGTCGTTGCTGCCAAAGCCATATTTAAACCGCCCCGAGTCGCGGTTCAGACTCGCTTGGTAAGAGGATTGATTGATCAACCCACCGGCTGAGCTCACGCCGAAAAGCACGCCATTCGGACCACGCGCATCGTCGTATCGACCAACTCGATACGAGTCATTCGGGATGATGGCCTTAAAGTAGTCGATCGACTTTGATGCGGAAATCCCGCGGGTGCGCACGGCTTGGGTGACGTTGGCGGCATTGGTAAACGTGTTAAAAAAACCACCGGCACCTGCATCCGCCGTATCGATCACCGTGTTGGTGGAGTAAGCGATCAGCTCCTCGATGTTATCGAATCCGGTATCTTCCATAAATTCTGGCGTCCACACCGAAATGGAGGCAGCGGTGTCGCGTAGACTGGAATTCAGACGAGTGCCGGCGAGCGTATTGTTGGCCGCGTAACCGAGATCAGCTGACTCATCGACCACGAAGGGGGATAATTGAATCGCCTCTTCGTTATCGACCGAGGCGGTTTGCGCAAATGCAACTCCGCCGAGCGTAAGCATCGCAGCGGAAATCACACCGCGAGACCTAGTTAAGTAGGTTTTAGGGGGTATCATAGGTTAGTAGTGGTCTAAGTTGAGTTAGGTTCACTTCGATGCATCGCTAGATACATTCGAACGTTAACTACCTCTTTACTCCGTTGCCCCTGTTAGCTTACGGAATAAATGCAGAAACCCTTAAGCCTACTCCTGGAAGGAAACAAAATTGAGTTAACTGATAGTTGATTTATCCAACTTGAGATTTAACGGGTGAGCTCGGTCATGACACCGAACTCACCCGGTGTTTACCCCTGAAAATGTATTAAGATTTCCAATGCCCCTCCGCGAGGGTGCGCTGGAGGTCAGCCTCCAATTGCTTCGCCACCTCGGGACGTTCCAAAAACAGATTAGTGGTTTCGCTCGGATCTGCTTCCAGATCGTAGAGCTGTCGGTCAATTTTCGCTGACGAGTTCGGCGGTTTATCCCGCCCGGAGAACCCTCCTGATCCGGCGCCGTTGATGTATTTCCACTTTCCTGATCGCACGGAAAAAAGCCCGCGGGAGGACTGCAAAACCAACGTCTTACGCGCCTCATCGTGAGCGGTATCAGTCCCCAGCAGATGAGGGAGAAAACTGATGCTATCTGGTCCCTCTCCGACTCCCAACTGGCGCTGAGTGACGTCGGCCAGCGTGGCCAACAGGTCGGTAAAGCAGATCAGTTGATCCGAGCTCGACCCCCACGCCACCTGCCCCGGCCATCGCACGATAAAGGGCATCCGGTGCCCCCCTTCATAAGCATCGCCCTTCATCCCGCGCAAGCCTCCGACCGCATCGTGGCCGAACTTCTGCACGTCTGTATCATACCAAACCGGTCCGTTATCTGAACTGAAAATCACCAAGGTATCTTCGGCCATACCCGACTCGGCCAACGCCGTCAGCACGCGACCGATCATGTGGTCAACCATCGTGACAAAGTCCCCATACATCGAGGCCCCGCTGACGCCTTGAAACTCCTCCGACGGCAGCCAAGGCGTATGAGGAGCAGGATAGGCCAAGTAGAGAAACAGCGGGTCGGCCGAGGCCAATCGCGCATGGTCGCGAATCACCCCCACTGCTTCGTCGGTGAACCGAGGCAAAACGTTCTCCAATTGTAGATTAGGCGCGATGCCACCCTCCCGCCAAAACGCCCCTTGGATTTTCGTCCAGCCTTCACTGAAATTGTCTTCAACTGCATGAGTGGGGGGCACCAACGCGCGATCACCATCGATATAGAAATAGGGCGGTATATCCGTCGAAGCTCGAATGCCGAAGTAGGTGTCAAACCCTCGATCAATGGGTCCGCCCAGCAAAGGCTGGTCATAACCGTTTTCCGTAAATCCCAAATGCCATTTACCGACCATGGCCGTCCGGTAGTTCTCCGCCCGAAGCATCGAAGCTAAGGTGGTGCGCCCTGCGGCAATCGAGGGACGTTCGCGCCAGCCTGAATAATCCACGCGAAAGGGGAGCTGGCCGGTCATCAATCCGTAGCGCGACGGATGGCAAACCGAGCCGGCCGCATGAGCGTTCGTGAAACGCATGCCCGCTTGCGACAACTTATCCAGAGAGGGGGTCGGAATCTTGGATTCTGAATTGTAAGAGCGAAGATCACCATAACCCATGTCATCGACCAGAATCAGCACCACGTTTGGTCTGGAGGCACCGTAGGATAAGGCCGTGACGAAAACTATCGTCGCGAGGAGTAGAAAGCAGCGAATCATCATATATTAATGCCAGAATTGGAGAATCCTTACGGATTCAATCTCGCTTTCATCATCCCAACCCGATCTGGCGGCAGGCGAGGGTCCTCCTTTCGGCGCCGCTAGGGTATTTGATCAATCCCACGCCAAACCGACCATGCCACCGACTCGCTCCCACCGTCACGTGCGAGCACGCTCCTGCATTCAATCTAAGCCGAGAGCCTGCTTTGACGTCTCGTCGGGCTCTCACCTAGCGATCACGCGTAGTCGGATCCAAGCGCAGGTCGTGATCGGGTGAAGACGCCATCTCTCCTCGAATCAGCCAACCCGCCTCGCCCGTCAGCCACAAAAAGTGATCGCTGGGCACTCCTGGTTCCAGACCGACAAATAGGGCGGGCGCTTCCGCGACCGGTGGTTGCGCCGCAACCTTCATGATCGCCGTGCCCTCATCGACTTCGTCAAACATCGCGACATACAACATCTCGGCACCCGCGGCACCCGCGCCTTCAATCTGGCCCCAATAAAAACGGCCTTTCTGCCGGGGAATCTGGTTGGTCGGGTGCATCTCCCCAAATTTCAGGCGGCTCAGGTTATACCAGTTGAAACCCGGGTAAACGCAGGCGGCATACTCGATGCCATTGACCGCGCACCACGCCAGATCGTCGCTCACGTTGGTGGCGTAGCGTTGCATCTCGTTTTGGAAATGCGGCGTGTAGCCTGGCGGATTCCACGGCATGACGACATCCGCCCGACGGATTAGGTCGGGCAGATAGGGATGCGGATTCGTGTCGATCGCGAGTCGCCGACAATACGCTCATTATCTTCACCTCCGACAATGGAGGCTCCCTCCCGCACCGGGCACTCAATACCCCGTGGAGGGGCGGCAAACAGAATCATGGGGAAGGCGGCATCCGCGTTCCCACTTGCGTCGTCTGGCCCGACCAGATTCCCGTGAAACGTTCGAACGTTCCCGGCATGACGATGGATCTGCTACCGACCCTCTGCGAGATCGCCGGGGTGCCCGTCACCATGGAAATCGACGGTCACGACTTCAGTTCCGTTTGGCTCGATCAAGGTCAGGGCGATCCGGATCGCACCATGATCTGGGTGCGCCGCGAAGGGAACAATACCGACCAAAAACGAGCCTACTACGCCATCCGCCAAGGACCGCGGAAGCTCGCTCAAAACACCTCGTTCGAGCCCATGCTACTCGTCGATCTTGACGAAGACCCGGGCGAACAGAACCCCCTCCCCGCCAAAGGTCCGATTGCGGAAGACCTGATTCATCAACTTCGCCTCCACATTCAAGAGGCCGGCCAAATCCCCTGGCAGCCCTAGCTCTAAAATCCGGTTCAGCCCGCCCCCGTCGGTGCAGTCTATGGCTGGATGAAACACCCCGGCTACTGACTCCTGCTGCCCATTCAATCGCACCACCAAGTGGTTGCGAAATCCGAGGAGATCTGCGCCTCCATCCGATCGGTTTTCGTGCTCGTCGCGGCGACTATCAATAGGCCCGCCATGCCTCGAGATTCGGAATGTCGTGCGAGCGTTCAAGAGTACATGCGAAGCGGGGTGATGCACTGCTCCCTCTTTCGATAAACATTTCGATATTCCAATGGTGCATCGCCTAGAGGGCTCTTCGTTCTTCGATTCCACGAACCAGGAAAACTCAATTCAATCTTCCCTCTCGACCCCACGTTCAAAAGCTAAAGTCCTATAACCGCCGTAAGACTTTTCCCCAATCTGGGGTTAACCTACTGCAACCGTCCCCTGTTTTCTCATGCTCACCTTACCCAAACTCTTCATCTCCTGCTTAAGCCTGATTGCTGCCATCGCGATAGCCCACGCGTCACCCCACCCCAACGTCATTCTCATCATGACCGATGACCAAGGTTACGGGGACTTCGGCATCATGGGTAACGAGCTCATCAACACGCCTCACCTCGATCAACTGGCGCGCGAGAGCGCGACGATGAGCGACTTCTACGTGAGTCCGGTGTGCTCCCCTACCCGCGCAAATCTCATGACCGGGCGCTACAACTACCGCACGGGCGTCGTCGATACCTTCAAAGGTCGGTCGATGATGTATCCCACGGAGTTTACCGTGGCCGAGGCGATGTCGGCCGCCGGCTACGCCACGGGCATTTTCGGTAAATGGCACCTCGGTGATAACTATCCGCTGCGCGCGAGTGACCAGGGCTTCCAGGAATCTTACCTACACCGCGGCGGCGGGCTCGGCCAGCCGTCTGAACCGATTGAAAACAAGCGGCGCTACACCAACCCCATTCTCTTCCACAACAACGAGCAGATCGAAACGCGCGGTTATTGCACCGACTTGTATTTCGAAGCGGCCGCTCGCTTCATCAACCAATCCATCGATCACGAAAAACCGTTCTTCGCCTACATCGCGACCAACGCCCCCCACAGCCCTTTTCACGATGTGCCCGAGGCGTTGTATCAAAAATATCGGGCGATGGACCTCAGCCCCATCATGCACGACAAGAACGGTGACCAAGATACGATCGCCCGAATTTTTGCCATGATCGAAAATGTCGATGAGAACATTGGCGACTTGATGGACCAGTTGGCCCGGCGTGAAGTGGCCCGCGATACTATCGTGATCTACCTCAACGACAATGGTCCCAACGGCAAACGCTTCACCGGTCCCTTTCGCGGCATGAAGGGTGAAGTGCACGAAGGCGGCATTCGCTCCCCCCTTTGGGTGCGGTGGCCTGCCCGGCTCGAGGCCGGCACCGTGAGTGATCGCGTCAGTGCCCATTACGACGTCATGCCCACCATCCTGGATGCAGCTGGCGTGAAACTCCCCGCCAATCTCGACGGCCGTAGCCTGCTTCCCCTGCTGGAAGGCAAGTCACCCGACTGGGCCGCGCGCGACATATTCTTGCAAGCTCATCGTGGTGACGCCCCCAGAGCCGAGCATCACATGGCGATGCGGAGCCAACAGTGGAAGCTTCTGCGACCCACCGGATTCGGCAATTCTGAGCACAATGACACCGTGCCATTCGAGCTTTATGATATGACGTCCGATCAGGGCGAAACGAACAACTTAGCCACCCAACGGCCTGAAATCGTCGCCGCGATGCTGAAGCGCTACCACGCGTGGTTTGATGACGTTTCGTCCACCCGCCCTGACAACTTCGCCCCGCCTCGGATGCACCTCGGGGACGATCACAACGATCACCTCACTCTGAGCTGGCAAAACCGCCGCGAGATCGCCGACGGCTACGAATGGCACATCGAGCTGGACCGCGCGGGACGTTACCTGATCGAGTTAGAATGGGCCGAGCCCAGCGCTGCCAAGGAGGTCCAAGTTTCACTGGGAGCTCAGGAGCTCACCGCGAAAATCAAAAACGGGACCACCCTTTATGAGTCAAAGGAGCTCAGTCTTCCGGCCGGCCCCATGAATTTGGCCATGACCGTTTCGCCTGATAAGAAACGGGACGCCCCGCCCTACTTCGTGCACCTCAAAAAGCTCTAAGCATCCCCTCAGGTTTTTTCTACCGATGCGTTCGCTCCCCCACCTAACCCGCATTTTCAGCGCCGTTCTGGGCGGCCTGATTTCACTTCTTCCCGCCACTGCAGCGTACGCCGACACTCCGCCGAATATCGTCGTTATAATGACCGACGATCAGGGTTACGCTGACTTCAGCTACAACCCCCACCACGGTGCCGAGGTATCGACTCCGCACATGGATGCACTCGCTCGGGAGGGAGTCTATTTCTCCCAAGGCTACACCACCGGTCCCGTCTGTTCCCCCACCCGGGCCGGATTGATGCTCGGGCGATACCAACAACGCGTCGGCGTCTACTCGGCGGGTGATGGAGGGACTGGCTTTGATCCCCAGGAGAAAATCTTTCCTGCCTTTCTGCCCGACATTTATCGCAGCATGGCAATCGGCAAGTGGCACCTCGGATTAGATGAAGACGCTCCCGAACTTAAATGGCACGCCATGAACCGCGGCTTCGACGAAGCCTACAAATTCATGGGCCGCGGCGCTCACGACTATTTCGAGCTCACCGGCATGAAGGGTGATTACCAACCCATCTATCGCGGGAAAGAACCCATCGCCCAAAGCGAAGGTTACCTGACCAACGTGTTGAGCGAAGAAGCCGTCGCGTTCATCGATCGCCAGAAGGATTCTCCCTTCTTCCTCTACCTCGCCTACAACGCCGTCCACACCCCCGCTCAAGCCCCGCAAGAGGACATCGATGCTTATCGAACCCAATACCCTCATCTGACCGAAACGCGCGCCATCCTACTTGCCATGCTGGAGCATCTCGACAACGGGGTCGGCGCCGTGGTGAACAAACTCAAAGCCGAAGGTCTCTGGGACAACACGCTGCTGTTTTTCCTCACGGACAACGGCGGAGCCGCCGCCATGGACGCCGACAATGGCCATCTTCGCGACTTCAAGCAGACCCTCTACGAAGGCGGCATCCGCACCCCCTTCATCATGAGCTGGCCGAACCGCTTTCAAGGGAGCCGCGTCATCGACGTGCCGGTCTCGTCGTTCGACATCCTCCCCACCGTGCTGGACGCAACGGAAGTTGAGGTCCCCGCCTCGATCCAATTCGATGGGAAAAGCATCTTGCCGCTGATCGCGGGTACGATGAAGAAACATCACGATATCATGTATTGGGATTCCGGCGACGATACGCGCGGCTGGGCGGTGCGTCAGGGCGATTGGAAACTCAAGGGCAGTAAAAAAGGCCCGGAGCTTTTCAATCTCTGGAACGATCCATCCGAGAGAGATAATCTCGCCGTCGACCGCCCCGCCAGGGTCGAAGCGCTCCAAACGCTCTACCAAAACTGGCGAGCCCAGATGCCCGATTCGATCTCAGGGAAGTGAGGATGCCCCGGAGCAAGCGCCGCGGCATTTGATCAAACCAACGCCAACCGACCCTGCCGCCGGCTCCACATCTCATACGTAGGAGCCTGCTTGCAGGCGGATAGGCCGCCATGCGGCCGGTCCGGCGCCCGTTGCCCCACGGAGGCTGTGCCAGCACGCTCCTTGTTCCTACATGTGATTTTAATTCGCTTTCAAAATGAGCTTAATTTCTCTGTCGCAGGCAGTGGCACAATCGCACAGGCAGGAATACCTGCTCCCGGACCATCGGGGGAGCTGGAAACTCCCTCCACATTAGCCATAGTAGCGGGAGCATCCTGCTCCCGGACCATCGGGGGGAGCTGGAAGCTCCCTCCACATTAGCCATAGTGGCGGGAGCATCCTGCTCCCGGACCATCGGGGGAGCTGGAAACTCCCTCCACATTAGCCATAGTAGCGGGAGCATCCTGCTCCCGGACCATCGGGGGAGCTGGAAGCTCCCTCCACATTAGCCATAGTGGCGGGAGCATCCTGCTCCCGGACCATCGGGGGAGCTGGAAGCTCCCTCCACATTAG
>Ga0075109_1001252_pt1 | contig 16040 bp, 9 predicted proteins | sample AntAceMetag02UKD_FD_69798 | JGI IMG/M metagenome (GOLD analysis project Ga0075109, IMG submission 69798) | Saline lake microbial communities from Ace Lake, Antarctica - Antarctic Ace Lake Metagenome 02UKD | ecosystem: Environmental > Aquatic > Non-marine Saline and Alkaline > Saline | place...
CGGGTAATCTGCCTCTAACGGTTTTTGAACTAATTTTACTCATAATTTTTTATTTTTATGAGTTCAATTTACGGTCGGCTAATCTTTAGCTACCGTAGGTTGGGTTCAACAGCGTGTATAATTAATTGCTTAGGTTATTACCTACACGGAAATTTCTTCGGAATTTCCTCTGGTTCGTTCATTTTTGCTAAATTCAACACTTGAAACACATAACTAACCATACTCACGTTAGAGGTTAGTTAAGCCAAATTATTTTTAAGAAATCAACTTCAGTTTTTTCTTTGTGATTTTGCCGTTTTTTTCAGGGTTATCTGCTCTGTGGCTTTTATTTTTCAAGCATTCTTTTTCCAGTGTGCTTTCAATTTTGGTCGGTTGTTTTTTCTCTGTCGGAGTTTCGGTTTTTACAAAGTCCTGTGGCGATCTACTTTTTTCGAAGTGCACAAAGCCAGATGGGCACAACCAACGTCTAACAACGGCCAAAAGAAAAATAGGGCGCTTTAGTTTATATTTGAAACGACAGATTTTTTATGAACCAAATTCCAAGATTCGAAGTGTCTACAATGGTCAGTAAGTTTTTAATCCGCGCAAGGAGAACGCAATAGCTATGAACAAGCACGCGGATAAAAAACTTCCTTCCTATGCCCTACTTGTCTTGGCCGCGACACGTTAGCTACAATACCATGAGCCCAAAACGATGGTTGATAATTGGAGTTTTGAATTTGACAACGCTTCTAGTTGTTAACCTAGTCTATTTGCCCGGTTCTAATAAATTCTTTCAATTTGCAGTAGGAATTCGAGCTTTCACAGAGCTTTTTTCAATATTTCTTATCATCCCATTATTATTCGGATTGGCTTGGTCGATTACTGGAATTTTAAGAAAGAGTAAAGAACTTGCCATGCTCTTCTCCTATCTGTTCTGGACTATTCCGCTAGTGATTTTACTTTCTGTATTTGTTTTTGGATCAAGCTCCAGAACTTTTGCAAGGGAAAGAGTAATTAAATCTCTTAATAAACAGATAAAAAATATAGAGTCAATTAAGCAAAAAACTGGAAGATATCCTGAGGAATTGCCAAAAGGAAACAGAAGTGGAATCATTGGAATTGGAGATGTTAATTACAAAGCCTCCTCGGATAGTTTCGAATTGAAATTCACACAAAACCTTTTTATTGGTTTTAATTTCGAAATCATTTCTTACATAAGAGACAACGAAAAATCTGTTGTTGCAGATATGAAACGCAATGGCAATCAGAAACAATTAACGGAAACCTGTGACCCAAATTGGAAATATTGGGTATTTGATTAGGTAAAGTAGCTAACAACACACAAATGAGAAATAGGCTGTATGTTCTAAATTTGAAAAGTATGAAATCTAATAACCCAAACCCGAGTTTCGAAGAGTGTGCCACGAAAGGCCTACTTCTCATGGCTGCGAGACGTTAGCGGTCATGGAAAAACGACTTAACACTAAAAACATAATGACTGAATTAGAAACACTTGCCTTTACTCTCAAACAATTTGCTGACTTGACAGCAGACGATTTTAATATGTCTACTTCTTTTTGGCATACAAAGAAGTATAAGAAAGGTGACTTCTTCAATCAACATAAAAACATATGTAAGTATTTAGGATTCATAAATACAGGTACTTTCCGTTCTTATGTTATAGACAACAAAACAGCTGAAGAAAAAAACGTTTTTCTTTATTCAAAAAATCAATTTGTAGTTCCGTTCAAAAGTTTTATTAACCAAACACCTTGCGAATATCACACTCAAGCAATGACATCTGCTTCAATACTTTACATCAATATTAATGATTTGTTGACTCTTTACGAGCAATCTCATAAGTGGGAAAGGTTCGGGCGTTTAATGGCGCAAATGGCATTTAATGTGACTATTGAAAGAATGGAAAGTTTCATCTTCAAAACACCTGAAGAACGTTATTTAGATTTAATAAAAAACCACCCAGAAATTTTCAATAACATTCCATTGTATCATATTTCTTCCTATTTGGGTATACAAGGACCTTCATTAAGTAGAATCAGAAAAAGAATTTCGGGGAAGTAATACGATTTTAACTTGAGTTAAAATTTTATAGAATTATTTATTGCACGTTTGAAGAAATAAAGAACTCAAAAATGGAATCAACAAAAACAATCGTGTTTATACACGGATTATGGATGCATTCATCTTCTTGGTAACAATGGATGGACTACTTTAAAGAACAAGGTTATAAAACACTAAATCCAAGTTGGCCAGGTGATTCGGCCACAGTTGCTGAATGCCGTTCAAATCCAGAATCGATTGCCAATAGAGGCGTTACAGAAATTGTAGATAGTTATGCCAAAATTATTGCAACGCTTCCTGAACCACCTATTGTTATAGGGCACTCGTTTGGTGGATTAATTGCACAAATCCTATTAGGACAAAATCTGATAAGTGGTTGCATTGCTTTAAATCCTGCACCTATGAAAGGTGTATGGCAACTACCATTTTCAGTTCTGAAAGCGTCTTTTCCTATACTGGGAAATCCTTTTAATTTTAAAAAAGCAAATTCACTCACTTTTAAACAATTTTGTTATGGATTTGCAAATGCAATTCCAGAGAAAGAAGCAAGAGAACTTTATGACCTTTGGACAATTCCGGCACCTTGCAAACCACTTTTTCAGGCTGCAACGGCTAGTTTTTCAGGTTCAGAAACAAAAGTGAATACTGAAAATACTAAACGTGGACCGCTATTAATTACAGGAGGCGAAAAAGATAATCAAGCACCACCAATATTGGGAAAAGCATCCTTAGAAAAATACAATTCATCCGTAATTTCGGATTTTAAATTATTTGAAGGACGTGGTCACTCAATTGCTATAGACAATGGGTGGAAAGAAATTGCGGATTACGCGCTTATTTGGCTTAAAAAGAACGGACTTTGATAAATAAAGAACGAACCGCTAACAACTAAGCATTCGGCGCGGCGATAGCCCAGCGCTGAAGGCTAGGTTGACTAATCCTATTCACTCTCAAAAAAGTAAATAAAGCTTCCGACGTAGGAGGATTAATTCAACAGTGTATATAAAAAATAGCAGAAAAGAGCTAAACTTAAAGTTTGGTTCTTTTCTACTGATGTTCTTTCCATTCTATATTAATACTGTAAATCGTTGTAAAGAATGCAATACTGAATTTAAGTGAAATTTACGACAGCATAACAAGAACCAAATCAGAAATAGGCCGTTTGTGCTAAATTTGAATCGACATGAATTTTAATAACTCAAACCCAAGTTCTGAAGAGTTTGCCACGAGAGGCCTACTTCTTTTGATCACGGGACGTTGGGCATAATAACCTAAAACGAATGAGTCTACGAAATCTAATACTACCGATAATCATTTTGACAATTCTCTCATGCTCTGAAAGTGAGGAAAAAAAGGAGGTTTCTCAATCTTTTAAAAAATACAAGCAGGCTATTTTGATTCAAGAGGGAGATAGTGCTGTAAACTATGTGAGTAAGAATACCCTAGATTATTATCAAGAAATTGCTGATTTGACAAGATACGCCGACAGCATAAAGATTCGAGAAATTGGACTTATGGAGCGGTTTATAGTTCTTATGTTAAGGTTTCGAGCCGACAAAGAAGAAATCAAGAATTTCACCGGACGAAGTTTGTTTATCTACAGTATTGATAAGGGGATGATTGGTAAAAACAGTGTTATGAGTCTGGAAAGCGGAGAAGTTAATATTGAAGGAAATTTTGCACAAGCTTCAATTATCGCGAATGGACAAACGGCCCCTCAGAAATTCGAATTCTACAAAGAAGAAGGAGTCTGGAAACTAGATTTAACTGCCTTATTTACTATGTCTATTGTCGCTTTTCAAAAAATGATTGAGCAATCTGGCATGTCCGAAAGGGAATTCATTTTTAGAACTTTAGAAAGCATTACTGGAAGGCAACCGTCAGAGAAAATTTGGCAACCAATATTTTCCAAGTAATTACTATGGCTAACACTACCCAAAAGAAAAAAAGGGCACGATAGTTTATATTTGAAATGACAGTATTTCAATAACCCAAATCCGAGATCGCAGTTTCTACTCAAGTCATAACGCTTCTCGCCCAATCATCCAAACGCTCAAGCAAAAAAGCAAAACAATTAAATGCGACTTTCGATTAATTCAGGAGGAGGCATTTTTTATTCATCTACTTCTTTTTGAATTTATTTTCAATTATTTTTCTTTTCCAATCTTCACCAAATAAATCAAAAACGTTAAGAGAATAAATCCCGATCAGTACTACCCACGAAACAAGTATTGAAAGAAAAAATATCCAGTTAGATGCATCATTAATTGTGAGAAAAAGCGGAAGAACTAAACTTAATAATGCAACAGCAACAAGTTTGTAAAAGCCTTTAATATTTTGAACGTACTCCTCTTCTGTTTTCATCTGTTCCATTTCTAACTTCTTATCAGAATCTGTAATATCAGTTTCAAAAACAGACGCTAAAGCTTTCAAAGATTCCAGACCTGCATTTTCTCCATTTTCAATACGCTGGATAGTTCTAATACTTAAGCCGCTCATCTCTGCTAATTGATCTTGAGACCAGTGACGTTCCAATCTCATTTCTTTAATATCTCTTAAGCTTACTGTTTTAGAATTCATAACTATTAGGTTTAATATGTTTTATGAAGCAACAGTAAGAATACTATTTTCTTTGAACTTGATAGGGATAAGACGCAAATGCGACAGGTATCTGACAGGGACCTGACACTGCAATTTCAAACAACTAAACCAGGCTGCTATGGCTAAAAATGGGCTTTATTAAATCCTGTTAACTAAAAAAGGCACCCTAAAGGGCGCCTTTTAACTATCAATTAAACATTGATTCTACTTTACAAACTTCAAAGACTGCTCTCCTAATTTGGCGACATAAGAACCTTGAGGCAGATTGTCTAATTCAATGGTAGACGATTCTGAAACAGTAGTTTCAAATACTTTTTGTCCATTTAAATTCCAAATAGTTACGTTAATACGCTCACTGTTTAAATTCGACAAGTCAATATTCAACGTATTGTTGAAGTAAAACATAGTTACTTCCGCAGTTGAAACGTCATTAATTCCTACTGCTGCAAGCATCGTAAAATCAACAGCAGAAGTATCGATCTCTGTTAAAGTCGCAATTGAAATTTTACCTGTTTTTGCGCCAATAGGCACTAAAACTCTTAACTGATTAGTAGAAGAAGAAGCTAAAACCTGTGTTGCTAGAACACCATTAAAACTTATTGCGTTATTGGGTATTGATGAATCAAATCCCTTACCATCAATCCATATTTCAGTTCCTGCTTTTCCAGTTTTAGGATTGAAATTAGAGATCTCCAACGAATCTTGTACTGTAAAATCAACATCAGTATACTCTTTTTGACTCATTGCCGCAATTGAAATTTTACCAGTTGTTGCTCCAGAAGGCACCAAAACTCTTAACTGAGTAGCAGTAGAAGAAGCTAAAATTTGTGCCACAGCAACACCATTAAAACTGATTGAATTTTGACTTATTAAAGAGTCAAAGCCTTTTCCATCAATCAAAATCTCTGTACCTACAATTCCAGTTTTAGGATTAAAATCAGTTATTTCTAAAGGTTTTAACGGTGTCGTTTTAGAAATATATGACTCGCAAAACTTATTGTTTGTTGCGTCCATATCTGCAACTAAATCTACTTCAACGCAAATATCAAATGAACCCTGCGCAGTCGGAACTGATCCTAGAAGTCCACTATCCGTAATTGTCAATTTTACGTTACTTCCTGAATTAACTACTGTTGGTAAAGTCAATGTACCACTTTTGGAAATTCCGTCTATTGTAACTGTTACTGGAATTTTAGAACCTGAAGGAAGTACATATCCAACAGTATTATTTAGATCAAATTCAATTTCTGAAATAGCGATTCCGCTAGTCAGTTCCTTTAGTACGTTTGGAACCGGAGTATTAACTTTTGTTGCTGTAGGTCGGTAATCCAATTTAGTAGTTGACTTGGCCATTTTAGTTCCAGTTAATATCGTTTGTTGATCTTCAGATACAAAAACATAAAACTCCAAATCGGCAGGAACAACAGTTACATCTCCAATTTTTGTTGGAATATTCCATGTATACCTTTTCCGGAAAACACTGCCCGTTGATATATTACTAATATTATCGCCCCATTGTGGAGTTACAACGTCTCTTAGCATGTGCATATGTTTATATAAACTCGTGCTTGCATTCCAATTTGCGGGATACTGCTGAGAACCACCAGATTGAGGGCCCCAAACATTATTTTGAACTACTCCAACATGAATTCGATTGCTTGAAACCGATTGCGAACCCGTAAAATAGCCCTCAACATATATTTCAATTTTTCCATTGGCAACATCATGATAAGAGTGAATTGCCACATTTACAGGCGAATTTTCGTTTAATACAATTGCTCCAGTGGTTGCCCAAGTCCCTCTGTCTTGAGCAGTACCTGTTCCTTGACTAGTTCCTGAAAACAATCTACGATTGATAGTGGCTCCTGGAAAACCTCTTAAATCAACATCGGGGTGCTGATACAGCGTATTTCCATAATTGTTTGAGCCTACTGTAACATTATAATTTGGAGTTCCAGTAGCATAAAAGCCGCAATGGACATTTAGGACAACTACTCGACCGGGGTTACTGGTTGAAAAAGCATCTGCCCGTTTGTGGCCATCTGCATCAAAGCCTGCCGCTTGACCAGTAAAACCTTCAAGAACTGCATTTTTCTTTTCTGCTGTGGTCTTCACCATAATCTGAGCGTTTACAGATACAGATGTTAGAATAAAAAGGACCAGGATTTTTATTTTCATATTTATAGTTTTTAAGTTATTATCGATGACAGCAGAATTATCAAGTATTTTTAATTTAGATAAAACAATTTTAAGTAAATAACTGCAATCAAACTCTACTAATGCACACTGCTTCTAATGCAAACTACTTCAAAAACTCTACATTATAATCGGTAAACTCGGTAGGCATCTTTTCAGGAATATTGGACTCTCCCAACATTTGCTTAACGTCTATTTCTATAATTCGACAAATAGCAGACATAGGAGTATCGGCTGCTCTGTTCTCGAACGGGTCTTCAGTTATGTGCCCTGATTTATCTAGAATATAAAACACAAAAGATATACCCATTGCCATTGGAATAGCAGACCAACCCATGTCTTCAACCAAAATACAAGGCAATAGAAGAATGAAAACCCAAAGGAATACCTGCGTAAAATAAACGTAGTAATAAGGAAACACTGTTCCTTTAATACGCTCAGCCATTCCCTGCAAATCCATCATAGTTTTCAAGGATTCTATAACTTGCTTTTGCTCAATATCTGAAATACGGCCTTCTTTTTTCATTTTACCAATTTCCTCTGCTTGAATCCGTAAAAATTGAGTAGCCGGATTCGCCCAATCTTTGGTTTGATTGTATTCTTCAACGGATAAATATTGTTCTATTTCTGAGGTATCGGACTGTTTTCTAAGCTGTAACTTAACAGAATTCAACCAAGCCAAATGCCGATAGATAATTTTTCGGCTGTCTGCATTTTTATGAATTAGCGCAATAAGTTCAAACGAAAAGGAACGACTTACGTTTACTATTCCTCCCCAAATTTTTCTTGCTTCCCACCACCTATCGTAAGCTGAGTTGTTTCTAAAACCTAAGAATATCGCTAATGCACCACCCAGAATACTAATAGGTACCGCTGGCATATGAAGATTCACACCTAAATACTTGTATAGATAGAATACGGCAAAATCGATCGACAAAAAAATTAGTATCGCTTTATAGTTGTATCGTATAATTCCAATGAAGCGCTGAAATCTATTGGTAGAGAATTGAATGATCATGCTTCGAAATTAAGAAGTACTGCTTAATATTCAACGAACACCCTAAACTTGTTTCAGGTAATAGACAAAGCGTTTAGTAAAACCGTGTTAATCCAATATTGAAACAGTAGCATTGTTTAGACTCAAAAAAACTGATCCTACAACTTATTACTTTTCTCTTGGCTTTATCATTAGTCGTAACGACTGATCATAAGTAATGTAACTCCACAACCAATTCAAGAATACAAATACTTTGTTTTTGGTACCTAAGATGGCCATCAAATGGACAAACAACCACATCAACCAAGCTATGTGGCCTTTAAGACTTCCCACAGCTAAATCGGCTACTGCTAAGTTTCTACCTACGGTAGCCATAGAACCTTTATCGAAATACTTAAAAGCTTTGAGTTGTTTTTTTAATCGCAGGTTATTCAAGTTTTTGGCAACATTCTGTGCTTGCTGAATCGCCACTTGTGCCACTTGTGGATCTCCTTTAGGGTTTTCAGCGGTAATCATTAAAGCCTGATCTCCGATTACATAAACGGAGTCTGAAAATTTAGTTTGGGAAAATTCATTAACCAATATTCTACCTGTAGGACCTATAGTATCCACAGAAAACCCTTTTACTGAATTGGCTTTAATTCCTGCTGCCCAAAGCAAGGTTTTAGAAGACATTTTTTCTCCACCTTTAAGCGAAACGGTGGTTCCATCAAAGTCTTCAACCAAACAATTTAGACGCACCTCAACTCCAAGTTTCCTCAAATAATTTAGACTTTGTCTCCCCGCATAATCAGACATTCCATTCAACAAACGTGGAGAGCCTTCCAACAAGGAAATCGTCATTTTGGTAAAATCGAGTTCTGGATAATCTTTCGGCAATACAAACTTGCGCATTTCAGCTAAGGCACCAGACAATTCTACTCCTGTCGGACCTCCGCCTGTGATAACGATATTCATTAGCGCTTCTTGCTCTGTAGGATCTGAGGTATTTAATGCTTGCTCATAATTCTCAAGTACTGCGTTTCTAAGGTACAATGCCTCTGAAACCGATTTCATTGGCACTGCGTACTTTTCCAAATTCGGGTTTCCAAAAAAGTTGGTGGTGGCTCCTAGAGACAATACTAAATCGTCGTATTCAATAGAGCCTATATCTGTTTCAATTGACTTTGATTCCCAATTTACGTGTTGAAGACTGGCTACTCTAAAATGAACATTCTTCCTTTTCTGCAAAATTTTACGGATAGGAAAAGAAATGGAACTGGGTTCTAGACCAGCAGTTGCAACTTGATAAAATAAAGGTTGAAATTGGTGGTAATTGTTTTTGTCCAGCAGAATTACTTGAAAGTGTTTCGCCGAAAGCGACAATACCAATTTTATTCCCGCGAAGCCTGCTCCTACTATTACAATTCTTTTTCGTTGGTTGCTAGCTGGAATATTATTAATCTCGTTCATGCGCTGTTCTATATTGGGGCTGCAATATTAATGTTTAAATAAAACAAAAGAAAAAGCGTTAGCCACAGCTGCATTCGTATTGCCTTGCCACATATATACTTCTAAGGTACTTCCTGTAAATTCATAGGTTGCAGTTCTTCCGTTGCTATTTGCCTCGGGTACAACCATTGCTACACAAGTCGCTTGACTCACAACTGCAACTCCGGTAATGGTGATAATATATTTTCCTGTTGAAGGATTAGAAATTGTATAATTTCCTGTTCCACCAGTATTTCCACCACTAGGAGCGACTCTTCCGTATGCAATTGGTAGGAGATTTGCCGTTCCTGTAGCAGGAGAATTGGCTTCAACAACTGTAATGGTATCTGCATCAATTCCGCCATTAACTTCAAGTTTATGATTTGGGTTAGTTGTTCCAATACCAACATTTCCACCACTTTTAATGGTCAGTGCATTTGCACCACCCGTACCAGCATTAAATCGAAGGTCATTAAAACTTGTACTCCCAATTACAACATTATTGGAGCTATTTACTTTAATTAAATTATGGGCAGTCCCTGCAGTATGTTCTCCATTTAATGAATACGTATTATCCAATAACATGGATCCACCAGAAACATGAAATTTGGCTTGTGGCGCAGTTAAACCAATACCTACTAAACCGGCATGTGTTACATATAGTTTGTTATTACCTACACTAAGATCACCACCAGCATTCTGCAAATATAATGGCGATATTGCCCCATTACTTCTTGCCAATATTTCATTATTATCCATTACAATATTTGGCCCTGTTTTAACACCGGACATAAAGTAGCCATCTGATGTTAAACTGACTGCAGCAGTTCCTATTACATGTAGTTTGGTTGAAGGCGAAGTTGTTCCAATACCAAAATTTCCACCACCATTGAAGTAAGAATCAAACAAACCCGTCGCTAATTTTATTTTTTCAACCCCGGCGCTGTTGTAAAGGGACACATTTGCATTTTTACTGCTCCCAGTATAAAATTCAGCTACCTTAGAATTATCGTCGTCCCTTCTAATTTGAATTCCGACTCCACTTGTTGCAGGTTGATCAAAAGTACCTGTACCTATCACATGAAATTTAGAAGCTGGGTTTGTAAGACCAACACCAAAATCCCCTGAATTTACATATGAATCGTCCGTTCCACTAGACAAAAGAACCTTCACTGACCCGGTTGCATTGTTTAACGATAAATTACCATTTTTACCTGTACCCGTAAAGATTCTGAAAATTTTCGATTGATCGTTACTTCTACGAATTACAAAACCCTCAGTTGAAGTTGAAGCTTGATCTATTGTAGTTATCCCTCCTACATGCAATGTAGAAATCGGGCTTGCTTCACCAATGCCTACATTACCTCCATTCAAAATGGTGAATTTCTCCAATAGACCTCCTATTGTCGCATTTGCAGAGTGGCTGCGAAAACGTAAGTTTTCATTTTCATCTTGATAAATATTCCAAGTATAAAAGCCTCCAGTGTTTTGAAAGGCGATACCATTAGAATCTGCATTGCTTCCAGTCCGCTTCAGTGAAATAGAATATGGCACATTACTCTGCACGTGGAGTGGAGCTAATGGAGAAGATGTACCAATTCCAACTTTCCCTGTGGAACGATAAACATCACTTCCTGAAACTGTCCAGGGTGAAGATGCAGGCGTTTGCCAAGCAGCATTTCCTAGAGCATCTGAAGTTAGTATTTTGTTGGCTCCTCCTCGATAAGACAAACGAATATTTTCTGCATTAATACCGCCCGCAACCGTCAGGGTGGAGTCCATCGAAGTTGTCCCTATACCTAGTAAACCAGAACTATTCAAACGCATTGCTTCCGAACTATTTGTAGTAAAAAGAATATTATCTGAACCATCTACTTTCACTTTTGCGGTGCCATCGGCATCAGTTATACGTGTACTGTCTTCAAACGCACTTGCCGGTAATTGACTAGAAGATATTGCTCCTTGAAAAACCGAACTATTTGTGCCTGCTGCCGCAATGCTACTGCTGTAGCATATAATGTAGTTTACATTAGCATTTTTTGGGCGTGTTTCATTACCGCCGGTGTTTAATGTACTCCAATATCGCCCACCAGTTGCTCTACCATTGGGAGCATCATTAACTCTTCCACCCCCACCAGCATATGACAGATTTAGGTTACTATATCCGTCATGATCATGGCTTTTAAAATCATCTACTTGTAAACTCCCAACTTTATCTCCAGTGTTTCCACCAGTTGTTATTGCTGTTCTAATTGCTCTATCTGGATCATTTGTAGCACCATAATCTGTTCCTCTCAAAAATCGACCACGTAAATCAGGTAAATTGAAATTGGCAGCATTACCACCCCAAGCTTTTCCAATAGCAGTAAATAACTCCGAATATGAAGATTGGCTTAATGAAGTTCCATTACATAATAAAAAGCCAGCAGGAATTTTGGAGCTGTCTCCAGCAAATGAGAGGATAGAACCAACAGGGATATTTGCGGTTGTATCGTCAGCAGAAGATGAAGTTGAACTTCCCGAACCACCCCCTATGTTGTATTTATAATCCGAGCCTTGGCGTTGAACTAAAACAAAGAAATCTGAATCTACACCGGGATTTATAACATCATCAGAATGAACTGTAAATCCAGTGGTTGAAATACTAGCTACAGCACAAAAATCATTAAATCCGCCAACTCTTGTAGCTAATATAGATGGTGCTACTGTGAAAAAGCCACTCTTGAAAACAATGGACACTGATCCTTGCTGAGTTCTTGTAACGGTACTTATAAAGTTCTGATTTTCTGAAACGATTGCAGCTGTTCCATTATTAGAAATTTTTGCACTAAACACGTTCTCATCCAAGGTATCGGTAGAGGCTGAACTACTTGTACCTATAGAAGCCCAACCTAATCCGTTGTTGAAGTATATGGCGTTACTATCGGTATTGTAAATAATTAGTCCCGCTTTGTTTGGTGTAATTCCATTCATTTGAGATGCAGTAAGCCTTGGAAATAAAACTCCACGAGTAGTATCTCTAATTTCTAGTGCTGCAGTCGAATCTGGTGTACCTCCATCTTTGTTTATTAGCATCCATTGAGCATCTGCCGTCATGCCTATACCGATAAATAAGATTATCAAAGCCAGCACACGACCTCGCTCAATAATCCCCCGAAATAGTGAATTCCTTTGAGCCCCTGAAATAAAACTATTGGATAACAAGAAAATGAAAATAGTTAAGGTAAAAAAATCTTTTCCAGTTTCTCTAGGAAGAAGGCTCGAAGAGAATCCGTTAAGTTTCAAATTACTTACCCTTGAGGTAAAATTTTCTGAAGCTATTTGTAACAAACCTTTCATAATTAAATTTTTTTAGCAGTTTTTATAATTATTAAAATGATTATTGTTTTTTGTAAATACATCTGTAAGAAGCTGTTGTATTGGGGTCTTGAAATGATCTGTTTTTTATACCTCCACTGCCAACTACCATCATATTATTCTGAGATATATTACTAACCCACTCGTTATCATCTGTTTCATCGGTAAGAGTAAGAATGGCCATACCTGAGTACCAATCCCCAAAACCAGGTAATTCATAGTCATTAACAGCACAAGTGCTATCGGCTGCAAACCATGAAGCAGCAGTACGTTCATCTTTTTCAATACAGTACGATTCGTTAACTTTTTCAAAGCCTGTCGGACAGGTAAGGATATTAGCACTCCAAGTAGCATTTCCATCTGTATCCAATGCAGTTAATATTTTACCAGAAGAAGGAGAACCAGAAGCAATTTGTAAAGTATCTTTTATATACACATTACCAGCGTCGAAGTATCCCGCCCAGTTTACGGTTCCTCCGGCAGCATATCCTCTAATTCCTTTATTTACTCCGGCATCTTGTGCGACACCAAAGACACCTATACCATCACCTGATCCACCAGAAGTGGTTCCGACAATTGCGGTTTTTCTGCCGCTACCTGTTCCACTCATCCAGTTATACATACCTGTATGATTTCCATTAGCACTCACTGTATTTCGAATTCTCATAGAATCTGCCCAAACCTCGCCAACAACTTGTAGCCTTGGTGTCGAGCTAGATGCTGAACTACTTCCAATAACAACTTGTCCATTTTCTAGAATTGAAAGGCGTTCACTTGCTGAACCATCAGCGGAATTTGCAGTAGTAAAATCTATTCTTGTTCCAATGTTATTTCCACTAACCCCATCTACTGAAATAGACATTGCATCTCTTACTGTTGAAGATGAACCATTATAGAGACTTGTCTTTAATTGAAATATATCGTCATTATTGGCAAGTGTTGCGCTACTTCCAAATGTTCCGCGAGATCTAGAAACTGTAAAGACATTTGATTCTGCAGAACCATACGATCTCATGCTCATTTCAGCTGTACCAGATTCTGTAGTTACATTAAATTCTACATCTCCGCTGGTTTCACGAACTCCCAATTTGTAAAAACCATTAGTTGCTCCAATAGTTACATCTCCATCGTTATCCACATGAATTCCCTCGCTATCGCCATCATTTGAAATGTACTTTCCGTTAGTTTCTAAATTCTGGGTCATTATATGGTTTCCTAAGTTATCACCAGTTGAAGCTACCCATGTCATAACTCCACCTGCATTTGCTTGAAGCACTTGACCTGCGGTTCCGTTTATAGTTGGGAAGGTAAAAGCCGAATTAATGTTTAATGAATTAACTGATGCAGTTCCATTTACATCCAGCAAAAACCCCGGAGTCTTTGTTCCTATTCCCACTCTACCAGTGGTTTGTATGATTGTCATTGCCGTAATCGAATTATTTCCAGATGCAAATGGAAGGTTAGCTCCAGCTCCTACTTTCAAGACTGCAATATTTATACTACCTAAATTAGAATAAATTCCAGCGTATCCACTATTTACACCACCCATGCCACCAAAATAAAGACTTCCTCCATTGGCTCGAATATTTCCGTTAACGTCCAACTCTGTAATTGGAGTGGCATTTCCCACACCCACTTTGCCATCATTAGCGACCCGAATTCCTTCGTTCCCACCATCATTGGATAACCAGTTAGAATTGAGTTCTATGTTTTGAGATGCTGTGTGGTTTCCAAGGTTATCAGCAGTTGCAGTTTCCCAAGTTGCTTTTCCATTTGCATCTGAAGTAAGTACTTTGCCATTTGCTGCTCCTGTTGGTAAACTTAAGCCATCTTTAATAGAAACTGCGCCATTGAATCTTAACGAATCAGTGGAAAAATCACCATAAATAAGAGGTGTTGCTGAATTTGTATTTTCAATGTAGAGTTTATTGTTTGCTGTAGCATTAGAATTTCCAGCGTTCTTTCCAAGCATTACGTTTCCTGATCCTGTTAAGGCATTTCCTGCATTATTGCCAACTACTGTATTGTTATCGCCTGTTGAAGACAATTCCATGGCTTGTGCTCCAATCACAACATTACCAGACCCTGTAGTTCCTGTCACCAAGGAAGAATTTCCTAATGAAGTATTATTCGACCCCGTTGTATTATCTCGTTGAGAATTTTGACCAACTGCAGTATTGGAACCACCTGTGATAGAATTTAACAAAGCTCTAGCTCCAACTGCAGTATTTGAGCTACCTGTTGTAGAGCTTTTGAGTGCACTACTTCCTATGGCTACATTACTTTCACCTGTTGTCAATGTCTTTAAAGTATAGGTTCCGATTGCCACATTGTTTCCACCTGAATTACCAACACCTTTTGCGTTCTTTAAAACATCTAGCCCAATTCCAACATTAGATTCTGACTGAGAGGATTTTAACGAGTCTTTTTCGCCAGCCGCATCACCAATATAAATGGCTCCGTTGTCATTTCTTGGAACAATTGATTTGGTAGTTAATTTATACCGCTCAACCCCGTTTAGCATAATTCGAATGCTGCTATCTATATCATTTACATAAAGTTTTGAGTTTCCTTGAGCTATTCGAGTTGTATCACCTGAAATTCCTGAAAGATCTGTCGTATAATTAACTCCAGCTTCTTTTATGGTAAGTACATTACCCGTTAAAAAGGTGGTATCTAACAGTTCATTGGCAGAACTGGAGTCTTTGTATGCTCCTATTGCTACATTTTGCTCCAAATTGAATAATCTTGAAGTGTCTGATCTCAATGAGGCAGCAGTATCATTCAATGCTCCCTGCAATGAAGTAATGTCATCACTTTGATCCAGTGAACTCAAATCTGTAGAATCTCTATTGCTACCGCTAGCTTGAGATAAGTATAGTTTGTTTCCACTGAAATTTAAACTATCGACATATTCGTTGGTAGAATCGTTATCGTTGTTTATCTCATTTGAAGGTAATTTCGCAAAGCCCCCATTACTTAGTTTAATTGTGTCATTCGAAATACTCAAATTTTGAATCTCATTTGTTATGCTGGTATCCAAGTCATTGACTAAATGAAAATTCAAACGAAGGCTATCGTTCGTTATTCTTGATTCTAATGAATCTGTTAGAGCTGATAAACTTGAAATATCATCACTTTGATCCAGTGAACTCAAATCAGTTGAATCTCTATTGCCGCCGCTAGCTTGAGATAAGTATAGTTTGTTTCCACTGAAATTTAAACTATCGATATATTCATTGGTAGAATCGTTATCGTTGTTAATCTCATTTGCTGGTAATTTCGCAAAGCCCCCATTACTTAGTTTAATTGTGTCATTCGAAATACTCAAATTTTGAATCTCATTTGTTATGCT
>Ga0075109_1001263_pt1 | contig 15967 bp, 10 predicted proteins | sample AntAceMetag02UKD_FD_69798 | JGI IMG/M metagenome (GOLD analysis project Ga0075109, IMG submission 69798) | Saline lake microbial communities from Ace Lake, Antarctica - Antarctic Ace Lake Metagenome 02UKD | ecosystem: Environmental > Aquatic > Non-marine Saline and Alkaline > Saline | place...
GGAACAGCCGTGATCGAGAGCAAGCCCACCACTCGCAGGAGCTTGGGCGCAAATGTCCTGACGGACCTTTTATTAATTCGAGTTATTATGTTCATTATTTCATGGGGTTAGGGTTAAGTTTCGAAGATCCTATCAAATATTTATACTTGTAAATTGGTCAGATCCCGCGGAGACAGGCGCTCACGATTTCATCAATAGATCCCGTGGCTAAGTTAATACTGTGATCACAAGCCCCATAGTAGAGACGGAGTTCATCGCCGACCGCAATGGCTCCACAGGGGAAAATAGTATTGTCACAATTTCCGTGCTTCTCGTATTCCATTTCGGGCATCATCAGATAACTATTAGTCCGACCGATAACTTTCCACGGCTCATCCAGATCCAAGAGAATAGCCCCAATATAGTAATAAGTTCCACCGGCCGGGCTAAATACGCCGTGCATAATATCGAGCCAGCCTTCTTCGGTTTTGATCGGCGGGGTCGGTCCGATTTTCTGCACATTCCAGAAACGATAACCCGCGGCAATGACCGGCTTAAATTCTCCCCAATGAATTAAATCAGGCGAGGCGCTGATCCAGATATCGCCATTACCGCCATCGCCCCCACCCGGACGATCGAGCTTGTAATATTTTCCGTCTATTTTTTCTGGAAAAAGGGAAGCTCCCCGATTCTTGGGCTGCGTAATTATATCAATGCGCTCATAGGTCTCAAAATCCTTGGTTTTGCCCAGCATCCCTACCGGCGCATCGAATCCCTTTACCATCACGGGAGTTATGATGTAATAGGTATCCCCAATCTGAGTGACCCGATTGTCAATAAAGTGGTGATAAAGCGGATAGGGGTATTCATCAGATTGGCACTCGATGAAGTTTTTGGCACCAAGCTCGAAATTGATTCCATCTTTGCTTCGCGCCACTCTCGTCTGTCCGACATCCCGACCATATCCTTGCGTCGCTGCATGCTCCACCACGGAAACCAACATGATCGTTTCGTCTCCATACATTACGGGCGAAGGATTGTAGATCTGCGCAACACCGGGATAATCCTTGATATGCATCAAGGGATTCGACGAATGCCGTTTTAATATTCGCGTAGCGTCTTTCAGCATCGCGGCGGATTTGATGTCCAAGCTAATCATGATTAAAACTATTTAGACCTACCTAACGCGATCAATTGATACATGAACCGTAGTTCTGGCGGTGAATGACACCGTCCATTCGATTGATACTGGAAGTTCGAGTCAAAGTGGGTGCTAGGAAAACAAGCCAAACCTGTCTTTCGCTACGCTTTGAACAAGGAACTGAGCGGAATAACTAGGAAATTCCTGAACTGCCAAGGTGCTGGTTAAGAACACCGAAAATGGGGTTAGGGTTAGTGGTTCGATTCACCGTAGATCGAATTCCCTGATCGCTTACCCGTTCACAATCCTTTCCTAGGTTAACATGTTTAAATCTGGCTCCCGACCTCGGACTCCGGTCGAAAAGGTAGAGTATGTTCGACGAGGTCCACGCGGTCGGACTGAGTTCCAATTCTCCCGAGATGAAGCCAGAGTAGAACGCGCGAGAAACTCGAAGCCGACTACCTCGCTCCTCACCTAGAACCCTGAGAGTTAGGATGTCGCGTAGCCGACAGCCTGACTCATGATGAACAAGCCCCAAGCACCGTTGTGCGGTGGTCCCTACGCCTTATGCGTTTTGTATTTAAGATGTATCCGCACGCCGGCGACGGTGCATCCCGTCAAGCACCGCACCAATGCGTAAATCTCGTCTGACGAGTCCCTGACTAACTGGGACTGATCGCGTGCAATCGCCTCTTTCCGGCAATTTTCTCGTCCAGCCCGCACCTTTTCGCGACACTCGTCCACGCGCCGCCATGCGGTCACCGCGTGTGACCGCCAGTCCGTATTCGACTGCGATTTAGTCCCCCTCACGCGGCCCACCTTTCCGGCGGACCGCGAGCTCGCGGGAGGTTTTTTATGCACACCAAGGCAAAGGCTTCGCAGTGTGGACACCGCAGGTGCCACTCAATCACCTCCGCAGGCGGTCGCACCACGATGACGACCGCCAATAACGTCTCGACCACGCGTCGCCGCCGATGCGCCGCCGGGTGCTCCCAGCCAAAATAACGCACCCGGTGCAGCCCGTTCGGTAGCACGTGCTGCAAGTATCGGCGCATAAACTCGTCGGCGCTTAATTGGCACCGCTTGCGCTCACCCGTCTGACTATCTTGGTATCGGAATCGCACATACTTGGGCCGCAATGCCTCGATACGCTTATCACTGATTGCCGTGCGGCTCACGTAACGCGCGAGGTATTTGATCGCCGCCTCGCCTCTTCCGACGTGCTCAAAATCGACTACCCATTTTTGCCGCCAACACGAGTTTGCGATCCCCGCATGCTCTGCGGGCAACGCGGCACGCAAGCCCTCCGCCATGCGGTGCCGGAATCGTGCGGCCACCGGTTCGCCGGGCAACAACCAGTCCGGTTTCTTGGTCTGCCGCCACGTGATGCCATCTGCGGCCAAGCCTCCGCCGGGCACGATAAAATGCACATGCGGGTGGTATTGCAACTGACGCCCCCACGTGTGCAGCACGCCGATCAATCCCAACTGCGCGCCCAGATGGCGCGGTATCGCCGCGACCTCCTGTAACGCGCCAGCCGCCGAGTTAAACAACAGATCCACCATCACCTTGGGCTCGCGCAAAAACACGGGGCGTAACACCTCGGGAACCGTAAAGGTGACCATAAAATACGGCACTGGCAGCAACCGTGCCGTCTGGCGTGCGGTCCACTCCGCCGCGCGATTGCCACCGCATCTAGGACACGCCCGGTGGTGACAACTATGATACGCAAACTCGAGCCGTTGGCACGCGCCACAACGATACATGCGGCCACCCATCTCAGGTGTCCGACACCGCGCAATCGCGGCCAAAGCCTGGCATTGCGCCGGGCCCAGGCCATGACGATCCGCGTAGCCCGGAGCTTGCGCCCCGAACCACTCGGCCAACTCCGACATCCGCCTACAGTCCGTCGATCAATCGCGACACCGCCGCACGCGCATGGCCTTCATTGACGGCGGTCAAGTGCGTGTAAATCGCAGTGGTCTCGATCGAACTATGACCCAAGAACTGAGCGATCAACCGGATCGACACGCCCTCCTCAATCAAGTGCGTCGCATAAGAGTGGCGCAGCGTATGTGGATGCGTCCCGGGCGGCAACTTGGCCACCGGCACGATCAAGCGCAGGCAATGCTGAATCGACGCCACCCCCATCGGTTCGGTCGTCTGGTGCAACCGCTCGCGACCACCCGGTCCCTCGCGCCACCCCCGACCCAATCCCGGAAACACCCACCGGGCATTGCGGTGGGTTTTCCAGTAGGCACGTAGCTCCGCGAGCATCGCTACTGGCAACGGCACATAACGCTCCTTCTCTCCCTTCGTGTGATGCAAATGCAACCGCAACGGCTCTTGTTTGATATCGGTCACCTCCAGCGTGGTCGCTTCGCGGATCCGCAGCCCACACGCGTAGATCAGTTTGAGAATCGTGCGAAACCTCGGCTCTTTAATCGCCGCAAACAACCGGGCAATCTCCGCCCTAGTCAGCACCTCCGGCAACGTCTTGCGATCCGGACAACGCACCAAATCAAACAACTTCCAATCGTGCCCCAACAGCTTGCCGTAGAAGTTGCGCATCGCCGCCACCGCCGTGCGCATCGTGCTCGCACTGTAATGATGCTCGTCCTTGAGCCGCATGAGGTAGTCGCGCAACTCCTCCTCGTCCAGTTCCGCTGGATCACGCTTCACGTGAACGGCCAATTTACGCACATAGCGCGAATACTCGTGCCGCGTCGTATCGGCCAAACTTCTCAGCTTGAGCATATCCGCAAAACGCGTCAGGGATGCATAAGGTTCGGTGGCGACGTGACGAAAGTTACGGCCTTTTTTGGTAGATGTATTTTTTTTCATACACCGATACTCTCGCCACCAAACCCAACCCCTTCACGCTAAACCCCAATGCCCCTCGCCAACCCTCAACCGCCCGTCTCACTCCGCCGCGCAGCGGCTTCGTTCAACCTCGCGTTAGGGTAATCCGTTTGGACTCAACCGACCTACCATTTCGCGAGGCGTCCCCGCCGATAATCTGGCACTAGCCCATTCGGCTTAGCCTGATCCACGAAATTAAACCACGAATGGACACGAATAGACACGAATGAAACAGTAGTGTTCGGCAAGGGACCTGCTGAGTGGTGAGGTTGCGATGCGACGGGAGTTTTTTGAGCGCGATTAGAGTTAATTGAGGGTTGATCGGATCGGCTCGTTGGCAATTGGGCAGGCTGCGCCTTTGCGGCCGAGAAGGCCGTTTTACCCCAGCGCGGGTTCACCGCGGTTTTTTGAAGCCGAAGATGCGTTCCAAGTCGTCGACCTCGGCCCAGCCGATCCACTAAAGCTGAAGGGCTTCCCATTGGCGCTTGGTGGGTTTGCGCCCGGTCCACAGCACGATCAAAACCGAGGCGATCAATGCGCAATAGACCTGGACCATCACCCCGGTCGGCGACTCGGCCAACCAGTGTCGGCAGCCCAAGATGCACTTGAGCCACTTAAAAAACAGCTCTACCCGCCAACGGTGGCGATAGATCAACGCGATCAGCTCGGCGGGAGCCTCCAGCAGGTTGGTGAACAACAAGAACACGTGCCCATCGGCCTCTACCCGGACCAGTCGCCCGGTCGGGCCGTCGTCCTCGCGGCCCAGCCGCACCCGGCAATCGCTCGCCACGCCCGCTGCCTGATCGGCCGCCGATAAGGTCCGGGGAGCCTCCAACGGCGTGATCAAGGCGTTGTGGCACAGACGCAGGACATGACGCGCTCCGACCGCCTGCACTTCTTGGATCAGTCCGTAATCCTGGGCGTAGTGCCGGTCGTTCACATAACACACCCCGGGCCGCAGCTTTTGCCGCCATACCGAACGCTCGCAACGCTTGCCCTCGGTCACGGTGAACTCGGCGGGCACGTCACGCCACACCGACAACTCTAGATGGAGCTTGGCCGCGCGATTTTTCGAGTCCTGCCAAAGCGCCCACGCCATGCGAGGCAAAGCGGGCAACAAGGTGCCGTCGTTAGCCACCAGTTCACCGACCTGCTCGCGCACCTTCGCTTCGCCAAAACTCGGCCCAGCCTCTTGGGCGAGCGAACGCAACAGCCCAGCCAAAAGCTCCGGATCGACCAGATGCTGCATTTCCGAAAACGAGCTGAGACTGACCTGATGGCGCGCGACCTCGATCTTCACGCGCGGCAGCGCACTGGCCGCGACCAGCCCTCGCATAGTCTTGAGCACCGGGTTGAGCAACCCGAACAAAATCAGGGAAAAGTAGTCCTCAGAAAGTAGCTTGCGCCCCGCGTCCAGCTCAGTCTCCGAGGTCCGTGCCTGCTGAAGCACCGGTCGCAAGCGCCGCTGAAACTCGGCCAACAGCTTCCAATTGCGAAGATCCGCTTCCGACGGCTTGGATTTGGTTTTGGCGCGAGCACTAGGCACCTGCCTCTTAAGTCCCCAAACGCCCAAATTGTACAGTCACAATCCGGTGCCAAAATCGCTTCATTCGTGTCACGCACTCCCTGCTTCAACTCAGCTTTTTCCCTGCCGAACACTACTGCGAATGAAAACCAATCCAGAATGGAATGAGTTAGAATCCACCAAACAGTGGGTTGTTCGTCCCCAACTCATGGCAGAAATTCGAACTCCCAGACTAGAGCAATTTCGTGATTTCCCGTCGGAATCTTTCCGGTTCAACCCCATGAAAACTGTTTCAGTGCGTAGTCGGTAGACGGAGCCTTTCGTGTCCATTCGTGGTTAAAAAACAGACCAGTCAGCCCCTCCCTCGTATTCACAACGTGCGTAGAAGTTGCTCGGGGTTACCCTCCCTTAAATTCCTACTACATCGTTACGGCTCAGTGGAACACATCCAGCATCAATGTTCGGCCAATCTGGATGCGCTCCTCCCACAAGGGCTCAGGATCTTGGCGGAGCTTAAACTCGCCAAACGGTCCCGGCACGGCCTGCAGTTTTTGCGCGAGTTCTCGCCTCAATTCGGCGAGAACCGCAGCATAAGCCGGATCAGCCGCCAGATTGCGTTGTTCGTTCGGATCTTCTGACAAGTTATAGAGCTGATCTGCATCAAAGAAGTGAGGCGCTGCCCTCATCGACTTCCGTTCGTGGTCCCAGAGATCCGGAATGTATCCCGAATGCCCAAAGGGGCCGGCAGGATCGTTGCCTTCAAAGGTCTGCCACTGGTTGCCACGTTGATACTCATTCGCCGACTCCAGCCACGCGAGGCGTTCGGCCATGGGGAGATTCTGGTGATAGTCCGAGTAGCGTAGGGCAATGTATTTCCAGTCGCCTTTGATGACCGCTCTGGTGTGACCAATTTCTCCATAGATCGTCCGTTCCGGAATGGGAGAACGGTGCGTGAAAGCGTTTTTCATACTCATGCCATCGTACCGACCTTCGACCGCTATCCCGCCTGCATAGTCGAATATCGTGGGAGCCAAATCAACCAGACTTATGCGCCCAGTTTCTTCCCGCCCACCCACCACCAGATGCTCAGGTCCCCAGACGAACCCGAAGGTGCGCATGCCCCCTTGATAGCACGTGGTCTTCCCCGACTCCACGCCATGATCCGAAAAGTAGATGATGATGGTATTATCCAACACCCCGTGGCTTTCGAGCGTGTCGAACAATGAACCGACGCAGTCATCGATCCACAGCATATCCCCTTCAGCTCGGTCAAAACCGGCTTCCGCCAAGCGCGTCTTGATCGTCTCTCGCGGCGGCAATCCCTGCGGTCGCTCCTCCAAAATTCCAATCGGTGTCGCCTTGGGATCACTCAAGTATCCATTATGTGGCGCGTGAGGCGTCGTGAATCCATAGTAGAGAAAGAACGGCTTGTCAGCGTTCTCCTCGATAAACTGCAACGCCGCTTCATTCACCCAATCCAGGTTATGGACCTGCACCTCAGGCGGACCGATCACCCGTGGATTGGTGTGATAAATGCGTTGGGCGAAATCAAACCCCGCCTGATGGTAAGCCTCCGTGCAGGCGACTTGGTTCTGTTCCAGCCGCGCCACCACTGCAGGATCCGAGAGCGGCAACCGGGCATCCACTTTTTCATATCCCGGCGCTTCGATGACATGATTCTTACCGACCGCTCCCGTGGTGTAACCCAAGCGCTTCAGATCGTGGGCAATAGTGGGGGTCGACGGAATGACATTGGGCTCCTGATGAACGAACGTATGCCCATGCATCCGTCGCAGGTCCTGCATCCATCGATTCTGGGCGCGACTCGAGTAGAGTCCGGTGAGCGTCACGAACCGACTCGGCACGCACACCGGACTGGGGGAATACAATTCGCTCAGCACCACCCCTTCGGCCGCCAAGCGATCCATGTGCGGCGTCAGATTGTGGCCCCGTCCCTCCGGGAGAAAGTTGGCCTGATCCCGACGCTGATCGTCGGCCACCAATACGATAATATTGGGCCGATCGGCAGCGAATAGCGCAGCCGCCAAGCAGCAATAGATTATACAAGTCTTCATGGGTGGGATTTTGCTGGCGCGGTGCGATGTGAGCGACATGAGACGATTGAACTTCGCCCAAAATCAAAACCTCAGCGGGCGTTAACATGTTAACGCCTGAATCCCGGCAAACTATTTCCACGGGTCGGAACGGCGGTATTTTCCTGCCAGTTTCCGCGGCACCGTAGGGCCGGACCTTAGTCGGCCGTGCCAAAGTGCCGGCTAATACCAACGTGCTTTGAAATAAACTTTAGAGCAACGCGTGCTGAGGTAGGGCGTGACCGCCCTCCGTCGCCAAGGCATTGGCGGACACGCTGGGCGCGCCGTCAGGCTAAAGGAAAGCAACTCAAACCGGCCCCGCACACCGCGGACGGCCCAGCGGTCCGTCCCTACCTTTTCTAGTCCAAATCATTCAAGACGTTGGTCTAAAGCTCGGCCCTACTCCCCCTTTCATAGCACCAACTCGCGCAGGACCTTACACCAATCACCGCTTGGATTTAGACTTTAACGCCAAGTCGCGGAGCCGCAAAGTTGAGCAGCAAGTTATTCAATTTCTGAACTTTGCGTTCCTACCGACCTGGTGACTTTGCGTTAAAATTAGTCTAACTTTATCGGGCTGCTGGCATTATTAAGGCCGGCAGATTTTCGCGCAGCGAGATCTCTACATCTTGTTCCGGCAGGTGGCCGAGGATGCCGATGGGGCCCGCGTAACCCGAGTTGATCACCGCCGGGATCTCGGCGGCTGCGGGGATGCGAACCCCATGTTAGCCCTATGATCACGAATGGCTTAATATTTGCGTAAAATTTCGCTCAACGACGATCCGCTCATTTTGATTGCGGGCGACTGACTTCGAACTGTCGGGATTGCGTAAATTCGACATGTTCTCGATTTAATTTGGCCAGTCTTTGCTCTGTCACGGCGTAGGATTTTTCTCCGGCCAGATTCCGTAATTCGAGCGGATCCGCCTCGTAGTCGTAGAGCTCGCTAAACGAAGGGGTTTGCTCAAATCGAAGCCCTCCGGTTTGGATTGATCGCTTGGCCTGATACCAAGCCACGTAGCGGTAGCGCTCCGTCCGAATCGCAATCGCCCAGTATCCATTACTCGGATAAATGCTCGCGGCGTATTCCTGGACGGCCGCGGCCGTTCCATCCACCAACGGCGTCAAACTCCTGCCGTCCAAATCACTCGGGACCGGCAATCCCGCCAGTTCACACAACGTGGGGTAAAGGTCGATAAAGTTGACCGGTGAATTTGTACTCGGGACGGCCGGTGAACCCGCATTGGCTACAATCAACGGAGCCCGGGTCGCCTGCTCATAGGTCGTGTGTTTGCCGAAAAGCTGTTTGTCACCCAGGTGAAACCCATGATCACCCCAAAGCACGATGATCGTGTTTTCATACAGACCAGTCTCCTTGAGCTTTTCCACCACGCGGCCGATCTGAGCGTCGACATAGGAAACACAGGCCAGGTAGCCATGAATCAATTCGCGTTGGGTTGAGGCAGAAATCGGTCCGGTGGTCGGCACACCGCTATACGTGCGGGCTTCCACATATTCGGAAATCGCACAGGCTGGTGCGCCGACTGGAAATTCCTGATTTTCCGCCAGCGCCAACTCCGCTCTGTCATATAAATCCCAATACTTCTTCGGAGCCACAAACGGAAGGTGCGGTTTGAGGAAACCCAGCGCCAAAAAGAACGGCTGTCCCGACATCTTGAGTGCCTCGAGTTGCTCAATCCCACGATTGGCGATGGTGCCGTCCGGGTAGGCATCGTCCGGCACGTCATAGCTCTCCACCGCCGGCCCCCCTCCGTATTCCCGGATGTACTCGCGCAGTTCCCTGCCCTGCAGCCCTTTCGCCTTGCCTTCCCGGGACAGCTTTTGGAACAAATCCTGCAACGCGGGATCATGGTATTGCCCTCCCACGATGGGGCCACCGCTCGTTTCATTGAAGGGATTTTTTCCGTAAAATCGGGTCCATGAAATTACATCCTGCGGACCTTGCCAGTCGCCTTCCACATTACGCGGATCAAAGATCTTGCCGGTGCCGATCGTGACATAACCTTGGTTTTTGAAATACTGAGGCAGAGTCACCATATCAGGATGTTTCGGCCTGAATTTGTCCTTCTCAGCCCCCATGCCATAGATCCCGATGGTGTCCGGAAAATACCCCGTCAGTAGGCTCATCCTCGAAGGGCCACACACCGCCTGCTGGCAATGTGCATTCAAAAACGTGGTCCCGGCCGCGGCCAGTTTGTCGATATTCGGAGTCACGACCTGATCATAACCATAACAGCCCAAAAGGGGCTTCAGGTCGTCCACCGCAATGAACAAAACATTTTTAGGCTGAACCGCCAGCAGAGTGGTGGCCCAGAGCAATCCCATAATGGTAGTGATTAATGATCTCATGTGTTATTAAAATATGCGGGTTAGTGACAGCGCCGGGAAGCGCTGCGTCCTATCTGCTATTCAGCGCCTCCAACAGTCGTTGCGTAGCTTTGACTCCCGCCACCGGTCCCAGTTCTTCGCCTTCGTATTCAATCGCCACCACGCCGGTGAATCCGGAGGCAACGATGCTCTGCATCAACCGCGGATAATCAAATTCGCGGGACTGGCCATCGGGACCAAACTCATGCGTCTTTGCCGAAACCACATCGGTGTAGGGCATCATTGCGATCGTGCCGCCGTAAGGGTCATTGCCCTTCATTTTACCAAAATCCGGCATCAGTCGCAGCGAGGGATGGTTCATTTGGGCAGCAAGTTCAGCCAGGTATCTGCCGTCGCCCGAATAGTTATTCGGCATCGGTTCGATCACGACAACCACCCCGCGGGACAGCGCGTAATCGGCAATGGGCTTCAACGCCTGCGCTGCCTGCTCAAGTGAAACCGAACGTTCGATCTTAATCGGCGTTCTCAAAAATACCCGCAGGTATTTCGCTTCCAGAATCTTCGCCAGATCCACCTGACGGTTGAATGTCGCCGCATGCGCGGCGAGATCCGCGGCTTGGCTGTTCACTGCTCCGGTCATCAATAGGAAAATATCGGAGCCCACCTCGTCGGCCCGTTGTTTCAACTGTCGATAATACTCCGGATCATCCCGCTTGTCCTCCGGAAACCCGCCATTCCAAATGTCGATCTGCGAAATCCCAAAGGTGGCTTGGGCAAATTTCGGATAATCGAGGGCGTCCAAGTCCCCGCCTCGCGATTCGAAGAGTTGCCGGAGTGAATACATGGACAAGCCCACCTCGTAGACGGCCTCGGACTTCACGGGACTCACGAGAACGGATGTCATCAGGGCTAAGAGTAGCGGTCTAATTTTGGTCATAATTTGTAGCTCCTTTAATCGATTCGGGTCAGCAACATCAGCCGAAAATCCATGACATGTTCCCCGGGAATATCCACCGCCTTGAGGGTGAGTGTCCCGGGACCCTCGACCAGTCTGATGGTGCCCAGCGTCATACGCTTAAAATCCTTCACGTAGGACTCCATACGCTCGAACCGATCATGTTCCATACCGGTGAGCGGAGGATCATGCGCCTCCACAATTTTGCCCGACAAAGATTCGCCCTTAACGCTCAACTCCACCGTCGAGCCCACATCCGCAGCAGGACAGGTGTAGAACACTTCGACTTGGTAATCTCCGGTTTTGCCCACTTCGCCATCCCAAGTTATGGCATCGTCCACGCTGGTCCAGTTCGTGAAAAACGAATCATTGGGCCAACGGTTGGACCGTTCGATACCACCATGGGCTTTACCGTCCCGAGCGGGAACTTGGGTGATCTTCGCATCCGGATGACCGATCACAAACGGCCGGTCATCATAGGCCAACCCGTAGCCCGGCAGCATTTCCGCCCGGAAATCCTGGGCGACTTGAGCCAACTCCGCCAAGACCGCGGGCGCCTCCTCATTGATGGCGACCGTCTGACCGGGATCGGCCAACATGTCGTAGAGATTGCCTTGGTGATCGAGTCGATACTGGGGGGTTCGCACCGAGATACGTCCCTGCCAGTGGTTCACGATGGTGCGGTCCGGCCAGTCGTCCCCTTGACCGAACAACAGGGGCGCAAAGCTGATGCCATCGAGCGGCTTGCCTCCCGTGAGTTCCACTCCCGACACCTCCGCCAGCGTCGGCAGCAGGTCCATCACGTGGCAGAGTTGGGGCACCGCAGTTCCGGCCTTTACCTTCGCCAGCCAGCGCAGAAAAAACGGAGAACGCACACCCCCTTCGTCCGTCGACCCCTTGCGTCCCCGCATGCCGCCGTTGAAACGAGTCCCATTCGGGCCGTTATCACTAAAGTAAATCACGATGGTGTTGTCGGCAATGCCCAACTTATCGAGCTTGTCCATCACCCGGCCCACGTTCCAATCGATGTTCTCACACATGGCCAGGGCCGCTCGGGTATGGTCAATCCTATCATCTGATACCTGCGGGTGGTCCGGCGGGAACTCGAGGTCCTTGAACTTGTTCCACCAGCGATCCGGCACCTGCATGGGCGAGTGCGGAGTATTGTAGGGTAGGTAAACAAAGAAGGGCTCATCCCGATTCGTCTCCATGAAATCCATGGCCCGCTCCGTAAAGTCATCCACCGCGAATCCATTCCCCTGCTCCATCTGCCCGTTGTGTTCCAGCATGGGGCTGAAGTAGTTGCCCCAGTGGCCGGAGCAGAACCCATAGAACTCTTCAAACCCGCGGGCGTTGGGGTGGTAAGGGTATTGCATGCCGCTGTGCCACTTGCCGAAGGCACCGGTCCGGTAGCCGGCATCACGGAAGAACTCTCCGATCATTTTCTCATCGGAGTTAACTCGCTCCCCGCCTTCGGATGTGTCGTAAACCCCGCTGCGGATGTGATGTCGGCCGGTCAGAAACTCCGCCCGGGTGGGCGAACACACGGAGCTCACGTAAAACCGGTCGAAGTTCGCCCCTTCCCGCGCCAGTCGATCGATATTGGGAGTATCCAAAGCTTCATTGCCGCTGATACTCAAGTCGCCCCAGCCCTGGTCGTCCGCTAGGATGACTACAATGTTGGGCCGTTCAGGGGTGGCCGAGGTCCCGGCGATTCCGGACCGAACGAAGGGTCCCATTAGAATCGCCATCACCACAATCCATCGCGCTAGTGTTTTCATCTGGGTCATAGGTTGTTTGAGGATCATTCTTCGACCAGTCCCCAAGAACTGATCCTCTCCCCGCCCGTCCATTTCCTAGCGGATTCCAACTGGGCATCCAACAACGCCGCGAAGTGCTCAACTCGATCCGGATGCTGGGCGAACACATTCCGTTGCTCAGCCAGACTGGCGCTGAGGTCGTAGAGCTCTCCGGCAATAAAAGCACCCGTCGTATCATCGCGCGTCTCGTGATAGCGCCAATCGGCCGTGCGTAGCGAATAGCTCATCGTGCCCTGCACCATCGGGTATTGCGTGAGGGCGTAATCGCGTAACTTGGTTTGGGGGTTCTCGAGGATCGGGACCAGGCTGCGGCCTTCCACATGTTCCGGGATGGGCAGCCCCGCGAGTTCGCAAAGCGTGGGGAAGAGATCCACCAGCTCGACGATCGAGGTGCTCGCCTGACCATTGCCGGCACTGCCGGGGGCGCGAATAATCAAGGGTACCCGGGCGTCAGTCTCCAGGTTGGTGTGCTTGGCCCACTCCCCGAAGTCACCCAGTTTGAAACCGTGGTCCCCCCACAGCACGATCAGGGTGTTTTCGTAAATTCCTTTGTCCTTCAAAGCCTGCACCAGCTTGCCCACCTGAGCGTCCACGTAGCTCACACAGGCATAATAGCCGTGCAGCAATTCCCGCTCAAATGCCGGAGGCGTGGGAACCGGCACGTCATACATCTCAATCTCTTTATACCAGGAAAACATATATTTGGTGAAGCCTTCAGGCGGGGTGCGCCGCGGCGCCAAGGTCAGCTTTTCCCGATCGTAGAGGTCCCAATATTTTTGCGGGGCCACAAAAGGCAAATGCGGCTTCTGGAAGCCCACCGCCAAAAAGAGAGGCTGGCTGAGGTCATGCTGATTGAGCGCAGCGATGGCGAGCCGGGTGGCATTGCCATCGCTATAGAATTCATCCGGCACCTCCGCTGCCTCCACGGCGCGACGCGCCGCCGGACGACCCGTATTTTTGTCCCGCGTTTTGCCCTGATTCAGGGCCTTCTTTTGATCGTCGGAACTATCGGAGGCCGCGTAGTGCCCCTTCCACCCGCTTTCGAAATAGTCCCAGGAATGCTCCAAATCCAGACCGAGCCGGGAATCATAAATCTTGCCGAACCCGATAGCCTTGTAGCCGTGATTGCGGAACTCCTCGGATAGACTGGTGAAGTCCGGGCGCGTCTCCCGCCACTCGATTTGATATCCCCCACTCATGCCCCAGATACCCAATCCGTCCGGATAGACGCCCGTCATCACACTCAAGCGAGACGGCCCACAAAGCGACTGCTGGCAATAGGCGCGCTGGAAGGCGACACCTTCCCGGGCCAGTTGATCGATGCTGGGACTCTCCACCTCGGGGTTGTTGAAACTCCCCAGATCCGGACGCAGGTCATCGATTGAAATGAAAAGCACGTGGGGGCGTCCTTCGCTGGCGGCCGGCATCACACTCGCTGTAACCCAACTGATCAAAGAGAGCAGCCCCAGGATTCGGAATAGGCGTTTCGGGGTAGTATTATTCATGCCAAACATTTGAGGTAAAATAGGGTCGAGCACCGGGATTCGAGATGCCTTTACTCGTAAAATTTCGCCCGGTGTTGCAGCGCCAATCCGAGGAGATGGTGGGCCACCTCCAGATTCGTTTCGATGACGTCGGTAGACTCACCGGGATCATTATCGAGATCGAACAAGGCGAGTCCGATTCTCTTTTGGATATGCGTTCCACTCGCACCATCGCGACCCAGCTCGGCCACTTGCCGATAGCCATGTGGCAAATGCAGTTTCCAGCGACCATCTCCGCTGATCACGGCTTCTAAACGCGAACCAGTAGAAACGGGATAGTAGGCATGGGGATTCGTAGCCCCAGAATCCCCCTTCAACAGTGGCCAGATATCGCGACCATCGATCTCATTCGCCGGGAGCGATGCCCCCGTCAAACGGCACAGCGTCGGCAGTAGATCCACGGAGCAGAACGTCACGTCCGACGAAGCGCCGGCTTCGATCCGGCCCGGATACTTGATGAGCATCGCTGACTGCGTGCCGCCATTAAACCCGGTTGCCTTGGCTTCTCGAAATGGGGTTCGGCCGGCATGGTTACCGTAGACGGCCCACGGACCGTTGTCGGAGGTGAAGATCACAATCGTATTCTCTTCCAAGCCATGGTCTGCGAGGGCTTGCATGATCTGCCCCACGGACCAATCCAACTCCATGATCACATCCCCATAGAGACCGGCCCCGGATCGACCGGCAAACTTGTCGCTGACGAACAACGGGACATGTGGCATCGAATGCGGCACGTAGAGAAAGAACGGTTCGGCTTGGTGACGGCCGATAAAATCGACCGCCCGCTTGATCGCCCGTGTAGTCAGGGACTTTTGAAACTCGGGCGTCACGCGCTCAATCATGACCTCCCCATCACGCCAATACTGCAGCGGATGTTTGCCCCATGTTTCCGGATCAGTGGGATGGTATTCCCACATATCGTTGGAATACATGAGCCCTTCCGACTCATCAAATCCACGTGCCGCTGGGCGCGTGTCTGGCTGGTCGCCAAGGTGCCATTTGCCAAATAGCGCGGTCTTGTAGCCGTGTCGCTGGAACACCTCTCCCATGGTCGCAAACTTGGGATCCAAACCACGCTCCAAGGGCCCATGGGCGCCAAATACCTTGGTGCGTCCAGGATAGGCTCCCGTCATCAAAGAAGCGCGCGACGCGGAGCAAATGGCCTGAGGAACAAAGAACTTGTTAAAACGAGCACCTTGGCTGGCCAACCGCTCAACATTCGGCGTCGCATAACTTGGATTCCCAAAGGGGTGAAAATCCGACCACCCGGAATCATCCAGGAAAATCAGAACCACGTTGGGGGGAGTAGAGCCGCAGATGCTGGAGCTCATCAACACTAACCATAAAAGCGTTTTTTTCATTTCGAATTCTCACGAAACTGTCGCCGCTGCCCTGCCGACCGTCGACTTGGGTAGAAGCTTAATAATTCCGCACAATTTAAACTGTTTAATTGGATACAGGGGTTTGTTCCTGCCTCACTCTCTCCGCCACGATGAACAACCGAAAAGAGGGGCTTGGGGAATCAGAGGTTCCAACCCCACTCCTCCCTCGTAAACCATCACTCGGTTTAACATGTTAACTAGAGCCTGTCCCGTTTACCCGGATTTTGGCGACGACGCAACAGGATGGATTTTAGAAGAGAGATTCCGGAAAGGCGAAAGGCGGATTTCGCCCAATTAATGCAAATATTTGGCGTCAA
>Ga0075109_1001280_pt1 | contig 15858 bp, 12 predicted proteins | sample AntAceMetag02UKD_FD_69798 | JGI IMG/M metagenome (GOLD analysis project Ga0075109, IMG submission 69798) | Saline lake microbial communities from Ace Lake, Antarctica - Antarctic Ace Lake Metagenome 02UKD | ecosystem: Environmental > Aquatic > Non-marine Saline and Alkaline > Saline | place...
GGGAGGCCGAAGGTGGTCGAACCAACGGTTCGGCCCTGGAGCGAAGCAGAAGGGCGATGAGTGAGGGTGCTCACATTTGTGGGCATCATTAATCGCAAATGGTGCGCCGGAACGGCGTGCTCCGAAGGGGGACGATGGCGGGTGCCCTTTGGGCGACAGAGGAACAAATTACTCAGATACGATCCTGATACGGACTGAGGGGCAGGATCGGAATACCACGGTGTCGCGATGCTCCCACGCGGCTACGAGATCGGGCTCGGGGGCTAGTAACTAGGGTTCTAGAAAACTAGAAACAAACTGCGGCGAAGCCGTTGGGGCCCTTTAAGACGACTTGCCAAATGTCCGGAATAAATGAGGATTTTTACGTGAGCACCCCAGAGATCCTGGCCGAGTTGCCCAAGCTGACCCGCTCGGAACTCGAAGCAGTGGAGTCCCGGTTGGTTGCAGCAGGGGTTGGGCCGCCCTTCGCCGAAACATTGGGGTGAGGCCATCGCCGGATTTGCCGGGACGGTGGAGGAATTGCCCGCGGATTATGCCGCCAATCACGATCATTACCAGCATGGGACACCCGAACGGTGAAACCGGTTTTTGGCGATACCTCGTATTTTTTGGCTCTAGGCAATGCCCGCGACCATTGGCCCGCCCAAGCCGTAGCCGTGGTTTGGCCAACGATGAAACAAGAGTTGCCTCCCCTATGCCAGTCGATCCGGAGGTTACTGCCGTCCGATAGGGGTTAATCGGTCAAGCAGTGGATCGGTTAGACGGTGAGGCAGAGGGATCGGCCTGAGCATCGGGGAGGACTGACCTCCGCGTCGTCCGTCAGCCGCAACTCCCGCGCCAGACCGGACCCGGCTACAATGACAGGAGGCCGGCTGGCTGGCTGTAGCTGGGGTCGCTGACCCCGGTGCGGCGAAGTTGGGATCGAGCGGAGGGCCCGCCCGGCAAGGGCGGGAATGACCTCTGTCGAATGATCGATGATGGATACCGGACGCGGGGACAGGGGCGAGGGGCGAGTTATGAGCGACGAGGTTACTACCCACTCGAAGCTAGGGGGTCTTGGCCCCCTCCGAAAGAAGGTTCGTCGTCGGAGCTTTTAGCGTTTTGGTTAGTGATCACCCCAAACCAGTCATGGCTGCATCAGAATCCTCTAAACTTCCCCAGATCGTCGCAATTATCGGCACGGGCACCATGGGGCGAAATATCGCCCTCAATCTGCTCCTGCACGGCTGTGAGGTGCGGGTCTGTGATACCGTCGCGACCGCGCTGGCGGGGCTTCATGCCCACCTCGAGGAGAGCGTTTCGATGATGAGAGCAGCGGATCTGCTGGCGGAACCTTCATCCTGGCGGCGCCGACTCACGCTACATCAATCCAAGGCGGAGGCGTTGGCGAAGGTGGATCTGGTGATTGAAGCTATTCCCGAACAATTAGCGGCGAAACGCGCGCTCTACCAAGAGATCGAGCAGCACGTTTCCGCTACGACGATCATTGCGAGCAACACTTCCAGTTTTATGCCGTCGCAACTCGCGGAGGGGCTGCGGGGTCCGGAGCGATTCCTCGTCCTGCATTATTGGAATCCCGCTCATCTCATTCCTCTGGTGGAGATCGTGCCGCATGCGACCACGCGAAGTGACGTCGTGGTTACCGCAGAAAACTGGCTGCGGCGCTGCGGTAAAACCCCCGTCGTGCTTCGGCGTGAAGTCCCGGGATTTATTGGCAATCGATTGGCTTTCGCGCTCCAGCGGGAAGCGATGAGTCTGGTGGAGCAAGGGATTGCCGCACCTTCCGAGATCGACGAGGTGGTGCGGGCGGGATTCGGCCGCCGCGTGATGGCCAGCGGCGTATTTGGCACGGCGGACCTCGGCGGGTTGGATGTGTATCATGCCATCTGCCAATCGTTGTTTTCCGATCTGAGTGACCAGAAGGAACCGCCGCAGAAATTAACCGAATTGGTCGAGGCGGGGCAGCTCGGAGTGAAGACGGGGCAGGGGTGGTATCCTTACAATGAGCAAACCGGCCAAGCGTTACAAACGGCCGTGGCGGCGGAGTTGCTACGTTGGGCTAAAATTGACCGCGAAAAATCGTCGACTGGGCTGAATCCGCCGGCTGAGGCCGGGTCCTAACGTCATGGCTCCGCCGTTCTAGCGCGGGCTCCGTTTCTTCCGCTGCCGGTCAATACCGCCGGCTGACGGTAGGCCAACGGGCGGGAGTCACCGATCACCCAAACCTGCCTGTTGCCCCAATTCTTTCTCCCGGTTTTGCTGGATCAAGCAGCCGAGTAAACCTTCCCTGACTTACCCTAGTGATCGCTCCACCGTTTATCGGCGGGTCCGGCCCCTCCTCTTTTATGAATCTTGATATTTCCATTCTCGCTGCCTGTCGCACGCCTTTGGGCGGTTTCCAAGGGGCCTTCGCCAACCAAGCAGCATCCGCTTTGGGCGCGGTCGCGGTGCGCGGCGCGTTGACTCGCGCCAAAGTGGCGGGTGCTGAAGTAACCGAAATAATAATGGGCAACGTATTGCAGGCGGGGCAGGGGCAGGCGCCGGCTCGGCAGGTTATGATCGCGGCAGGCCTCCCCACGGCGGTGCGCTCGTCGACGATCAATCGCGTTTGCGGGTCAGGCCTGCAGGCCGTGATGTTGGGGTGTCAGGGACTGTCGATGGGCATGACCGAACTCGTGGTGGCGGGAGGAATGGAAAACATGTCCCAAGCTCCCTATTTTCTGCCCAAGGCGCGGACGGGTTATCGGCTCGGTCATCAACAGGTAGTCGATTCGATGGTACATGACGGTTTGTGGGATCCCTATTCGGACCAACCCATGGGCAAGTGTGCCGAGGAAACGGCGCGACGTTACACGTTGTCCCGGGAGGCGCAGGATGCGTTTGCGATGGAGTCGTTTCGCCGCGCGAACGCCCAGCTTGAGCGGAATGGATTTGCCGACGAAATCGAGCCGGTCGACGTCACGGATCATCGGGGGAAGGTCACGCGAGTGGAGCTCGATGAAGGTCCGCCCAAAGCCCGTTACGATAAGATGCCCACGCTGAAACCCGCGTTTGATCGTGAGGGTACGATAACGGCGGCTAACGCATCCTCTCTTAATGACGGTGCGGCCGCGCTGGTGTTGGCGCGGAGCCAAGAGACGAAGGCAGCCGGGCGGGCTCGGATCGGCCGCATCGTGGCGTTTGGATCCCACGCGCAAGAGCCCACGTGGTTCACAACGGCCCCGGTGCTAGCGGCGCAACGGGCGCTCGCCGCCGCAGGTTGGTCGGCGGCGGACGTTGATCTGTGGGAAGTGAATGAGGCCTTTGCCGTGGTGCCGCTCGCCTTCATGCAGGAAATGGGTCTCGCGGCGGATCGGGTGAATGTGCGCGGCGGAGCGATTGCCCTCGGCCATCCGATCGGGTGTTCCGGCGCGCGGATCGTGGTGACGCTGTTGGCCGCGCTCCGGGCCGCCGGCAAGCAACGCGGGGTCGCCGCGATCTGTATCGGCGGCGGCGAGGGATTGGCTATTTGTGTCGAAGCCGAGCGGTAATTAATATTCAACGACAGAAGTAATTAATCCCCCCAACTCCCCATATGAACAAAGTTTACGTTGATGAATCGACTGCCCTCGCCGGGCTGCTCCGAGACGGCCTCACGATCGCCGCCGGGGGGTTCGGCCTTTGCGGGATTCCCGAGAACTTGATCGCAGAACTCAAACGCAGCGGGATTAAGAATCTCACCATCGTGGGTAACAACGCGGGCGTGGATGATTTTGGGATGGGGCGGTTGCTGCAGCAGGGGCAGGTGAGCCGCGTGCTCGCGTCCTACGTCGGAGAGAATAAGGAATTTGAACGGCAGGTCTTGAGCGGCGAACTGACGCTGGAACTCGTGCCGCAAGGGACGCTCGCGGAACGGTTGCGGGCCGGGGGCGCCGGTATTGCGGGATTTTATACGCGCACCGGTTTCGGCACCCAACTGACCGCGGGTAAACCGACCGCAGAGTTCGATGGGGAAAATTACGTTTTGGAAAAAGGCATTAAGGCCGACCTAGCCCTGGTGAAGGCATGGCGGGGGGATCGCCAGGGGAACTTGGTCTTTCGCAAGACGGCGCGAAATTTTAACCCGTTGATCGCGACCTGTGCGAAGATCTGTATCGCAGAAGTCGAGGAACTGGTGGAGCCGGGCGAACTAGATCCGGATGCGGTGCATACGCCGGGGATCTACGTGGATCGTATTTTCCAAGGGCGGTCGTACGAAAAACGCATCGAGTTCCGTACGGTCAGCGGAGCGTCGGCGAGTCGGCCCGTTTCGCCCTCGCGGCGGGCCATGGCCCAACGGGCGGCAGCGGAACTACGCGATGGTTTTGTCGTCAATCTTGGCATCGGCATCCCGACGCTGGTGGCCAACTACATTCCGGAGTCCATGCACGTGACCCTGCAGTCGGAGAACGGCCTGTTGGGTATTGGTCCGTTCCCCACGGATGATGCGGTGGACGCTGATTTGATCAACGCCGGCAAACAGACAATCAGCACCGTGCCGGGCGCGGCATTTTTCTCCAGTGCCGACTCTTTTGCGATGATCCGAGGCGGGCATGTGGACCTGTCGATCCTCGGCGCGCTGGAAGTAGCGGCAAATGGTGACATCGCCAACTGGATGGTGCCGGGCAAGATGATGAAAGGTCCGGGCGGCGCGATGGATCTAGTGGCGGGAGTGAAGCGTGTCGTCGTGCTGATGGAGCATTGCGCCAAAGACGGGAGTCCCAAAATCGTGCCGGCCTGCACGTTGCCGCTGACGGGCCAGGCCGTGGTCGATGTGATCATCACCGAGCTCGCGGTGTTCGAAGTTAAGGCGGCGGGAGCGGGGTTGCGGTTAATCGAATTACAGCCCGGCGCGTCTTGGGAGGAAGTGACGGCGAAGACCGGAGTGTCTTTTGAAAATGGACTCAGTCATGACTGACGAAATGACGGCGGCGCCGGCCCTGGCCGGGAAGGTTGTGCTGATCACGGGGTCGACCAGCGGCATCGGCCTTGGGATGGCGGACGCATTTGCGCGGGCCGGCGCTGCGGTGATGTTACACGGCTTGGGCGATGCCGATGAAATTGAAAAACGGCGCAACCACATCGCGGTCACGCACGGCGTGGAGGTGACGTATAACGGAGCCGATGCGCGGGATGGCGCGGCCATGGAGGCGTTGGTGGGAGTCACGGTGAAACGGTTGGGCGGTCTCGATATTCTGATCAACAATGCGGGCGTGCAGCACGTGACTCCGATTGAGAATTTTTCGGCGGAACGCTGGCACGCGATTCAGGATATCCTGCTCAATGCCAGTTTCTACACCATCCGGGCGGCGGTGCCGGCCATGCGGGCCCGAGGCTGGGGCCGCATTATCCAGATCGCTTCGGCTCATGGCTTAGTCGCGTCGCCGTTTAAGGCTGCTTACGTGGCGGCCAAGCACGCGCAAGTGGGGCTCACCAAAACTGTCGCGCTCGAGCTCGCCGAAACCGGGATCACGTGCAACGCGATCTGTCCCGGCTACGTGCGCACGCCATTGGTCGAGGGCCAGATCCGTGACCAAGCGAAGAGTCATGGCATTAGCGAGGAGCAGGTCATCCGTGACGTGCTGTTGGCCAGCCAACCGACCAAACGCTTTGTGGAGGTTGCTGAGATCGCGGCCTTGGCGATTTTCCTGTGTGGAGAATCGGCCCGTTCGATCACCGGCACGGCTATCCCGATTGATGGTGGCTGGACCGCCCAGTGAGGCAGAAGTGAAAGGATAGACGTTGCTGAATTTGAGGAAATGACGGCGGGACCATGGCGATCAACTCCCGGCCGATGGTCCCCTAGAAAATGGCGAGCCTCGGTAGGTAACGCTGTGGGGGTGGCGCGCGCCTGCGCCGTCGCCGTGGGGCGGTTTCATCGCAGTTGAGCAGCTCCGCCAAATCGAGGCGGTCCCCAGTGAGCATCCCCGTCGGAGTCAACAAGACGGTGATCGACGAACTCCGTCAGATTGGTCTTACTGAGGTTCGGAATTTTGAACCAGAGAGGTCGCAGATTCCGCAGCGCGGGACAGGATACCGAGGTCCCCTCCACCGCCTCCTTATCTACGGCCGGAAAGTTAGTCACGGGTCAAAGCGACGATACGTTTAAGCCTAGAAACGACTGACCCGAGTGGGCCGATGAACGGCGCCGGTTCGGATCGCGCCTCAACTCGTCCCCGCCGCTGCTAGCGGGTCGCCGCCTTCTGCTGCAGGAGCAGGACGATGGCGGTAACACTGGCGGCGAGCATCAGGGAAATAAGTGAAGCCGCAAAGAGCTTGTCACCTTGGCCGCCAGCTACGGCCACCCATCCGACGGTCGCGCGCCAAGTGAAGATGAGCGTGAGGAACCCACAGACGCCGATGCCGATTTTGCGGGCGGGCGGCCACCCCTTGTTCACCACCAAACCGACGATGATCTGAATAATCCCGAAGGTGCCACCCGACATCAACGCGGTCTTGGCCTTTTCAGGATTGGAAAGGTAGCCCGCGAGACCCGCGAGGATCAAGAACAGGCCATAGGAGATCAGGATGGTGCCGCTTTTCATAAATTGAGGGAGTCCAAGGTGAAACGAATTACGTGCTTTCGATGCCGTATATTTGGGAATCTGCAAAAGCTGTCCTGTGAAATCGAGTTCCGTAAACGAGGTCAATGGCGAACGGAATTTAGGGGAGGGTGGGATCGTCGAATTCGTCGCGGTAAATTGGAACGTTCATTTGGTCCCGCCGCGGGTTCAAGTATCGGTAGTTGGCGTTCTTCGTTGCACGCCGCGCCGCGCGATGCGGTCGAGATAATCGGCGAAAGCGGGCGGGGCCGTTGTCCGCCGTCCGGCCGGTGCCATCGTCGGGTTATCGACCCTTTTGATTTGCGTTTGACGCGTTCTGAATTCCTTCAATCCCCCTCTCCGCGGTTCACTGATAACGCCCATCCGGTCGGGCGCGATCCAGTCATGACCCCAGGAAATAACACCATGACAAAAAGTCCCTCCATCATCTCCCCTGAGTCATATCAGGGGCGGACGGCGGTGCTCGCCACCCAGCATGGTAAGGAACGAATGGTGGCGCGTCCGCTGCGCGCGGCGGTTGGGCTCAGCGTCACGGTGCCAGCGGAGATCAACACGGACCTGTTGGGAACCTTTACCGGGGACGTAAAGCGATCCGGCCCCCCCCGGGAGGTGGTGATCCAAAAGGCGCGACTGGGTATGAGTATGAGCGGGCTGCCCTTGGGGCTGGCGAGTGAGGGAAGTTTCGGGCCGCATCCCCTACTGCCGTTCGCCGCGTCCGACTATGAGCTGTTGGCTTTCGTGGATGATGAAATAGGTTTTACGGTGGTGGAGGGCATCCTGACTGAGGTGACGAATTTCGGCCAGTGTTCGGTCCGGCCTAAGGCGGATTTGAATGACTTCCTCCAGCGGGCGCAGTTCCCCTCGCATGCCCTAATCGCACGGCCTAATGAGGGTCTTAAGCCCGGTCTGTTGTTTAAGGGCATTGCGGAATACGCCGCGCTGGTTGACGCGGTGCAGCGCTGCGCCGCCGCATCGGCGGACGGCCTAGCGCACGTGGAAACGGACATGCGCGCCGACGTTAATCCCACCCGTCAAAAGGCGATTCGGAAGGTCGCCTTCCGGCTCGCCCGTCGCTTGGCTTGCCCCTGTCCGGTTTGCCGCACCCCGGGTTGGGGCCGGACCGGTGTCGAGCGGGGCTTGCCCTGCGGGAGCTGCGGCACTCCGACGGAGTGGATCAAGCATGAGATTTTCGGCTGCGCCCGGTGCGACCATCAGATCCTTAAGGTGCGCGAGGATGGCTTACAATTCGTCGAGCCGAACCTGTGCCCGGTCTGCAATCCTTGAAGCCTGCCTGTTGCCCAATCTCCCATCCCCGTCTACTCTCCCATCCTATAATTCCATGAGCGCCTCCCCCCCTGATCCTCTCCGTCCTCACTCCTCCATCGTCGTTGACGGTCCCGCCCGCGCTGGTGCGCGTTCGATGCTGCGCCCGGTCGGCTTTACCGAGGAAGATTTTGAGAAGCCCATGGTCGGCATCGTGTCGACGTGGTCGATGGTCACCCCTTGTAATATGCACATCGATCAATTGGCGCGCGAGGCCGAGGCCGGGGCCAACGCCGCCGGTGGCAAGGCCCTCATCTTCGGCACCATCACCGTCTCCGACGGGATCAGCATGGGCACGCCCGGTATGCGTTACTCGCTCGTCTCGCGTGAAGTCATCGCCGACTCCATCGAAACCGTCACCGCTGCCGAAGGCTTTGACGCCCTCGTCGCGATCGGCGGTTGTGACAAAAACATGCCCGGCTGCGCCATGGCCCTCGCGCGTCTCAATCGCCCCGGCGTCTTCGTTTATGGCGGCACAATTTTCCCCGGCCTGCACCCCGACACGAAAAAAGAGTGCGACATCGTCTCTGTCTATGAGGCCATCGGCCAGCACGCCGCCGGTAAAATCGACGACCGCGGCCTCGCCAAAATCGAAGCCTGCTCCATCCCCGGTCCCGGCTCGTGCGGGGGCATGTATACCGCCAACACCATGGCCGCCGCCATTGAGGCGCTCGGCATGTCGCTCCCGAACTCCTCCGCGCAAACCGCGACCGGAGCCGAAAAGAAAGCCGACTGCCAAGCGGCGGGCGCCGCTGCCCTGGCGCTCCTCAAGGCCGGGATTAAGCCGCGCCACATCATGACGAAAAAAGCGTTCGAGAACGCTATCACCGTCGTCATCGCGCTCGGCGGCTCAACCAACTGCGTGCTCCATCTCCTCGCGATGGCGCACTGTGCCAACGTGAAGCTCAGCCTCAAAGACTTCACGCGCATCGGCAAAAAAGTTCCCGTGCTCGCCGACCTTAAACCGTCCGGCAAATACAGCATGGTCCACCTCTCGCGCATCGGGGGCCTGCCGCCGCTCATGAAAATCCTCCTCGACGGCGGACTGCTCCACGGGGACTGCCTGACGGTCACGGGAAAAACCATCGCCGAAAACCTGCGCCACGTAAAATCCTACGCGGCCGATCAGGACGTCGTCCGTCCGCTTTCGGATCCCCTAAAACCCGATAGCCACCTCCGCATTCTCTACGGAAATCTCGCTCCAACCGGAGCGGTCGCCAAAATCTCTGGTAAGGAAGGCCTCCGCTTCTCGGGTAAGGCGATCGTGTTCGAGAGCGAAGAAAAAGCGCTCGACGCGATCCTCGTTGGCAAGGTGAAAGCCGGCCACGTCGTCGTCATCCGGAACGAAGGACCGCGGGGCGGTCCCGGTATGAGAGAGATGCTTTCACCCACGAGCGCCATCATGGGCTGCGGGCTCGGCCAAGACGTCGCGCTCATCACGGACGGCCGTTTTAGCGGCGGCAGCCACGGCTTCGTGGTAGGTCACATCACCCCCGAGGCGTTTACTGGCGGTCCGATCGCGATCGTGAAAAACGGCGATCCGATCACCATCGATGCCGTTGAAAATAAACTCATCCTCGGCTTGCCGGAAAAAGAAATCAAAGCCCGCCTTCAAGCGTGGAAGCCCAAGAAACCCAAAGAGACTCGCGGTATCCTGGCCAAATATGCCCACACCGTAACCAGCGCCTCCACCGGAGCCGTGACGGATAAATTACCCTAGCCGCAGTCCATCCCGGCATTCCGAAACCGAACCCATCGATTGGATCGCCGGCCGCCCCCAACGGGCGACCCGGTTTGCTGGATCCGGCTGGAGTGAGGTCAGGACTTGGGGACCCACAGGTCGGTCCATGCGAGGCCGGCTGCTTTCATGGCCTGCAGGCGGGCCTTGATCCGATTGGGATTTAGCCAGGTGTCGCCACCGGAGCTGAAAGCGATCTGTTTTCCGCTCCGCTTGGCCTGCTGCAGATCGGCCACTGGGGGAGGCGCTGTCAGATCGGTGAACATGACGACATGGGCGGGAAGGTTCCCCAGATCGATTTCGCCGTTGGTCCACTCATAGCCCAGCGTATAACCGAAGCGCCGGGCACTGGCGCGTTGGGCGGCGCGGAGGGTTGGGTTGGTTTCTGTGATGCCAAAGTCGATGAGGGCATGATTCCGGTCGGAGAAAAAGCTCACCAGCTCATCCAATTCCAAATCTCGCAAGGGACCGGCCAAGGAAGGTTCGGTATCCGGGGAAACGCGAACGCGGAGGTTGCGGAATTTGACCACACTCTGGGGGTCGTGGCCCTGCAGCGCGAAGGTTCCGCGAGACAACCAGCGACCGGGTTTGTCGTCCGCGCGCCAGTGCTGGGAGCTTTCCGTATATTGGCAGATGAGCTCACCGTTGAGGTAAGTCTGGATGGTTTTACCGCTCACGATGATGCGGTATTCGAACCACCGGTTGTCGACCACGGCGGGTCGCCAGGTGTTGCGGACTGCGTAGATGCTGCCGGTCATCTTACGTTCTGAATATTTGTCGGGTGGGGTATTACTCGAATTCAAGATCTGGAGTTCGTAACCTTGGGGTGGCCACGGCTCAGGGCTGATTTTGGTGTGGATATAGATTCCGGAATTAGAGCCGGGGGTGGTCATGACTTCGGCCGAGAATTCGAAGTTCTTGAATTTGGTTCCGGCCACGGGGCCGATATAAAACAAGTGCGAACGGGCGCCGCGCGTGACGATGGCACCGTCTTCGATTTGCCAAGTGGCGGGGTTTTCGTTGGCTTGCCAGCCGTGGAGGGATTTGCCGTCGAACAAGGACTGCCAACCGGCATCGGCTTGGGCGAAGCTCGAACCAGGAATGACGATAACGAAGAGCAGCAGGAGCGAGAGGCACTGCATAAGGCGAGGAGGTAAGGGGGGCTAGAGGGAATCACCGCGATCAAGATTGCGGTATTGAATCGCCTCGAGGAGGTGAGGGGCGTTGATGGTTTCGGCGCCGGCGAGATCGGCGATCGTGCGGGCAACCTTGAGGATGCGATCATAAGCTCGGGCGGAGAGCGCGAGTTGGTTCATGGCCCGTTCCAGCAGATCACCCAGCTCGCGGTTGATGGCGCAAACTTGGCGCACCTCGCGATGTCCCATCCGGGCGTTGCAGCTAATGCGGCCGCCTTGGAAGCGGGCGTGTTGCCGGTCCCGGGCGGACTGAATACGGCCCCGCAGGGTTGCCGATGATTCGCCGGGGGCGGCGTGGCGTAGTTCGCTGACGGATACGGCAGGGGCCTCGACGTGGAGGTCGATACGATCAAGTAAGGGCCCGCTGATGCGAGCCCGGTAGCGCTGGACTTGGGTGGGCGTGCAGCGACAGGCCCGCTGGCTGTCACCGAGGTAGCCGCAAGGGCACGGATTCATCGCGGCCACGAGCATGAAGGCGCAGGGCAGCGTGATTTTTCCAGCACTACGAGAGATGGAAACGACCCCATTCTCCAAGGGCTGTCGCAGCACTTCAAGGGCGCTGCGTTTGAACTCGGGCAATTCGTCCAGGAACAGCACGCCATGATGTGCGAGCGAGACTTCGCCGGGACCGGGGATGGTGCCGCCGCCTAACAAACCGACATCCGAAATGGTGTGGTGGGGACTGCGCACGGGCCGCTGGCCAAAACCGAATTCATCCGCGTTCACGCCGGACGTGGCGATCGATTGCACGCTCAAAATATCCAGCGCTTCATCGGCCGTGGGAGGCGGCATGATGGAGGGAACGCGTTGCGCGATCATGGATTTCCCTGACCCGGGTGGGCCAATCATCAACATGTTGTGTGTATTTAACCTATATTGGTTAAGCACCTGTAAATAAGAGGTTAAGGTTGCAAAAAATAACCTTAAATCAGACCTAAATCGTCGAGTAATCCCACTGACGAGCAGCCTCTCATTGAAGGCCAACCAACTGGTGGAGGAAATCGCGGTCGCCACGGTCCAAGGCTCTCCGAAAGGAGAGATGGCACAAGGAATAAACGGCCTGATCTTTTCCCTTCTCATCGCTCTGTCAGGACTGGCCAACTCAGGGTGCTCTCGACTCATCCGGCGTAGCGCTGCCTTCAGCAGCTCTTAACCGAGCATCTCATCGGGCTAGCATGCACTTTAACCGGGCGTTCTCCTTTTGCAGTTCTCTGAGGTCGAGCTCCATCATGCCCAATGCTTCGCCAGCTCAGGTGTCGCCTTCGGCTCGAAACGCGCTTCCGGCGGTGGAATGTCTGCTCGCTGATGGCGTGCTCCTGGCACACCGCTATGATCCGTCGCTCCGGCCCGCTCGGGCTCCCGCAATATGCGGATCTTCTGCTCCGTGGTATATCCCTATCCTTTCGTGATCTGGGTCCTCCCTAGGTTCCCAGACTAACTTTCTCAATGGCTCAGTTTTCGTAACCCCGACCAAATTGAAAGAAAACGGTACGAACCGCGCTCGGGGAACACGACTCCTCGAAGGATTGATTTATGTATGAGAATAAATCTATAAATTTTAAGTGTGGGCACTGCCGACGGCCTCGCGGATATTTGTGAAACCGTCCCGACGCAGGAGGTCACAAAGCCCCTCGTTGAGTGTTCTGATCACACCCGGTCCCTGGTAAATCATGGCGGTGTAGATCTGCACGGCGGAAGCTCCTAGGCAGATTTTACGGTAGGCGTCTTCGGCACTGCTGACTCCGCCCACCCCCACGATTTCAAACCGATTCCGCGGCATGCGCGTATAGAGTTCACTGATACACGAATTGGCCAATTTCTCCACCGGAGGGCCGGAAACGGCGCCGGGCATTTGCGACCAGATATCGGACGAAGTCTTCAATCTCAGCCAATCGGGCTTGCCGGGAGATAGATTGAAACAGAATCCATTGACCCACACATGAGGAGCGACCTTCTCCAGCAAAGCTTCAATGAAGGCGGGGTCCGCGCTGGGCATAACTTTGAGAAACACGGGGAGTTTCACCTCCTGCACTGCGATCAAATCAAGCAAACGCCCAATGTATTCCACGTCCGCGAAAAGATCCTTGCCGCCACTGGCGTTCGGACAACTGAGGTTGAGCATCATGTAGTCCGCGTGGGGGGACAATTGGCGGAAACTCCGCACGTAGTCGTCCATAGTATCGTCAATCGAATCGGGCGGCGCACCCGGCCCCCGGTTGGTTTTGACGATATTCACCCCCAACGGCACGGTCCGGTCCCCCAAGCCGGCGAGCCGCCGCGCGATGACGGCCGCGCCTTCATTGGGCAGGCCATAGTAAACCACCACGGCCTCGTCCTGGGGGAGACGAAACAGGCGCGGTCGGGGATTTCCAGCGGAAAAATCCGCCGAGATGGAGCCGATCTCCGCGAAACCAAAACCCAGGTAACCCAGCATCCGAGCCGCATGTCCGCTTTTATCCCACCCGGCCGCGAGCCCGATGGGATTGCCGATCGGCAAGCCCCCCAGACTTGTTTGCAGCAAAGGGTCCGTAACATTGAAACAACGGCGAAACAGGTGGCGAACCGGTGGCAGGCGACCGGCCATCCGACAAACTTCAATGGTGAGTGTATGCGCTGTCTCCGGATTCAGCTGGAACAACAGCGGTCGAACGAATTGAGTATACATTCTCATGCCTTGGATACGGGCTCGACGCTTGAGGTCATGATTGCAGTTCGGGAGAGAGGGTTGTAAACCCCTTGCCCGGCGTGAAGTGAAAAAGGAATTTCCTATCAATCAGTTATGCGTTCGGCTTTCGCGGGCTTAGGGGCCTAAGGTCGCTCATTGAAGTGGTTTCACTTTCAAGTTACGCCAATAGACCGTGCCCTCTTTCCCTTTGTGGATTTGGAGCCCAAAGGCCCCGGAAAGAAATTGATCGTTTTCCCAGTTGGCGACGGGCACACCATTGAGCCAAGTGCGCACATTGTCCCCGCGGGCTTCTATGGTCATCCGGTTCCAACCGTGCTGGATTTGAGCTTTGCGAGTCTCGGCATGTTCAGCGAGCCAGACTGGGTAGAACCAGCCACCGGCAGATTGTCCATAGATGCCACCAGACCAACCCCGCCCATGGGAAAAGGGTTCCATCTCCATTTGTGGGCCGTAGGCGGTGGGACCGGTTTTACCTTCCGTCCTGCTGGCTCGAAACATCACTCCGCTATTTCCCTCTACTTCCCATTTGAGTTCGCAGGTAAAAATGAAATCCGCGAAATCTGCTTTTCTCGTGTAAAGGTAAGTGCTTTCCGAGTCAGGGTCGCAAACGCCGCGGATAGCGTCGCCCTGCACATCAAACTTACATGTGCCGCCGATCGCCTCCCAGCCGCTTAAGTCCCGGCCGTTGAAGAGATCGACGAAGCCGTCGGTGAGAGCCGGTTCCGGCTTGGTGTTGAGCAACATTTTGCCTGGATCAGGCAAATTTGCCTGCTTCTCATAGTGCTTGAACCACTGCTGCTGAACGGGGTCGGGGTCGAGTTCTCCGGCGGTGAGATAAGCGGAAAGACAAACTAGGATAAGGGCGATTTTGGATTTCATGTAGGAAAGTTCACGGCTGAAAAATGCGTTGGATAGGACTCAATAAACTCGAGGTTGCGGTGTATTTGAACTTTAACTATTTTGAATCTCAGGGTGTTTTGGAGCGCGGGGAGCGTCGTCCGAAAGTCTGGTGGGTTTGAGTTCAATGCGTTGATTTGGGAATGGGTCGACCACGGTTGGTAGTTTGGTTAAGACTAGATCTGATTTTAGGGGCGCAGCCCAGTCTCTTTGGACTGAGATTTGCAGATTCTAATCGATTCAGGATTGGCGGGCTTTTCGTTGAGTCCAATGTTTGATCTCTTCCTCCGATATTCCAGTTTGTCTTATCTTTTCCAGTTATATCGGTTGGCTAAATGACTTACTGAAAGAATAATGGATCATGCAGGTCCTTTAAACTATTGATAAGCAATTGTTTAAGTATTTTTCAGGGCCGCTAAATTGCTCCTTGGTAACGGTGGTTTCGTCGATATAAAACGCGGCCACCGTGATTGCGTGCTCGGGACTTTCGCCGTTGGCAGGAAATCTGTAGCCGCGTTCGTTGTTTATCTGCGCTCGACAATGAAAAGGGTGGAACATTCAATTCAGACCAATGGGGAAGGTCGCGACGATTCAGGATGTGGCCAAAAAGGTTGGCATGCACCGATCTACGGTCTCACGCGCCCTAAGCGGTCATCCTGGTATCCCTGCGGAGACCCGCGAAATGGTCAAAGCGGCCGCTGAAGAACTCGAATATCGTGCTAATCCCTTAGTCACGGCACTAATGAAGTCTCGGCGAAATGGCCAGAAGGTTAAGGATGTGGTCATTGCTTATGTCACAAGTCACCCGACTCGCTACGGTTGGCGTCCGCCCGCAATGATGGGGCCGGATTATTATCCCGGTGCTGCGGTTTGCGCGGAGGAATTGGGCTTCAAATTAGAACATTTCTGGTTGGCGGAACCGGGCATGACACCGGCGCGGTTTTCTGACATTTTGTGGTCGAGGGGTATTGCCGGTATTTTGATCGACCGACTGCCGTTGGGTCTGGATCGACTCGATCTAAACTGGTCACGGTTTTCCATTGTGGCTCTCGGGCTTACTCTGGCCACTCCGCGGGTGCACCATGTAGGGGAAAATCATTTTAGCACCGGTCTTTACCTGATGCAAAAATGCATCGACCGCGGCTACCGCCGAATTGGGTTGGTTTTCTCGACCCCCGACGATTATCCGCGGGTGGGCCACCGCTGGATCGGGGCTTACCTTTGTCAGCAGCGCAAATTGAAGAAAGTTAATCACCTCCCGATTTACGATGAGGGGCCGACGGATAAGGAACGATTTCTCAAGTGGTATAAACGGTGGCGGCCGGATGCCATAATGGTATCATGGGCCACTCCGGTGCTGGAATGGCTGGCGGAGGCCGGAATTGCGGTGCCGGAAGATCTTGGGGTGGTGGAATTGCGCAAGGAGCAACCCGAGTT
>Ga0075109_1001282_pt1 | contig 15843 bp, 13 predicted proteins | sample AntAceMetag02UKD_FD_69798 | JGI IMG/M metagenome (GOLD analysis project Ga0075109, IMG submission 69798) | Saline lake microbial communities from Ace Lake, Antarctica - Antarctic Ace Lake Metagenome 02UKD | ecosystem: Environmental > Aquatic > Non-marine Saline and Alkaline > Saline | place...
AAAACACCTGCCTCTCCGCCGGTTCGTCGTGCCGCGTTCGGGCGTGGTTTCTACCCACTCCACCGCGGGCGTGGATAAACCTCGCCCCTACCTGCGCCACCGCCGAGCGACTCCGGGATTGCCAGGGCCGAGGATAGGCCGTTCACCTTTTTCTAGTTTTTAGGACCCACCCCTTGATCTCTCGAACTTGGCGGTCGTTCTCCCCTCCGAACCCGATGATTTAGTAACCCCTCCCCTCACCCACCATTCCAATGACCTGCTTTCTCCAGCCCATGAAGCCTTTCGCGTTTTTCGCGAAACCATGCGCGCAGGCCATGCTTAAAACCGTGGCGAGCTTGGGCTGCATCCGATCCGACTGGCGCTATGTGCGTGTGAGCTCGATCGCGACCAAGCACAGCCGCGACAACCCGGGAAGTGGTGTAATCTAGTTTTTTAAACAATCTGTTTTCAAAAGCGTCGCCCACTTCCCAACCGGAAGTGGGTTATTTTTTGCCCGCGAAATCCACCTCCGGACGAGGTTCCCCCTGGAACCGAGTGAACCCTAACCCTCCGGCGGGCGTTTCGCCATGATAGCACCCAATACCCTCTGCCCACCTCATCCCGCGCCCGACCCGGTCGCGTTGCTCGATCTGGTGGACCGGGCCCTGGCCGGGATCGCCCCGCGTTTGCCGGCCCACGTCGATCGTGACGATCTCGCCTCCGCCGGCCGCGAAGCGCTCATGCAAGCCACGTTGCGTTTCGACGGACCCACCGATCAGGCCCGCGCCTTTTGCTTCGTGCGGGTTCGCGGGGCCATGCTCGACGAACTCCGGCGGCTCGATCCCCTCGCCCGGCGGCGGCGGGAACGGGCGCGGGCCGTCTCGCGCGCTGAGCATGAGCTCACCCACGAGCTGGGCCGCAGTCCCTTAACCGTCGAGATCGCGGAAACCCTTGATTTCTCCACCCCCGATGTCCGGACCGCTCAGGCCGACCTCGCGGCGGAGGAAGCGGGCACCCCGATCCTCGACGAAAATCTCGCCGACGCCTCTTCGCCCTGTCCCGCCGGGCAAGCCGAGGGCGGTGACCTGATGGACCAACTCACCGCGGCCCTCACGCGGCTACCGCAACGGCAGGCCTATGCCATCCGCCGGTATCACCTCGAGGACACCACCTTAGAAACCATCGGCAACGAACTTGGTGTCTCGCGCGAACGGGCTCGGCAACTCCGCAGCGCCGGCGAAAACCGGCTTCGCGAAGACCTCAAGGTGCTCACCCTGTGGGACGCCCTCATCTCGCCTTAGCTTATCTCAACAGAGCGACGACGCTCCCTCCTCTAAAACCGCATCGGCCGACACCTCACGTGTCGGCCGATTTCATTCCAACCCCGCCCTCCAACTTCAATCAACCGCCCCACTTCCAACGCTCTTTCTTCTCTCAGCCCCCTCCCCTCAGCTCCATTCAACCCAATTGGTTAAGTGGAGCTATAAACTGTTAATTTTAACCAACCATCTCGCGGAGGGGTGGGGAAAAGAGGTTGAAGTTGGCCAGATTCGCCGAACGGGTTAGCGCTCGGGTAGGAAAAAAAGGCAGTGGAGCAGGGTTTGGCATCCTGGATTCATCGGTGACATCGGTGGTTGAATTCCGAGGTCTCCGACGGACCACTCAGACGGAGCTTTTTGACCACAGATTACACGGATACGAACCGGATAAAAGGCAGCGGAGCAGGGTTTGGCATCTGGTATTTATCGGTGACATCGGTGGTTGAATTCTGGGGTCTCCGACGGACCCATCAGATGGAGCTCTTTGACCACAGATTGCGCGGATACGAACCGGATAAAAGGCAGTGGAGCAGGGTTTGGCATCTTGGATTCAGCTGCGAAATCGGTGGTTGAATTCCGGGTTTCAGACGGACCACTCAGACGGAGCTTTTTGACCACAGATTACACGGATACGAACCGGATAAAAGACAGCGGAGCAGGGTTTGGCATCTGGATTCAGCTGCGAAATCTGTGGTTGAATTTCCTCTCACTGCTGCCTCACCTCGGTTGCTCCCCAACCCCTTGCGCGGCCAACTCACGGCCTAGGGAATGCCTGTGTTTATTTTAAGTAGGATACAATATGCGGTTATTCCGATTGGGCTCGGAATATTCAGAGCTTACCACGTGGGGGCGGAGCGGTCGAAGATCGTGCCCCGCCCGACAATTGATCGCACCTCCCCCCATCCATCGTGGCGGCGGAAGGTCACCATCACGGAAGCCAAGCCGAGGCTGGTGCCTCGGTCGCTCGACTTGGTGGTGTAGAACGGCTCGAAAATTTAAACGATGTCAGATTCCGAAATTCCGCGTCATGTATCCTATCTGCAGATACGAACGAAATTTCCGCTCGCCGGTTCCGGCCGAAAAATAGAGCGATGCCGCCGCAACTGCACCGCCTCCACGACCACGCGAAGTCGGCGCGGCGGGGGTTGCTCTTCCATGGCACGGCGTGCGTTGATGACCAGATTGAGCAAGGGCTGCTCCAGCCCTCCCCATCGGGCAATTTGATGGCGGGCAATTCCACGGCGATCTTGGTCTCGAACTTAACTTAGCGCGAGGCCGCTTGGCGCAACAGATTCTCCGCCTCGGCGATGACCGGCCTCGGATTGATCTCCTTCAACTCATCCGGGCGCTTGCGCAGGAATGAGGAGAGTTGGCGCACGAGCGTTTGCGCGCGATCCACCACCCGGTCGATGCTTTTGAAATGCTCGGGATCTATCGGGGGGTCCGGCTTCATGCTCCCGCTTCAACATGTCGGTCAGCATCTCGAGTAGCGTCATCAGGTTGGCCATGTCGTGGGCCATCGTCGCGGCAAAGCTGCCGCACACTTTCAGTTTCCGTGAAACCGTCGGCCTGGCTTCGACCTGGCGGTTTCTTTCCCGCAAGCGATGAGCCCGCTCGACGACCCCAAAAATCAAACCGGCCATCAAGGCCGCAAACCCCAAGCCTTTGACCGCCTGCGCCCGGTGAAACAGGTAGGTGTTATCGTTCGTTAAACATCCCCGCCACCAACTCGTCGGACACTACGACCCACAACGTCGTCGCGATGAAGAAGGTGACCGTGGCTTGGATCGCCGGAGCGTGAAAAAATCGATTCAGCAGGAAAGAAGTCAAAGCACGGTCGGGTTCGGTCGGTTTCGTTTAAAAATCTTTCCCGGCTCGCCGCACGGGAGCTCAGATTCCGGTATCCCGTAAAACGAAAATCGACTGCATTTCTCGGTCGGGCTTAAATGGACGGCGGCGCGGTCGACGGCGGCGCCATGGGGGCAGTCTTCCAATTGAAGAGAATCGTGAGCACGCGAAAGACAAAGGTCGCTGCGATCACGGTCCAAGCCGACGCCATCGGCTCGAGTCCAAACTCAATGGTCAGGACCACAAACAACGTCGCCGCCGACAATGCGGCCAACGCGTAGAACTGTCCGGGACGAAACGCCAACGGCTCTTCATTCGTGATCACGTCGCGGAGCAGACCTCCGCCCGCGGCATTGATCACCCCCACCAAAATCGCGGCGGGCACCGACAGTCCGGCACCCAGCGATTTTTGGACGCCGAACGCCGCGTACGCACCCAGCGCGAGCGCATCCATGCCCGCAATGATGCGCCGGAAGTAGTCAATGCGTTCCCCCAACAGTGCCCCGATGAGGGCCCCGATCACCGCGACTTGGATGTAGCGCGGATCCGTCATCGCGGCGGGGGGACCTTGTTGAATGAAGATACCGTCGCGGATCAAACCGCCGCCCAAACCCGTGACGAGAGAGAGCGCGACCACGCCGATGATATCGTAACCGCGTTTCATCGCCACGATGGCTGCCGACATCGACAGCAGTGCGACCGCGCCTAGTTCGAACCAGACGGGCAGGAAGAACGGATTAAAGACAGCTTGGGCTGGGCTCATGGCCAAATAGGAAGGTCAACCCTTCCGGGCGCGCATCACCAGGACGCGAGCAAGGTCGTGTTTTTGAAACTCCGCCCAGTAGCCGTCTTCGATCTCTTTGAGCCGGGCTTCGGCGTTGATCGGCGGTCCGCCCTTGTCCTCCAACGCGGCCGTAGTCTGTTCCACGCCGAGATCGCGGTCAGACAGGCGGGCGACCATCTCATGCCAGAAAACATCATTGTCCGACTCACCCACCAACTTGCGCAGCTCTTCGTCGGCTTCGACTTTCGCGGACGGAATCAGCTTCCCGTCACCACCGACATCCACGAGATCGGAGCAGCCATGACGCTCTGCCATCGCGAGCAGTTTCTGTTCAACCCCGGAATAACGCTCGAAGTGAGGCGAGTGGCCCCCCTGTCGACCCATGACCGCGCGCATGCCGAGTTGGACCAACTCCAGCAGCCGAGCGAATTCTTGCGGTGAAAAGGATTCCTTCATGACGAAGCCCCTAGGGGCGAGACGCCACGCTCACGCAGCGACCGCGACCGCGCAATGATGGATTTGGGGGCGGCCCTCAGGGGGTTCGATCCGCCCGAATGCCGGACCAACGCAATAGTCCGCCACAGATCAGCACAAAACCCGCCAGACACACGATTGCGACCCGGTCGCCCAGCGTGTTGGGCACGAGTAGAAACGCCGTGAGCAATCCGCCCGTGACTAGAATCAGGTTGCCCGTAATCCGCGCCTGCGCGCTATCGAGCGAACCGCCGACTTCCTTTTCGAAATCGATCGGGGTCTGGGTGCGTTCCCAAAATTTGGTCTCGCGCGTCAGGTCTTCGGGACTGCGACGTTCGCGGAACGGCCAGGCAATCAAGAGCGCCACCAGCGCCCCAACCACCACGAGGAAGCTGCGCTCCTGCAGCGCCCACACATTGGCGTTCATCCGCTCATCCACCACGGTGTAAATCGACATGATCAGGCCGCCCCCGAGCATCACAAAGTAATACCAGCCCGGCATCCTGCGCACAAAAATCCCCGCCAGCAACGGCAGCGTGATCGGCACCGTGACTATCGACGCGATGATCATGTAAGAGTCGAACATGGCGAAACGGGTCTGCCGCGAAAGTCCGATCGCGATGCAAATAATAAAAATACCGAGCAGGATCGTGATGCTGCGGCAGAGGCGCAGTTGCACCAGATCGGAGAGCGTCGCTTTGCCCATCCACTTGCGCAGCGGCAGGAGGAAGTTGTTCACCACGACGCCCGTGGTGGTATTCAGGCCCCAGTCCATGCTGCTCATGGTCGCGGAGAACATCGCCGCGATCATGACCCCCAGCAGGCCGTTCGGCAGCACGTGCGCCGCCGCGACCGCGTAGGACGTTGTCGTCGGCTCTCCCACCGCCATCGCCATCACCTCGTCCGCGTAAAGGAAGCGCGCGACCATGGGCGGGATGAACCACACCACGACGCCGATCGCCATGAGCGACATACAAAACCAACTCGCGCGGGAGGCTTCCCGGCCGTCCTTGGCGGCGAGGAATTTGTTGGCCGCACCGAGATGCACTTGGGAGATGATCTGCATCACAAACGCCATCACCAGCCACAGACCGGTGTAGCGGTCGTTGGCGTATTGGCCCGACTCTTTCACGAACGTGAAACTGCCTTCGGCGACCATCTGTTGGTAGTTCTGGATGAACGCACTCACGCCGCCCACCTCCATCACGCAGAGCACGCCCATCAAAATCGTCATGCCATACATGATGACGCCTTGGACAACGTCGGTCGCCATCACCCCCCACATGCCGCCCGTCGTCGAATAGGCCACGGTGATCACGCCGATAATGGTGATCATCCAAATCACCGGTAGGCCGAATACCGCGCTCACGAAAACCGCCAACGCCCACAACTGAATCGCCGCGCTCAGTGGATTCAAAATAATGCCCGTGACCACAAACGTCTGTTCCGCGCCGAGACCGAAACGCTCCCGCACCAAGTCGCCCGAAGTATAGGCCCGGGACTGCCGCCACCATCGCCCTAGGAATGTCGCGCCGAGCAGGAATCCCGTGATATTTGCGATATAGATAATGACGGCGGAGGGACCCGCCTCAAAAATCGCGGACGCATTACCCGTGAAGGTAAACGCGCTGATGCCCGCCATAAGCATGCTGGTGCCGACCATCCACCACGTGCCGCGCCCGCCGCCGCGCACGAAGTCACTCAAGTTCTTATTGAAGCGGGCAAAGACCGCGCCGATGATGATCAGCAGCACAAAATAGGCGCTGAGGGTGATGTATTCGAGATGCATGGGGGCAGCAGTTTGGGCGGCAGGTAAAAACCCGCCGAGCCGGGAAATTGGGTTGGCCCTCCGTTCTGCAAGCTGCCCCCAAATCGGCAACGTAATAGTCCTTCTCAAGGCAACCTTTTCACCTGAAATTTCATTCCCAAGGCCGGCCGCTTTCTCAACCACGGATAGACCCAGATGAACCCGGACTGCCCCCAGCCCGCTTACGGCATCTGCCGCTGGGAAATCGATCTCTTGATACTTGCTCCTTGAGCGAAGCAGCCAGAATTGGCTACCTTCGCTCCTTATGTCCAAGCCCGCCGCGTCTTCCGCCAACCTTATGGAGTCCATCGTTTCCCTCGCGAAGCGCCGCGGCTTCGTCTTTCAGTCGTCCGAAATCTACGGCGGCTATAACGGCTTCTTCGACTTCGGTCCGCTCGGTATCGAGCTCAAGAAGAACATCCGCGACTGCTGGTGGGACGACATGGTGCGCCGCCGCGACGACGTCGTCGGCATCGAGACCTCGATCATCATGCACCCGAAGGTATGGCAGGCTTCCGGTCACGTCGGTGGCTTCACCGATCCCCTTGTCGATTGCAAAGTCTCCAAACAACGCTTCCGCGCCGACCAGCTCTTCTTCGCCGCCGTCATCGTGGGCGGCGAGACCAAGGGATACGTCTCCGCCCTCGAATCCGCGGACACCGCCGGCGAGCTCCAGACCGCCGCCGAGCTGATGAAGCGCAAGCAAGCCATTCAAGGTGAGCTCGCGCCCATCGTGATGCAGGAGTTCACCGAAGCGACGCCCGAGCAGATCCCGCTCATCCCCTCGCCCGCCACCGGTGACCCCGGCAGCCTCACGCCCCCGCGCGACTTCAACATGATGTTTGAGACCAACGTCGGCGCCCTGCGCGACGGTTCCTCGCTCTCCTACCTGCGCCCCGAAACCGCGCAGGGCATGTTCGTGGACTTCAAACCCGTGGTCGACACCACCCGCGTGAAACTGCCTTTCGGTATCGCCCAAATCGGTAAGTCCTTCCGCAACGAAATTACCCCGCGCAACTTCATCTTCCGCTCCCGCGAGTTCGAGCAGATGGAGATGGAATACTTCATCCACGAAGACGCCGATTGGGAAAGCGCGCACAAAGAGTGGATCCAATGGTGCTGGGACTGGCTGCTCTCCATCGGACTGCCCGCCGACCTGCTTTCCCTCTGCGACCACGAGAAGGCCAAACTCGCCTTCTACTCCCGTGGCACCACGGACATCATGTTCAAGTATCCGTTTGGCGTGCAGGAACTTTGGGGTATTGCCGCGCGCGGCAACTACGACCTCACCCAACACGGCGAAGCCTCCGGCAAGACCCAGGAAATCTTCGACGAAGCGACCAAGAAGAAATTTATCCCCCACGTCATCGAACCCGCCGTCGGCGTGGATCGCATCTTCCTCGCCGTGCTCTGCGCCGCTTACGAAGAAGAAGAAATCACCGACGATAAGGGCAAGACGGAGACCCGCACAGTGTTGCATCTCAGCCCGAGAATCGCCCCCGTCAAAGTGGCCGTATTGCCCCTGTTGAAAAACAAGGAAGAGCTCACCACCCGCGCCAAAACCCTATACAAGAAGCTGCAACGCCGCTTCGCCGCCTACTACGACGAAGCCGGTGCGATTGGTCGCCGCTATCGCCGCCAAGACGAGATTGGCACCCCGTATTGTGTGACCATCGACTTCGAAACCATCGAAGGCGAAGGCGACACCTTCACCCTCCGCGAACGCGACACCATGGCCCAAAAGCGCGTGACCGAGCCCGAGCTCTTCGCGCTCCTCGACGAGCAAGTCTACTGAGCAGGAACTCCCCCCGCTACGCCACTGCACCGGGGTCAGCGACCCCGGCGACAACCATCCGATCGCTCTCCGCTGTAGCCGGGGTCGCCGACCCCGGTGCGGCAGAGTGGCCATACCGTTGATCTTGGAAACCGCGTTTGGTCACCGCGTTCACCGAGTCAAGCCGGAGGCGCAGAGAGCTTTATCGACCGGCCCGACTCAGCTTTCATTCCCGCGGGGATCAGACCGCCGAATTCACCGTCATCGCTCCGTGACCTCCTTCCTATCCGCGGTGAACGCTGTGACCCGATTCCACGGCGAAATTTAGGTTACTCGGTAAATACTTTCCCCGGTAAAGGCGTTGCTTGACGACACCCATTACAGGGTGACCGTAGCCAGCCACTCCAGCGCTCGGAACGGGTGGAACCGGTCCCTCCCCCGGTGGCTATGACCTCCGGCTGAAGCGCAACGATGCAACTCAGTCTATCGTTGTCCGCAGACAAGGATTGTCCGGCTATCACCATCGGTCTAGGAATCGGAGCAGCCCCCCTTCCCCTTCTTGCGTGCCTCGATTCGTGTTCTACTCAGCGGTTTAACCTCCTTCTCTTTTCTCATGGCAGCCTCTCCGGCCCCCACCAATTCCGTCGCCGACGACTCCGATCGACGACCTTCCCATCTTCGCGTCACCAACTTCGAGTCCTTCATGTGGGGCACGATCTATTATCCCGAGCAAGGTGAGCTCGCGACCCTCGATCTTGATGCGCAGCGCATGCGCGCGGCGGGCATGAATACCGTGCGCATGGCAGAGTTTGCCTGGGACATCATGGAACCCGAGGAGGGTCGTTTCGATTTCTCGTTGTTCGACGAGGCGATCGAGCGACTCGCCGCCTATGGCATTAAAACCATCCTCTGCACGCCCACCGCCGCACCCCCGCGCTGGCTCACGGTCAAACATCCCGAGATCCTCCGGGTCGATGATCAGGGCGTCGTCCAGGTCCACGGATCGCGGCAACACGCGAGCACCGCGAGCGACGTCTTCCGTCAATACTCTCAGCGGATCACCCGCGCTATGGCCGAGCATTTTCGCGACAACCCCCACGTGATCGGCTGGCAGACGGACAACGAGTTCAACTGTCATTTCTCCGAAGACTATTCGGTCGGCGCTGAGATCGCGTGGGGGACCTATCTCGAGGAAAAATTCGCCGGCGACATCGATGCCCTCAACCGCGCTTGGGGCACCGCGTTCTGGGCGCAGACCTATCCGCGTTTTGCCGACGTGCCGCTGCCCGTTCGCGCCCGACCGACTCATCTCAATCCCGCCCACCACCTCGATTATTTCCGGTTCATCTCGTGGAGCGTAGCCCGTTTCCAACGCGACCAAGTCGAGATCCTACGCGCCACGCAGCCGAATTGGTGGATCACTCATAACGGAATTTTCGACCTAATCGACTACCGCGGTTCGTTTGGGCAGGATCTCGATGTGCTCGGCTACGATGCCTACCCGATGTTCACGTGGGATCACCGCCAACGCGCCGCTGACCAAGCCCGCAAGTTCGACGAAGCCCGCGCCTGGACCGGCAATTTCATTGTCCCTGAATTCCAAAGTGGACCCGGCGGCCAGACCAACTACCTGCACGACAACCCAGAGCCGGGGGAACTGCGGAACATGTATTACGCCGCCCTCGCCCGCGGTGCCGACGGCATCCTGCTGTTCCGCTGGCGCAGCGTGCGTTTCGGCGCCGAAGAATACTGGGGCGGCGTGCTCGATCACGACAACGTGCCGCGCCGTCGCTACGACGAAGTGGCCCAGGTGGGGGCCGAGTTCGCCCGCGTCGGTCCCGCCCTACTCGGGACCCATGTCGCCATCGACGTGGCGGTCGCCGCCACCGACTTTGACAATACCAACGGACACGCCGCGCTGCACTTCGGGCTGCCGGCACCCGATAAAGTCGCCGCTGAACTGCACGGCCATTTTTGGCGCGCCGGTTATCAAGTCGGGGTGGTGCATCCGAGCGATGTGCTCGACGGGTTAAAACTCTATATCATCCCCCACCTCGCCCTGCTCGACCCGGCCTGGGTCCCCCGGCTGGAAGCCTGGGTTCGCGATGGCGGCATGCTGGTCATCGGCTCACGATCCGGCACGAAGGACTTGGACAACAACGTCGTCACCGACCTGCTGCCCGGCGTGCTGCGGCCGCTGGTCGGCGCCACCGTGACCGAATACGGGCGGCAAAATACCCCCGAGTTAAGGCCACTCAAACTCACCATCGGCGACCAAGCCGTGCTCTCGCGCGATTGGTATGAACTCCTTGAGCCCGACCCAGGCACCGAAGTCTGGTCGCAATGGACAACCCGTTACCCAGCGGGCTCAGCGGCCGCGACCCTACGCCGCGTCGGCGAAGGCGCGGTGCTCTATGTCGGCACCTACCTCAACGGCGACGTCGGCGAGGCCCTGCTCCCCGAACTCGCTCAGCTCGCCGGGCTCAACCCCGCCCTCGAAAACACGCCAACCGGCGTGGAAGTCGTCCGCCGTGAATCCACGGACCGCACCCTTTGGTTTGTGATCAATCACAACGAAGTGCCGCGCACCGTAAACGTCCCCGCCGGCCACGACCTCGTCACCGATCAGAGCATCACCGGCCCGCTCGAACTCCCCGCCCGCGGCTTAGCCGTCATCCAAACAACACGCTCTCCGCTGTAGCCGGGCTCGCTGAGCCCGGAGCAGTGGCGTGGCCCCACCGCCCGCTTCACGCTGACGGCCCCTGCCACCGCTGCATGACGTAACTTTATCCCACTCTTTTTCCCCGACGAATTATTGCTTCACTCGCGACCGTGTTGTCGGCTGCTAGGGCAAGGGCGAAAAGTGATCCTCCCCGCCCGTCTTCCCGTCATTTTTTTCAAATCCGTCCTACCGCGTGAACTCCAAAGACGACATCGAGTCACTATCCGCCGTTCAGAGCCTGTTGAGTCATTTAAAGACCGACTACGATGCCCGCACGCAACAGCGCGGCCGCGCCTACGCCCAGACCGGAGCGGTCATGGATGTCACTAACGACGAATACTCGATCTCCGCAACCGTGCATGGCTCCCGCAAACAGCCTTATTTTACCTGCCTGCACCACGACCGAGGGGAGTGGATTGCAGACTGCAGTTGTCCCGTCGAGTTTGACTGCAAACACGCCCACGCGGTCGGCTTGGTCTGGAGCCAAGAGCAGCTCGAACACCTGAGCCATCAGCTTAATCAGGTCACGAGCGCGTCGTCGTTCGAGGCACCAAAACCCAAACCACCGCGTGAGGTTCCAGCCGAGCCCGTCGCCGCCCAAACCGCCTTCCGCCAAAAATGGTCGCCCCAATTGGCGGCAGCGATCAGTCGCCCGCTCACGACCGAGGAAGGCGCGCTGCTCGACCAGCTCGCCGCCGTATTCTACGAACTGAATGAACACCGCACCCTGAGCCATCGCACGCTCCTTGAACGCGGACTAGCCGCGCGATCAGATATCCCGTCCGATCAAATTTGGCAGCCCGCCTTCCCCGCATGGTGGGACCACGAAAACCGTCCCCGCGATCCGTGGGCCCTGTGGCAATACATCGCCCTGCAATGGCAGCAACATGGCCGGGCCATCCCTCCCGCTTTCGCATCCCACACGGACCTCACCGCCGCGCGCCAGCGCGTCGACGCCGTAGCCGAACGCCAAGAAATCCAATCCTGGAAAGGTGGTCTATTGAACCATCATGACTTCGACGAGCGCCCGATCCCCGCATCCTCCGAGCCCTTGGCCGAGACCTACCGAGATTTGCGTTTGGTCATCGCCCCGGGCAGTGGAGCCCAGCTCCAAGGCCTACCCGCCAAAACCGATAAGCCTTGGCGCAAACCCGCCAAAGCCTGGTTGCAAAACTGGGCCGCCGCAAATCTCGCCGCCTTCGACGATCTGCCCGCTCCGGCCCGAGCCCTCGCACTGGCCCTCCGCCTGGGCTTCGTTGAGGGCTACCGCGAGTATCCGCCCGACGGATACTTGAGCGCGGAAGAAATGAGCTACGCGCTCGCTCACCCAACCGCCCTCCAAGCCTGCGTGCTCGCCGACGGTTCCCCTTTCATCATTCAAGATCAGCCCTTGGAGGTGCACGCTCGCGTCCTCCCCGACGACCCCAAGCGCCTGCGGCTGCAGGTCCTTACGCCGGAGGGTGATGAAGTCACGGCGGAAACGCCTTTCAGTTTTCATCCCGCCCCCCTCTACGCGCACGGTGGCAAAATCTGGCGCGGGCCCCTGCCTCTGCCCGGCAGCAACCTCCCGATCGCGGCGCTCAACGATCCCTTCCTCTCGCGTAAATTGGTGGAACTCAACGTCCGCCTACCCGCTTCGCTGGAAGCCAAAATCGTCAAGGCCTCGCTACGACCTCATCTCCGCTGCTGGCTGGATGAAACCTACTCCAGCTACCGAGCGAGTCCCGCGTTTCACCTAGAGCTCACGGCCCGATGCGACGACCCGTCTTGCCAACAATATCTCGACCAAAATCTGCAGTGGCAATGGTCGGCACAACACGTCCCCCCGGCTGCCACCGTCGACGGTCCCTACTATCAATTCGATCACCGCCTAGCCGATCAGGTGCGCGCGGCCCTCCCCGCTCTAAAACTAAGCCCGGTCGACGGCACGCCTAGTTGGAGCCGCGCCGCTAACCAAACCTTCGTCGGCGACTTCGTCGACTGGCACGCCGCCTTGCCGCCGGAAACTATCGTCGAGGCCACGACCGAACTGCGCGGGCTGATTAACGGCCCCGTTACCGCCCAACTGCGCACCCGAGTCGACCCCGCCGCGGGTTCCGGTCTCGACTGGTTTGATGTCTCGGTCGAGCTGGATACCGGGGACCTCAACTTCACCGCCGAAGAACTGCGGCTGCTGCTCAAAGCCAAAGGAGGCTGGGTGCGGCTGCCTAACCACGGTTGGCAATCCCTGCAAATCGATGCGTCCACGGCCGCCGATGCCTCCCCGCTCGGGCTCCCCGCCAAACCCGCAGACCTGCTCAACGCGAAACCCCAACGCTATCACGCGCTGCAGCTTAGCAAGGTCCCCGTAGCCGATGAAACGTTAGCCCGACGCCTCCGCGACTACGGCAAGAAGCTCCGCGCGGTGGAACCACCCCCGCTGCCCTCGGACCTGCAGGCCACCCTCCGACCGTATCAACAAGAAGGATACCACTATTTGGTCCACCTCGCGACCCTCGGTTTGGGCGGAGTGCTCGCCGACGACATGGGCCTCGGCAAGACCGTGCAGGCCCTAGCTTGGCTACTCTGGCTACGCGACCGTCCGGCTGATCACGGGGCCGATCAAGCCCCAAAAAAAGCGCTGCGCGCGCTCGTGGTTTGCCCAAAATCCGTGATGGCTAATTGGGAAAACGAGGCCGCCCGTTTCGCTCCCGCGTTACGCACCGGCCGCGCCCGACCGCGCCGCCCGCTGCCCGACGATGCCGAGCTCATCGTCATCAATTACACCCAACTACGCTTGCGGGCGGAGGACCTGGCCGCGCGTTCTTGGGATGCGGTGATTCTCGACGAGGGCCAGAACATCAAAAACCCCGCCAGCGCGACCGCCCGCGCGGCCAAAGCTCTGCCCTGCCGGCATCGGATCGTGCTCTCCGGCACGCCCATCGAAAACCGCTTGCTAGACCTGTGGAGTCTCTTCGGCTTTGCCCAACCCGGGCTCCTCGGCACTCAAGCCGACTTCAAACGTCTCTACCCCGACCAAGGCGACGACGCCAGCGACGCACCCGCGCGACTGGCCGCACGGGTGCAACCATTCATGCTCCGGCGCACCAAGGGCGAAGTCGCCCGCGACCTGCCGGCGCGCACCGAAGAAGACCTAACCTGCGAACTCGAAGGTTCCCAGCGTACCCTCTACGACGCCGAACTGAAACGGGCGCGCCAGCTGGTGCTCGGAGTTCAAGATAAGCAGGCGTTCGACGCGGCTCGCTTCAATATCCTGCAATCGCTCCTCCGCCTCCGGCAGATCTGTTGCGACCCCGGCTCGTCTCGCCCACCCTCGCTAAACCCACTTCCGCCAAGCTCGATGCGCTGTTTGATACCATGGAACCGCTCGTCGCCCAAGGTCATCGCGTATTGGTTTTCTCGCAGTTCGTCGGCATGCTGAATTTGATTCAAGCCGAGTTGCAGCGACGCCGCATCGATCACCTCATCCTCACGGGCAAGACCGAGCATCGTCAGGAAATGGTGGATACGTTCCAAAGTCCGGCCGGTCCGCCGGTATTCTTGCTATCGCTCAAAGCCGCCGGATCGGGCCTCAACCTGACGGCGGCCAGTTATGTCGTCCTCTACGATCCGTGGTGGAACCCCGCCGTCGAAGCACAAGCCATCGATCGCACCCACCGGATCGGCCAGACCAGTCACGTGATCGCCTACCGGCTAATCGCTCGGGATACGATCGAGGAAAAAATCCGCATCCTCCAGCAGCGCAAATCCGCCATGGCCGCGACCGTCATGAAAGAGGAAAGCCTCGCCACGGTGATGGACCTAGAAACCCTGCGCGAAGTCCTCAGCTAACGGGGGCAGGTAAATTAAATTCGACTCAGATCCAGAATGAGAAGGCCGTTTCAGGCTGACCGACCGCGACCGCCGCACGGCACTCCGCTGTAGCCGGGCTCGCCGAACCCGTCCCCCCGTAGGGGCGTTGCTTGCCGACGGCAGCTTCACGCTGAAGGCCTCAGAGATCTATCGCACCGGGAGAGGTTCTTTGAAACGCTGGGGCTATGAAACCACCAGCCGGACCTTTTGACCTGACCGTGCGGGTGGGTTGCAGCCTCGGCTATCGCGCTACCGGCGAAGCGACCCTGTTGCTCAATCTGCGCCCGCAACCGCATGCCGCTCACGCGGTGATATTCGAAGCCCTGACCGTGGGCGACGAGCTTCCCACCGAGTCGTTTCGCGACAGTCACGGCAACCACATGTTGCGCGGCCGACTCAGTCCCGGAGAACACTTTCTACGCTACGACGCCATCGTGGCCGTGACCTCGCAACCGGACGATCAAGGCGCCAGCGCCTCCCCGTCACCCCCCGCAGGAAACCTGCCGCCCGAGTTGCTGCGCTACGTCTTTCCCAGCCGCTACGCCGATTCGGACAAATTGGTGAATTTCGCCTGGCAACACTTCGGTCACATCGCCGACGGCTACCCCCGAGTGCGAGCCATCAGCCAGTGGATCCACCACAACATCGAATACCGCTACTGCTCCGGCGTCCCCGAACTCAGTGCTTGGGATATCTTGCAACGCGGCTATGGCGTGTGCCGTGATTTCGCCCACCTCGCGATCGCGCTGAACCGCACCTTCAACGTGCCCGCGCGCTACATCACGGGACACATGCCCGACATCGGTTTCCCCAATCCTGAGAACCACATGGATTTCCACGCCTACGCCGAAGTCTATCTCGGCGACCGCTGGTATACGACCGATGCGCGCTTCGACGTGCCGCGAGTCGGCCGCATCAAAGTGTCCTGCGGCCAAGACGCGGTCGACGGTGCGTTCTCTACCATCTTCGGCGGCGCGACGCTCTCCTATTTCCAAATCTGGGCCTACCAAGTGAAGCACGGCAGCGTCGGCGTCGGCGACCCGCTCGACTTCTCCCAACGGCTCGACAATCAGACGACCATCGTCACCGAGCCGCCTTACTTCGTGTCGGCCGGCGGCGACGTAATTGAACCGAATCGATAGTTTGGAATCCGGTTAAGGGGTCAAATCCGGTTAAGGGGTCAGGCTTTGTAGTTTGTAGTTAAAGCGTTCACGCGTTCGCTCCTCCCGATACACTTGGGACCTAACTGTCCGCGGTGTCTTCACGGTCCAACCGCTCGCGTAG
>Ga0075109_1001283_pt1 | contig 15842 bp, 19 predicted proteins | sample AntAceMetag02UKD_FD_69798 | JGI IMG/M metagenome (GOLD analysis project Ga0075109, IMG submission 69798) | Saline lake microbial communities from Ace Lake, Antarctica - Antarctic Ace Lake Metagenome 02UKD | ecosystem: Environmental > Aquatic > Non-marine Saline and Alkaline > Saline | place...
GGTCACTACCCCTCGTTGCTGTAAGACGGCTATATTAGCTGTAGTAGCGGGATGAGCCCACATGGCTTGATTCATTGCTGGTGCTATCGCAGTGATGGCGGACGTCGCTAAATAAATAGCTCCCAGTAAGCTATCGGCTCTACCGTGAACCATGTTGGCAACGAAGTCAGCAGTTGCTGGTGCGATTAATAGCAGGTCAGCCCAGCGGGCCAACTCGATATGACCCATGCCAGCCTCGGCTGTTTCGTCGAGTAATCCGGTATGTACGGGGTGACCTGAGAGTGCCTGCATCGTTAGTGGACGAACAAATTCCTCAGCCCCTGGGGTCATCACCACGCGAATCTCCGCACCATGATCTTGAAGTCGTCTAATAATTTCGGCGCTTTTATAGGCAGCGATGCCGCCAGTAATACCAACAATTATTCGTTTGTTTGACAGACCGCTCATTAATTGTCCAGACAGTATGATATTTGGTATGTAAGATAACATTTTGAAAGGGAATTCTACAGTCATAAATAAGGACTTACTATGGCTATACCTCAATGGCCGCGTCATCAAAGGCCGCGGGAGAAGCTTTTAATACAGGGGGCAAAGGCTCTTTCTAATGCAGAATTACTAGCGATTTTCTTGCGTACTGGTGTGCATGGAATGAGCGCTATAGACCTGGCGGAGGCTCTGCTGGACCGCTTCGGGGGTCTTGGGCCCCTGCTTAAGGCAGATCAAGATAGTTTCTGCGCCGCCAAAGGTTTGGGCCCTGCAAAATATTGCCAATTGCAGGCTACGCTTGAATTAACCAAGCGCTATCTTGAAGAACAGCTAAAACAGAGTCCTATCTTCACTAAACCTAAACAGGTGGAAGACTATTTAGCGGTGCAGATGAAAGACTATCAGAGAGAGGTCTTCAGTGTCCTATTACTTGATACTCGTCACCAGCTGCTCGGTTACCATGAGATTTTCCACGGCACTATAGATACGACTTCAGTGCATCCTCGTGAAGTGGTGAGGTTAGCATTGCTTAAGAACGCAGCCGCTATAATAGTGGCCCATAATCACCCGTCTGGCGTCGCCGATCCCAGCCAATCGGACATTGCAATCACACAACGGTTAAAGGCCGCGCTTGAATTAGTTGATATTCGATTGCTGGATCACTTTATTATTGGCCAAGGAGAGATAACTTCTTTAGCTGATTTGGGGAAACTTTAATTTTAAGTTAATAATAAATATACGGCTAAATCCACTGATTACACTGTTTTCGTTTGATTAGGAGTTGTCTTTCTGGTATAAAACGCGCCTCTTTAAGAGACCGCCCAAAAACTAGGTGGCAATTTTTAGGAATACTTTTGTCAAAAGGAGTTTTCCTTAGACAATAATCGGAATCAGAGGCAGGATAAATGTCCAGAGTATGTCAGGTCACAGGCAAGCGCCCAATGGCTGGAAATAATGTATCTCACGCGAAAAATAGAACACGTCGTCGTTTTGAGCCCAACCTTCAGACTCACCGTTTTTGGGTTGAGGAAGAGAAGCGCTTTATAAAGCTGCGCATCTCTACTAAGGGGATGCGCATCATCGATAAAAATGGCATTGAAACCGTTTTGTCCGGGCTTCGTGCTCGTGGCGAAAAAGTCTAAGGAGTTTACTGATGGCTAAATCAGCTCGAGAAAAAATACGGTTAGTATCAAGTGCGGGTACTGGACACTTTTACACTACTGATAAGAACAAGCGGAACATGCCCGAGAAGATGGAGATCAAAAAATATGACCCCACTATTCGAAAGCACGTGATCTACAAAGAAGCTAAAATTAAGTAATAGTCTTGCTGTAGTAGCCGCTATTTTTAGCCTAATAGAAAAATCCTGCCTAGTGGTAGGATTTTTTTTGTCACTTAGTTTTACAGATAGGCGCTAAGGGGGCATAAAAAAACCCCAAACATTGCTGTTTGAGGTTTCTTAAAATCTTCTTACGGCTGTCTATCGACAGCGGCAGGAATTAATCGGCAACTACGTTCTCAGCTTGAGCGCCTTTTTGGCCTTGAGTAACTTCCATCGTTACTGCCTGACCTTCTTTCAATGACTTAAATCCATCAGCTTGAATTGCGCTGTGGTGAACAAATACGTCACCGCCGCCTTCTTGTTCAATGAATCCAAAACCCTTACTGTCGTTAAACCACTTAACAGTGCCAGAAACTCTTTCCCCTGACATAACTAACCTCACTTAAAAAATGTATACCGTTTAAGGCATTAAAAATATCCAGCCTCATGACGGGGCTAGCCAACACCACCTAATCAAATACTAAACTATGACTCGGAAGCGACTCAAGATCGTACAACCAAAAAATGGCAGTCAACCCAAGAGCGCGTCAGTGTATTAGGTTTTTATCCATTTGGCTAATTTTGTTTAAATTTAGCTCCAAAAAACAGCCTTTTAGCGGTATTTTGTCGTAAAACAGGGATATTAATGCGCTCAAACACAAGAAATATTTGTTTTTGCGACTTTAAATTCTCTATGAGGTGCCGCTAATAGGTGTCATTGATGCGGTTAAAATACAGCTAAAAGGAATTCCTCACGGAAGTTGAGCCATCAATAGCCTAACCTTATGTTATCATTAATAAGGTTTAATCCCTTACTATATTTAGGATTTTGCAATGCTTTCAGACAAAAATAATGGAGGTGACTCATTGACGATGCCGGACCAATCTAAAAACAAGAACCTAACGCTTTTAGTCTATTTATTACAAGCTCTGGGCTTTGTGACCGGCGGACTAACCGCTATTGCGGCATTGGTTATCAACTACATTAAAATGGATGAAGTCAGCGGCAGTTGGTTAGATGGGCACTTTCGCTGGCAGGTGAACACTTTTTGGTATGGTTTGTTGTGGACTGTTTTAGCGTGGCTATCTTGGCTAGTATTACTTGGTTGGCTCAGTGTGGCACTGGTCACTATTTGGCTTATATACCGGATTGTTAAGGGCGCAATCTACCTAAATGATGATAAACCAATAATCTTTTAAGTGAGCGCTCAAACTTAGATAAAGCTTTAAGGGTTTTGGTCTGAGACCGGGAAACTAGGAATTTTATGCAAAATTACCAGCATGTTGTTGGCGGACAGGCAAGCGATTTGCCGTTAGGTAAGGTAGTTTGCGTGGGTAGAAACTATGCGGCTCATGCTAAAGAACTCAATAATCCGGTCCCTACCGAGCCTGTGTTATTTATCAAACCAAGCACGTCTTTGGTGAAACTTGAAGAGCCCTTAGCTATTCCCACTCATCTTGGTGAATGCCACTTCGAAGCGGAAATGAGTATTCTTATTGGCCAGACACTCTGCAATTGCACTCAAGAGCAAGCCTCTGAGGCGATCGCCGGAATTGGTGTTGCGCTAGATCTAACTCTTCGAGAGCTACAGCAGGAGCTTAAAGAGAATGGCTTGCCGTGGGAAAAGGCCAAATCCTTTGATGGTGCCTGTCCTGTTTCGGGCTTTATACCCTTCAGTCAGAGCACCAATTTACAAGATCAGCAGATTGTTTTGCGGCAGAATCAGCAGATAAAGCAAAATGGCAATACAGAAGATATGATTACGCCTGTCTTAGCCTTACTGTCGTACATTAGTCAGTTTTTTACATTATTGCCGGGTGATATAGTGTTGACTGGAACTCCTGCCGGGGTTGGGTCGCTGGAGCTCGGAGATCAATTAAGTATAAGTCTATCGGATAGTATCCACTGTATCACTGAGGTCAGCTCCTCCGCTGGATAATTTTATGAGTATTGCAAAAGGCATTTACAAGCACTACAAAGGGAATCTCTACCAGGTTATAGAGCTAGCCACCCACAGTGAGACCCAAGAGGAGCTTGTCGTTTATAGAACGCTTTACGGTGATTACAGCATGTGGGTAAGACCCTTGAGTATGTTTCAAGACTTGGTGTCGTTTGAGGATGAGCAGGTGCCGCGCTTTAGATTTGTTGAGCCCAGTGACTAATGTTGATTATTTCTGGTAATGTTTCAATTTCTGAGTCAGAGCTGGATTTTTCAGCAATCCGCGCTCAGGGACCGGGGGGGCAAAACGTTAATAAGGTGTCCTCGGCTATTCATTTGCGTTTTGACATTAATCAATCGTCACTCCCTGAGTTTTACAAACAAAGACTATTGCATCTAAGTGACCATAGAATTTCAAAAGATGGCATTGTTATTATTAAGGCTCAACAGTATCGGAGTCAGGACAAAAATCGTATGGAGGCTATCCAGCGGCTGCAACAATTGATTCAAACTGCTGGGGTTACTGCCAAGGCAAGAAGGCCGACCAAGCCGACTCGAGGTTCGCAGCTCAGTCGCATGGATAAAAAAACTCAGCATGGTAAAAAGAAGATCATGCGCGTAAAACCTAACTTGGATTAGACTCTATGAGCGAACTAAATAGCCATCCCTTTGATGCGCTAACACCCGATGTACTAATCGATGCTGTTGAGAGCCAAGGCTTTATCTGTGATGGACGGTTTTTGGCGTTAAATAGCTATGAAAATCGTGTCTATCAGATCGGTATCGAAGAAAAAACGCCTATGATTGCGAAGTTTTATCGTCCCGAGCGCTGGACTGATGAGCAGATTGCAGAAGAGCATCAATATTGCTTTGAACTTAAAGAGCAGGAGTTGCCAGTAGTCTGTCCGTGGATCAACAGTGAGAAAAATAGTATTAGTCATTATGCTGGGTTTCGATTCGCACTTTATGAGCGCAAAGGAGGTCATGCGCCAGAGTTAGATAACCTAGACAATCTATTTATTTTAGGTAGATTGTTGGGCCGTTTCCATGGGGTGGGTGCTACTAAGAAATTTACGCACAGACCAACTTTAAATGCCAAAAATTTTGGTTGGGACTCTTACCGGCTTATTAGCAAAGATTTCATGCCAAAAGAGTTAAGCCCTGCTTATGATTCATTAGCGCTGGATGTGCTTAAGGCTATTGAGCGTATTCTCGCTGACTATGGTGAGGTTAATAATATCCGTGTCCATGGTGATTGCCATTCAGGCAATATATTGTGGCGCGATGACTACCCGCATTTTGTCGATTTTGACGACGCGCGAATGGCGCCAGCTATCCAAGATTTATGGATGCTATTATCGGGCGATCGACATGAACAAACAGCGCAAATGACTGAAATTATTGAAGGCTACAATGAGTTTTATGACTTTGATTATCGGGAGTTGCGATTAATCGAAGTGTTTCGGACGTTAAGAATCATGCATCACAGTGCCTGGATCGCAAGGCGCTGGTCAGACCCTGCATTTCCTCGGGCGTTTTCTTGGTTTGATTCCCCTCGCTATTGGAGCGACCATATTCTTGCGCTTCGGGAGCAGTTGGCGCTGCTCAATGAACCACCACTTGAAGTTCGACCATAGTTGCTACCAGCTATAGTTCAGGCCTAGATTTAATTTGCGGTCGATTTTCTCAACCCCTTCAACGGGCCGGTTGTCGTAAGTCCATTCTATAGAGATTTTAGTAAATAGATTATTGATCCAAGGAAAGTCAAATCCGACATCAGCTGAGAACTGCGAGTTGTCCGCGTCCTCAATGGACACTAATAGTTGGTGAGAGTGAGAAAGCCCCATTTTTTTGAATAATAGTTTACGGTAGACGCTAGACCAACTTAAAGTCACTCTATCGTCTTTTGTTCCATCAATAAATGTTTCACTAATCCATACTAGACCTGTTTCAGCCAAAAGAGCGCTCTCATCATTATCCCAAAATTGATTGCCGAGGTTGCTTCCTAAGGTGTAGAAATTGTCTATTGCCCGATTGTCATTGGCGCCAAAAGATCCTTGGTTACTCCAGAACCAGCTATCTTTGAAGAACCAGTCGACTGAGTGACTTAGATGATATTTGACATTAGCTTGGTTATTGTCAGCGCTTTTACTTTCATAACCGAGGGCTGAGCGGTGACGGAGATCGCCGTTGAGCCAGCTCATTTCTGCTTCTAACCCCCACTCATTGCGCTCATCATTGCCGCTGGACATGTTGCCGAAAGCAGCCGTGCTACCAGAAAAGGACTCGCCGGAAAAACTCCTTGTAATCGCCGAGGGCTCCTCTTCAGGGCGAGATTGGGTCACGTCCATTGAGTTATTTGTTAAGAGCGCGCCATTGACAGAGAGCACCTGATCCAAGGCAATACTTAAATTGCCAAAGTTATCTGCATTCCAAATAATATGAGAGTCTGTTTCTTCCGTTATTGAGCCTTGCAGAATATCGCCATTCAGTAAAATAATTTCCTCTGCTGAGGAGACTGCTGAGAAGGTAATAATAAGAAAAGAGAATAAGTAGAATTTGTTATGGGACATGACTGTTTAATTCCTTATAAAACTGTAGCAAAACTCCTGTCTTACTATAATTAAATAGGAGGAAGTGTAACAATATTATTAAAGTTAACTTCAATATAACAGAAACTATTGTGCCTCTTGAGGCGGTGCACAATAAACTATAAGCTAAACTAAACATACAATAATCTTAAATCGATGAGCGTTATTTACCGGACAAATTTAAGGGCTAACCATGAGTGATTTACCAGTAGAATTAAAATACGCGCGCAGCCATGAATGGGCGCGGTTAGACAGTGACGGTACTGTGCTAATAGGCATTACCGATCACGCGCAGGAGGCTCTGGGCGATGTGGTTTACGTTGAGCTTCCTGAGATTGGTGCTGAGATTGATGCCGGTGCTGAGATTGCCGTTGTCGAATCGGTTAAGGCGGCCTCTGATATTTACTCACCGGTTAGTGGGAAAGTCGTTGAGGTTAATCAGGCATTAGAAGATGAACCAGAGGCAGTTAATCGTTCTCCCTATGCAGACGGTTGGTTGTTTCGGATAAAGTTATCTAATCCTGACGAGCTTGACGATATGATGGATGTTGACAGCTATCTCATGGCCATAGAAGGCGAGTAGGGATCTGGTTTTAGTATTAATAAACGCAGTTATCGCTCAAGATGGCGTTGGAATTTTTTCGAGTGCCTATTAATTTAGTCGCGAAGTGAGATTATTTTCCAGTGCCGGCGCAAGGCTTCTTCACGCAGTCTATCGTCCGGATCTACGGCAATAGGACAGTCTACTTCCAATAGTAATGGTAGGTCGTTAATGGAGTCGCTATAAAAATAGCTTCCATCCAAGACCTCATTGTTTTCTTTTAGCCAGTCATTTAATCGTTCGACCTTACCGTCTTGATAGGTCGGAGTGCCGACAATTTTTCCGGTAAAAAAACCATCTATTATTTCCAGATTTGTCGCTAAAAGTTCGTCTATACCGAGTGACTTAACGATAGGTTCGACAATAAAATGATTGGTAGCTGTGATAACCAGCAGGCGATCTCCAGCTAGACGATGTTGCTCTATTAAAAGCTCGGCTTTGGGTAGCTTTAACGGCTCTACCATCTCTACCATAAACTGGCGATGCAGTTTGTCGAGCTTGTTTTGAGATAGACCGACGAGAGCTTTGAGTGAAAACTCAAGATACTTAAATATGTCTAAGCAGCCATTTTCATAATCAGCGTAGAATTTGTCGTTCATGGTTTTGTAATGACCTTGATCAACCAGATTATGAACGACTAAAAAATCACCCCAACTGTGGTCACTATCGCCAGCAATAAGGGTGTTGTCTAAATCAAAGATTGCGAGAGCCATTAAATAAACCAGAATTGTTAGAAGAGCTGGCAGGATAGCGACCAACCAGCGCTGGCTCAAGAGAAAATTGCCGATACCACAATATTGTGGAACAATGGGAAAGCTAATCATTCCTCATCACAGGTACAAAAATAGTGGTTGATAAAGACGGTTTTCGATCTAATATTGGTATTGTTATCAGTGATGGCAAAGGCAAGGTATTTCTCGCAAAAAGAGTGGGCCAGCAATCATGGCAGTTCCCTCAGGGAGGCATCGATCAGGGTGAGTCTGTAGAGCAAGCCTTGTATCGTGAGTTATATGAGGAAGTAGGTTTAGAGCCCTCAGATGTTAAGATTATTCAGCGTACAAAACGTTGGTTACAGTACCGCATCCCCAAAGCTATGCAGCGTAAGCACTCAAAACCACTTTGTATTGGTCAGAAGCAAAAGTGGTTCTTCCTGCAGATGACAGCAGATCCTGCAAAAGTTCGCTTTGATACATCTGGGACACCTGAGTTTGACGGTTGGGAATGGGTCAACTATTGGTATCCGATTAACGCGGTGATTTCGTTCAAGCGCAACGTTTATCGCAGCGCGTTACAGGAATTTTCTCAGCCAAATATGCGCTTCCAGCAATTAGGGGGCGCCTAGTCATGTTGGCATCTTTGCGCGCCATTGTTCAGGAGGTTAATAGTGCTCGCAGCCTTCCTGAAGTACTCACGATTATTGTTACCGAAGTGCGTGCTGCGATGCAGGCAGGAGTCTGCTCAGTCTATCTATTCGACGTGACTGACCAACGTTATGTACTTATGGCCACTGAGGGTCTTCGTCAAGAGTCGATCGGGAAAGTCCGCATGGGAATGAGGGAGGGCCTTGTTGGGCTGGTCGCATCAAAGCAAGAGCCTTTAAATCTTGAGGATGCTGATAAACACCCTAACTTTGCCTATTTTGAAGAGACGGGTGAATCACCGTTTCATTCATTTTTAGGCGTCCCCATCATTCATCATCGCAAGGTGCTGGGGGTGTTGGTATTACAGCAGGAAACGCAGCGTCGGTTTGCCTCTGAAGAAGAGGCCTTTGTAGTGACGGTTTGCGCGCAGCTTTCTGGCGCTATTGCGCACGCCGAGGCTACGGGCGCCTTGCGCCAACTAGCCTCGGCAGGCAGAGGCAAAAGCCGTGAAGCTATATTCCAAGGCATAGCGAGTGCGCCTGGCGTGGGGATTGGTTGTGCAGTGCTGGTTTCCTCCAGCACTGACCTTTCAAAAGTGCCAGAGCGATTTTCTCAGGACCCCGATGAAGAAATTAAAATATTTCTTGAGGCTTTAAAGGCAACTAAGAGGGATATGCGTAATTTGAGCGATGGTTTGGCGAGTAAATTGAGTGAGGAGGAGTTTGCGCTTTTTGATGTTTATATCCGCATGCTGGATGATCGTTCATTAGTGAGCGAGGTTAAGGACGCCATTAAAGAGGGCAGAGCTGCAACCAGTGCGTGGAGCTCTGTCATTCTCAAACATGTGCGTACGTTCAAAAAAATGGATGACCCCTATCTGCGAGAGCGTGCGGCCGACGTGAACGATCTTGGCAGACGAGTACTTGGTTATCTGCAAGCAAAGGACACCGAACAATCATCTCTTCCGCGGCGCATTGTGTTGGTGGGAGAGGACCTCTCCGCCACGGCGCTTGCTGACATACCGGTAAGTCAGCTAGTGGGCATTATTTCACTAAAAGGGTCAAGTAATTCACATATGGCGATCGTTGGGCGAGCCCTTGGTATTCCTACGGTAATGGGAGCAATTAACTTACCGTGGATGGAACTCGAGGGGCAAGAATTAATTGTTGATGGCTCGACCGGAGAAGTTGTCAGTCGAGCGACACGTGCCGTGCGGAGAGATTACGTACAGCGACAGAGAGAAGAGCGGCAGTTTAATAAGGATCTTGAAAAGCTTAGAGACATCCCTTGTCACACACCGGATGGAGTGCGTTTTTCACTGTGGGTAAATACTGGATTGCGACAAGATACCCTGCAGTCTTTGAAGAGCGGTGCTGAAGCGGTGGGTCTATTTCGCACCGAAATTCCATTTTTAATGCGCTCGAGTTTCCCCACCGAGGATGAGCAGATAGAAATCTATCGAGAGCAACTTGTCGCTTTTTCTCCACGGCCAGTCACTATGCGTACTCTAGATATCGGCGGCGACAAAGATTTGCCGTATTTCCCTATTGAGGAAGAAAATCCTTTTTTAGGGTGGAGGGGCATTCGTATCTCGCTTGACCATCCAGAGATTTTTTTGGTGCAAATTCGAGCCATGTTGCGCGCCAGTATTGGTATTAATAACCTGCGCATTATGTTGCCAATGATTAGTAATATTCCAGAACTGGAGAGAGCACTGCAGTTGATTGACCGCGCCTATCGAGAATTAACCGACGAGGAAGGCTACAGTATTAAACGCCCTTTAATGGGAGCCATGATAGAGGTGCCGGCCGCAGTTTATCAAGTAAAGGAAATTGGTCGTCGGGTCGACTTCTTGTCGGTGGGGACTAATGATCTTACGCAGTATTTACTAGCGGTAGATCGGAATAATCCTAGAGTAGCAGACCTTTATCATACCTTACACCCCAGTGTGTTGAGGGCGTTAAAATCGATTTTCGAACAGGCATCTGCAGTGAAGTGCCAGCTCAGTATTTGTGGGGAGATGGCTGGAGACCCCTTAAGTGCTGTAGTTCTTTTAGGGCTTGGTTATGAAACTTTTTCAATGAGTGCTAGCAGTCTATTGCGGGTTAAATCGATGCTGTTGAATGTGACTCGTAAAGACGCACAAATTTTAGCGCGTAGGGCGTTAAAAATGCCTGATTCTCAAACGATCTATGACTTCATGTCTGAATCATTAAATCAACCGGAAGTATCTAAGCTCCTGAGAGCGACGTCTAAGCGGTGGACGGAAGCATCGAGGTTAATTGTCTAAGATTCTAAAGTTAAACTGATTGAAGCCCCTTCTCTGCCCTGCTTCAAAGCATTGCTCTGCTACATGAACCTCTCCATTGCTGGATACTACAATCGCGGTTGCGGCTCTCGTCCCATAACCCTCAGCAATAATAAAGGGGGAGGAAAGTAAACTTTCCCACTCTGCAGGCACGCCAGTGTTAGGGAGTAGGTGCGGAGGATAGATTTTTTGCAAAGACAGCGCCTCAAGTAATATTGGTAAGGCTTCGGCGTCAATTTTGCGGTCTACTATTATCTGGGATAACTGTTCCCGAGCATGAGCAACTTTGGGCCAGGGGCTGTCTAGGGCATGGTTGCTGAGGGCATAGACTCCGGGCTCTAAGATAACTCTCTGGTCGCCTTGGTTGTTTAGATAGAGTAAGGATACGCCATCATAAATCAGCAAATTAAAGCCATCATAATCTGATAGTCGAGCCGCGATTGAGTCAGCCCACTGATGAACATCATCACTAGAAGATAAGAAGTCAGTTACCAGTTTGCCTCGAGAGAGGAGTTTTGTCTGAGAAATGTTGTTGCTATGAAACTCACGAAAGTTGGTTACAGCTGCGAACCGACCATTGCATTTTAGTCCCAACCAAGTCCCGCCGGCTTGTTGATCTCTGCCGGCTAAAATTTGGCTATCAGTCCACCAGTGCATAGGCAGCGTTGGACGTTCGTAGAATTCGTCACGATTAGAGGTGACGATGAGAGGGGCATCGGGATGGCAATTAAAAGCAAAGGCAAGTAAACACATACTCATAGTATAACTATTTCCGCTTTTGTCCGTCATCCTTCTTGGCAGTAATGAGCATAAACCGCTATGATCAGCGCAACAGTATTTTTGGAGCACTCTTCGCCGATGTTAACCTATCCATCTATTGATCCAGTGGTTTTATCAGTTGGTCCACTGCAAGTGCATTGGTACGGCGTGATGTACCTGTTAGGTTTTATTGTGGCTTGGCGCTTGGCACTCCGCAACAGTCAGAGACCTTGGTCCCCTATCAAAAAAAATCAGGTGGAGGACCTAATTGTCTATGGAGCCTGGGGCGTTATCTTGGGTGGTCGCTTGGGTTACATGTTTTTCTATGGTGCCGACAAATGGCTGGCAGACCCAGCGATGTTGATCCGTATATGGGAAGGGGGCATGTCTTTTCATGGAGGCTTAATTGGGGTTGCAATAGCTATATTGATTTACAGCCGCAAGTATCAGGTTCCGTTTCTTGGTTTGACCGATTTTGTCACGCCACTTGTTCCTGCAGGATTACTGTTCGGGCGATTGGGAAACTTTATTGGGCAAGAACTTTATGGAAGGCCTACTGATGTGTCGTGGGCAATGGTTTTTCCAGCGGACCCAGAGCAACTTGCTCGGCACCCCTCGCAACTCTATGAGGCCGCCTTAGAAGGATTAGTTTTGTTCCTGATCATTAATTGGTTTGCTCGCAAGCCAAGGCTTTACGGTCATGTGACCGGATTGTTTTTGATTCTTTACGGAGTTTTTCGGTTTGCAGTGGAATTTGTAAGGCAGCCAGATGCGCAATTTGTGGGCCAATCTGCTCTCGTCGAGTCTTTCAGTTGGATGACGCGTGGGCAGACACTGTGTATTCCTATGATCATCCTAGGCCTGTGGTTTACGCGTAAAAGCTTTCAGCGCTTGCTTGGCAATTCGGTTAGTTCCTCATGAAGCAATATTTAGACTTAATTCGACATATTCGCGATCATGGTGTAAAAAAGGAAGATCGAACGGGCACTGGTACGGTGAGCATTTTTGGCCATCAGTTGCGGTTTGATTTGGCAGCAGGATTTCCCTTAGTTACTAGTAAAAAAGTGCATCTAAAGTCAATAATACATGAACTACTGTGGTTTATTCGCGGTGACACTAACATCCGTTATTTGGTGAACAATGGAGTTGGCATTTGGAACGACTGGCCTTATCAAAGCTGGTTGCGAGAGACAGGTCAAGATGAGACCTTGACTGTGTACTCGCCAGAATGGACCGCGCAAAAGAAGTTGTTCATAGAGAGAATTAAGGCGGATGCCGATTTCGCTGATGAGTACGGAGACCTTGGCCCTGTCTACGGCAAGCAATGGCGCGATTTTGGCGGAGTTGATCAGTTGGCACAATTAATTGACGACATTAATACTGATCCGGACTCTCGACGTCTAATTGTTTCTGCATGGAACCCTCAAGACATTCCCGTAATGGTGAAGTCGGGGCTACCACCTTGCCACAGTTTGTTTCAGTTTTACGTGGCTGAGGGCCGACTAAGTTGTCAGCTCTATCAACGCAGCGCCGATGTTTTTCTCGGGGTCCCTTTTAACATTGCTTCATACGCTCTACTTACGCTCATGATAGCCCAGGTGACAGGACTAGAGCCCGGCGACTTTGTTCATACTTTTGGGGATGCCCATCTCTATCTAAATCATATGGATCAGGTTAATGAGCAGTTGTCTCGCGATACCTTTCCGCTGCCGACTCTTAACATCAATCCGTTGGTGGACAACCTGTTTGATTTTGTTTTCGAGGATTTTGAATTACAGGGCTATCAATCTCACGCTGCTATCTCAGCGCCGGTTGCGGTGTAAGCAATGAAACTGTCATTAATAGTCGCAATGAGCCGTAATGGGGTTATTGGCTTGGATAATCGACTGCCTTGGCATTTGTCTGAAGACCTTCGTTATTTTAAATCGGTAACAATGGGGAAACCTATCATTATGGGACGAAAAACATTCGAGTCTATAGGCCGCCCGCTGCCAGGCCGCTGCAATATTGTTGTTACACGCAATCCGAGTTGGACAGAACCCGACGTTAAGGTCGCCCAGACTATAGACCAAGCAATACTTTTAGGGCAGCAGGCCTGCCAGAATAGTGGCGGTGATGAGTTGATGGTTATCGGTGGAGAACAAATTTATAGTGCTACTATAGCTTCAGCAGATCGCATCTACCTTACTGAGGTCGATACTGACATTAAGGGAGATGCATTTTTCCCTGATTTTAATAGAGATGCATGGAACCAAGTTAAAGTTCAGTACCCTGAGCGGGCCGACAATCCGTCATATCGTTTTTTGGTGCTAGACCGTATTTAACTTCCGGTGGTTCCATTGAGCCGAAGATGTTACCTTAGGTAACAAGATTGAAACTTCTTGCTTTAAACTCGGCTTTTTCGAAACAGCCAATTTGATTCTTTAAGATGAGACTGTTACAAAGGTGCGTTGAGGAAAAAGTAAGGTTTCTCTTGGAACGATTGTGCTGAACTTAAGCGCTATTTAGAACACTAATCTGGTAGACCCAAATTGAGGGAACTATGAATAAGCAACCACTAAAAGCATTAGCACTTGTCGCTGCGCTAATCGGTGGTCTGACTGCAAGTGCAGTTCAGGCAACTGAGGTAAACGACGTGTTAAAAGCTGGAGCCGTTAAGGTTAAAACAGCGAAAACAGCACAGATCCAGGTTGATCGTATTGCCGATCAAACGGACGGGCTTCTGCAAGAATTTAAACAGGTCAACAAGCAAATCGAATCGCTGCGGGTTTATAACTCTCAGCTAGATCGTCAGATTGTTAGTCAGAAGACGATGATGGCTGAACTTCAAGAGTCGATCGAGAACGCTACTGTTATTGAGCGAGGTATCTCTCCGCTAATGGTCAGCATGCTGGATGGTCTGGATGATTTCATCTCCTTGGATATGCCGTTTAAAACAGAGGCGCGTAGCGCTGCGATCGCTGATTTAAGCATAAATCTCGATAGCGCCAAATTTTCTGCGGCCGAGAAATTCCGCCAGATTTTGGAAGTTTATGATATTGAGTCGGCTTACAGCCTCTCTTTGGAATCTTACCGGGATATGGTTGATATCAATTCTGATGGCTCAGAAGTAGAGGTAGAAATGCTTCGTATCGGAAGAGTTGCTCTAATGTATCAAACTAAGGACAAATCTCAGACTGGTGCATGGAATAAGACTACAGGTGCTTGGGAAACGCTCGGCAGCGAGTATCGTCGAGCAGTAAACCAGGGCATTCGAATTGCGAAGAAGCTTTCGCCTCAGGATGTTATGCAAATGCCAATTACAGCGCCGGAGATAGCACAATGAAAATGAAATTCGTTCAAGTTATCCTGGCCGTTGCTGCCACTGTTGCCTTCACTATGCCTGCTGTGGCTCAAGACGCAAAAACCTTAGACGAGTTGTTGATGATGATTGAGACTTCCTCAATTTCAGAAACGGCCGATTACCGACAGCGCGAAGCGGCTTTTAAAAGTGATCAGCGCAAACAAGCGCAATTATTAAACAAAGCGCAAAACGAGCAAACTGCCGAAGAGCAACGATCAGATCGTCTGGAGCAGAACATTCGCGACAATGACGCGCTAATAATCACCTTGCGCGAGCAGCGTGACAAGCGTCTTGGTTCGTTAAAAGAGTTGTTTGGCCATTTAACTGGCGCTGCTGGTGATATCCGCGCCAATCTTAATCAGTCAATTGTTAGCGCTCAGATTCCTGGTCGTACTGAATTCTTGGATGAATTGATTGACAAAATGAGCAGTGATACCCGCTTGCCCTCAATCAAAGACATTGAAAAACTTTGGTATGAGCAGCAACGAGAAATGGTTGAAAGCTCACGAGTTGTTAAATTTAATCGTTCCGTATTGCTCACTAATGGTGAGCAGGCCGAAATGGAAGTCGTTCGAGTGGGTACTTACAATTTAGTTTCAGATGGTATGTATTTAGAGTACAGCCCCGACAGTGGCTTGGTGTCACAGTTGGCGCGTCAGCCCAATGCTCATCAGTCATCTGCGTCAGATCTCCAAGCTGCAGAATCCGGTTTCACTAAAACAGGACTTGATCCAACAGGGCCTTTGGGTGGAGGTTTACTTAGCGCCTTGATCAATACCCCGACGTTAATTGAGCGTTGGCACTTTGGTGGTATCGTTGGTTATGTAATCACCGCTGTATTTGCCTTTGCTATTGTCCTCGCCGGTTGGCGTTTTGTGGTTCTTCAGGGCATGTCAGCAAAAGTAAGTGCTCAGCTTTCAGGCGAAAAGCCTGATACCACTAATCCTCTAGGACGAGTTTTGCAAGTTGGTGCTGATAATGCAGGCCTAGACCCTGAATCACTGGAGCTTAAGTTGCACGAAGCTGTGCTTAAAGAGCGCCCGGAAATCGAGTCAGGTTTAAATCTGTTGAAAGTTATTTCAATGGTTGCGCCTTTGATGGGTCTTTTGGGAACGGTGACAGGTATGATTAT
>Ga0075109_1001285_pt1 | contig 15836 bp, 10 predicted proteins | sample AntAceMetag02UKD_FD_69798 | JGI IMG/M metagenome (GOLD analysis project Ga0075109, IMG submission 69798) | Saline lake microbial communities from Ace Lake, Antarctica - Antarctic Ace Lake Metagenome 02UKD | ecosystem: Environmental > Aquatic > Non-marine Saline and Alkaline > Saline | place...
CTTAGCGAGTGGTAATGTTTTGGTGAAGGGCTTCCTGGATGGTGACCCTGACTATCCATTTGTCATGACGATCGGCCAGACGTCTACTTTTGCTACAATTTCGACCCGGGAAGCAGTATATAGTCTGAGGGGTAATAGATCTGTGGCCTGGATAGCCTCTTCCGCGGCGTTAAAACAGCATTTCCCGCAGAAAGAGCAAGACTACGTCATACCTAAAAATTCTTGAACAAGGGCTATGCTCAATGAAGGCAAAAGTCATATTCGCCAGCCTGGCACTGTTAATCTCTCAAGCCGCCTTGTCCGCGCAAGTTGAACTGGTATGTCCTTGCGACGTCGATGCGCTGGGTTTAACTGGCGTGAGCATTACGGCAGGTATCAAGAATTTAGATAGCGCGGACTCCGGTAAGATGAGATTCCGAGTGATTGGCTATAAGCCAGCGGCTGGTTTGCCTGGCTTTCGACAGGATACTTTTTTTACTCTGGCAACTTATGAATTGTTGGACATTTTGGCCTCTGGCTCGTCTATTGCGAGTTCTACAGTTAAGACAGGCCTGATTGTGCCCGGTACAGATTTGACCCTAGCGCTGCTATTAGAAGAATTAAGAGGGACAACCTGGACCAGAACGGATTTTGCGCGGCTATCCCCGGCAGTGACTTTAGGTAATGGCGGTGAAACAGCTTTTTCTGACGACGAGGCTCGGTCTGCTGCTATTTATCTTGACGGGCTTGCGACAGCAACGGTTTCAGGTAGTCAGATCAGTATTCAACTCCCGGCTATTGGAAACAGTTCCAGAACTTTCTCAACGGGTGCGCTGACTTATGATGTTATTCAAACATCATCTACGAGTGCGTTCAGTTTTTCAGATGGGACTTTCGCCGTAGACGAAGTAACCATCGCCTCTGACCTGCCACCCAGGTCTCTGCTGACAGCCCAAACGCTGAATGCGAGCTTCTCTGATGGCGGAGCAGGCAACTTCTTCCATCTCAGAGTACGTGAAAGCGGTGGCTCTTCGTTCCTTTATCAGACGATATTGAACACCGGCGGATCACTCCCTACAAGATCGATGGATCTGACCAACATTCGAGTGCTGGATGACACCGATGGTGACGGTGTTAAAGATTACAACGAGACACTGCTGGGTACTGATTTATCGGACGCCTCATCCAAACCCGCTTCGAATTTTATCGATACGCTAGTGATTTACACGCAAGGTGTACCGGCCTTGTATGGAGGAGATCCGTCTGCTCGAATCGACCAACTCATTCAGTTGAGTAACCAGGTTTATGAAAGCAGTGGCTTAGAGTTGCGATTGCGACTTGCTTCAAGCGTTCAAAAAACAGTTGATGAATCGGCGACATTGGCAACGCTGTTAACCGCTATGGATGACAGGTCTGGGAGTTTTTCTGACCTAGAAACGCTGAAAACCAATGCTAACGCAGATATTGTTGTGCTGATGGTGCCAAACAACCCCAACTCTGATCTTTGTGGTTTGGCTAATCTAGGCGGATTCGGCTCAAGAGGTGACTTTCTCTCGGAGAATAATCGTGCCAATGCCAACGGCACTGTTTTCATCAACTGCGGTGACGATACGACCACGGTGCATGAAATTGGTCACATCCTGGGCCTTGGGCATTCTCGTAAACAGGATCCTGTTGAAGGCGGAACCTATTCCTGGGCGGTCGGCTACGGATTGGACTCACAGTTTGTCACAGTGATGGCGTACGGCAGCGAATTCAGCACTACCAACACTATATTGAAACACTCGAGCCCAGCCCTGACCTGTTCTACTGCGCCCTACGGTATTGCCAAAACAGATGCGGTCAATGGGGCCGACGCAGTTGATGCACTGCGAGTCTCGCAGTACCAGGTTGCGAAATACTACGCTGCGCCAACGAGCTCAACCGATACTGACGGCGACGGCACCCCTGATTCAACGGACGCAGACGATGATAACGATGGTGTGCCAGACGTGTCTGATGCGTTTCCTCTAGATAGTGCTGAGTTTGCAGACACAGACGGAGATACCATCGGCAATAATGCAGACACCGATGATGATGGTGATGGTGTACTCGACACCAATGATGCGTTCCCGTTAGATAGCTCCGAAACGACGGATTCAGATGGCGATGGAGTCGGAGACAATAGCGATTTAAATACTGCAATTCGTCTGGATCCTTCAAAGGTGATTGAGTTATCCGTTGCCGGCGCTTCGCTCATGTCGACTTCCGGTACTGCGCTCACCGTGCCTGCGGCAGCAACCGCCGTATCGTTAAACGTCACAGTGGTATCACCTTCTGCTGCCGGGTTTATCACAGTTTATCCTTGTGGTGTGACTCGTCCTCTGGCGTCAAACGTGAACTATGTGGCAGGTCAGGTTGTGCCTAACGGGGTGGTTGCGCCAATCGGTAGTAACGGCAAAGTCTGTTTCTACTCATCACAATCAACAGATGTTATCGTCGATGTGGCAGGTTGGTTTGCAGGTGAATCTTTTACCGGTGCGACACCACAACGATTGGTCGATACCCGTGATGGTACCGGTTCAGCTGTGGCGAAACTCACCAGCGCATCACCGCTAAGTGTTCAGATCACCAACGTTGCTGTGACAACTTCGTCAGGTACCTCGACGACTATCCCCTCTAACATCAGCGCGGCAGCCCTCAATGTCACCGTCGTAAATCCAGAGGCCAGTGGTTTTATCACCGTATATCCCTGCGATGTCGCAAGGCCCAATGCTTCCAATGTGAACTTTGTCTCCGGACAAGTAGTTGCTAACGGCGTAGTGGCTCCGGTGAGCGCTTCCGGTACAGTCTGTCTTTTCAGTTCAGTGCCTTCTGACATTATTGTTGACCTGGCGGGCTGGTATGGCGCTTCAAGTTTTAAGGGCGCAACCCCTAGCCGCTTAATAGATACCCGGGATGGTACCGGCGGCCAGTTAGGCGCTATTACAAACACCGATGAATTGCGGGTACCGGTCCGCGGCATCAATCTCACGGTCTCAGGTAGTTCACAGACTATTCCTACAGGCGCCACAGCGGCGGCGTTGAACGTGACGGTGGTATCGCCTTCCTCGGCTGGCTTTGTCACGGTATATCCATGTGGCGTGACGCGGCCACTCGCTTCGAACCTGAACTATGTCGCAGGCGATGTTGTCGCGAACAATGTGATCGCGCCAATTGGTAGCGACGGCAGCGTGTGTCTGTTTACGCAATCTAACACAGACATTATTGTGGATATCGCGGGTTGGTTTGAAGGCGACACGTCGAATGGTTTTGTGGGCAGCACACCGAAGCGGTTTGTGGATAGCCGGGACGGCACTGGTCCTGCACCACAATAGAACTGTTTGTTGGTTCTCTAGTCACCTTGTTCTCTGAGCGACTGGCCCGCTCTGGCCGGTCGTTCAAGTATTGATTGTTTTTTGATCGCGTGCTCGGAAGTGCTCTTTAGCATTCGATCACCGTCGCTCTCTTGATTACCTCTCGCTAGTATTGGTTAAACTTCGGTCAAAATTGGCGAAGTTAGGAATTATTCCAGAGAACTGGCGCTCCTTGATTGACAAGGAATGATATTTTCGACAAATTGACTGAGGGCTCTCTGAGACGATTCGATGAAACTCTTTCAACTTCTTCTGGCTTCAATTTATTTACTGGCAACTATCTCCATCTATCCCACAACGATAGAGTCCGTGGATGTAGACAAGCTCGTGAACAGGGCCGAGCTCATTTTCGAGGGAGAAGTACTGAGTTGGGATCAAGTGATGGAGAACGATCGAATTTTTACGAAAGTCCGTTTTCGAGTGCTTGATGTCGTTGCTGGCAACTACAGTGAAGATGAAATTACGCTTCAATTCGCGGGCGGTACGATTAACGGATTGAAGTTTAGCGTGGGTGCAATTATTCCTCGCCCTGGAGAACAGGGGATCTACTTCGTCGAGGATACGACTGGAAGCCTGCTCAATCCGTTGTATGGGTGGTCTCAAGGACATTTCTTGGTTCGTGAAAACCGTGTTTACGCCGCTGACAAAGAAGCGGTTGTCAATGTCCAGAGAACCGATGCCAGTACTGACCTGGTTTCCGATAATGTCGCGGATGGTATTTTCACAGCGCCCAGAATGCCCAGCCAACGAACGCTCACACCCGATCAGTTTAAGGCTGAGATTAAGGGTTTGAGGAATGAGTAGCGTTAGGATTGTTTTCTATGTGACGATATTGGGGTTCCCGCTAAATTCTTTTTCTCGGTCATGGGCCGCCGATACATTTACTTTTGTGATATCCGACCTGCTCGGTAATGATGGAAATTGGCAGACAGCTTTTGAGGAAGCGGGGGAGAGGTGGAATGACGCTGCGACTCGCTTTCGTATTGTTACAGAAGACGGAACCGGGAATGGTTACTGCACATCGTCGGGCAATAATTCTGTTCGTTTTAGTAGCATGATTTGTGGAGAAGCCTTCGGTGAAAGCACGTTAGCGGTTGCGAGTAGTTGGTTTGTTGGTGATGAGATCACCAAAGTTGATATTACCTTCAACAACTCGAAGAGTTTTAGCATTTATGATGGTGATAGAACTGGTGCCGCGAATGATTTTCGTCGTGTGGCGGTGCATGAATTAGGACATGCGATGGGACTTCCGCACTCAGACGATGTGGATGCAGTCATGTTCGCCACGAGTTCTAATACATTTTTGCCCACACTGGATGACGTTAATGCGCTTAGAGCTGTTTATGGATCCACGACTCACGATCTGCAGTTAGCGAGTGACGGGCCTGGGTTGATCCGAGTAAGACCCCTCCAGGATGGCACCGGGGTTGTCGTTGACAACGTTTTTAAAACACGTAGTTATGGCGACTCTCTTGATTGTGTTCAACCGAACTGTCTCCTACAGATTCAGGATGGGTTGCGACTATCAGTCGCCGCAGAGCCCATTGTCGGATCGGAATTTGTTCGCTGGGAAGGTACGACGGTAACGGGTTCGAGTGTGACTTTGGCGCCACTCTTTGGTGGTCGATCGTTAACCGCATTCTTTTCCTCCTCTGGTTCGACGAATGCTGATTCCGACGGTGACGGTGTTGTAGATAGCGAGGATCGGTTTCCGTCCGACCCAGATGAGTCTCAAGATACAGACGGTGATGGCGTAGGCAACAATGCAGATACCGATGACGATGGCGATGGAATCTCTGATGAAAATGAGCTGCGGTTTGGGTTATCACCGCTTGACCCAAGTGACGCGCAGGCTGATCTAGACGGAGATGGAGTTTCTAACCTTGATGAGGTTAATCGAGGCACAGATCCCCGGCAAGCTGATGCGATCACCCGGCGCGGGATAGTAGAGTTTAAATACGCCTGGTTTGAAACGGCAGAAAGTGAATCTTTCGCCCGAGTGTCAGTCCATAGGATTCTTGGATCAGAAGGTGGTGTATCAGTCTCGTATTCAACCCGAGATTCAGGTAGCGCTACAGCCGGTCCCGATTACTCAGCGACTGCAGGTGAATTATCCTGGGCGGACGGTGAACTAGGCATTAAGACTTTTGACGTGGCCATTCAACCTGATCTGGTTCCTGAGCCTGAACATGACATCGGGCTTCGCTTATTTGGTGCGACAAACGGTGTTGACCTTGGCCTTCACGAAAGTGTTTTAGTGGTTCGAAACGATGATTTGCAAGGGGATGGAAGTCCTTTAAACGGTATTCTTAGCACCAATCGACTGGGTGCTGTGAACGAACGAGGCGGCAGTTTCCTATTTGAGCTTGGAAGGTTCCGTGGTAGCGACGGGCAAGTTTCGATCACTTTAGCGGTTGAAAGTGACACTGCCCAGGCAGGATCTGATTTTGTGAGCATTAACGAGACGGTGGTATGGGCAGATGGGGAGTTAGGCTGGAAGTCGGTGGAGATTCCGATTTTGGATGACGGGCTGGCTGAGGGTGTTGAATCGTTTCTGGTTCGGCTGAGCGGAACCGGCGGGATATACGTCAGGGAAGGCTTTACATCAGAAGTACAGATATTCGATGATGAAGACGCAAGCACCCAGTCATATCGGTTTCCTCGACCCTTTCTCTACGCTCTAGAATCGACCAGCGCCTTTAGCGCAAGCATTATACGAGCAGTTCCTGGGGTTAACGAGCCGTTATCCTTGGCTGCGTTTAGTGATACAGGCGGAACAGAGGACTTTGTACAGGAACTCTTAGAGGTGAACTGGTCTGGTACTGAGCTATCGAATCAGATCAGTATAAGCATTATTGATGACAATATTGATGAGACTAGAAATGGAAACTCACTCGAGACACTCATTGTCGCCGCAGCTACCGATTCAAGTTTCGGAAACGTCGTTGCGCTCGCCCTGTTTGGGCTTCTTGATCGTGAAGATACAGACATTAACCTGGATACAGATCGTGATGGTGCGACCGACATTTTTGACATCGATGATGATAATGACGGTGCACGAGACTGGCTCGACGACCTGCCGCTAGACGGCTCCGAAATAGCTGATTCTGACAGGGATGGGATCGGTAATCGGGCTGACGCGGATGATGATAACGACGGGGTGCCCGATGTGTCGGATGCTTTTCCTACCAATAGTGCCGAGTTTTTAGACACAGACGGAGATGGTACGGGCAACAACGCAGATGACGATGACGATGGTGATGGTGTCGCAGACACAAGTGATGCGTTCCCACTTGATCGCTCAGAGACTACAGATTCTGATGGCGATGGGGTAGGGGACAATAGTGATACCAATGCAGCGATCCGTCTTGACCCGTCCAAAACAATTCAGCTATCCGTCGCTGGCGCCTCACTGATTTCTGCATCTGGCAATGTGCTAACCGTACCCTTGACTGCCACCGCGGTCTCTCTAAATGTCACCGTAGTATCACCTTCCTCTGCTGGATTTATTACAGTTTACCCTTGTGGGGTTACTCGCCCGCTTGCGTCAAATGTGAACTATGTGGCAGGCCAGGTTGTACCAAACGGTGTGGTTGCGCCAATCGGCAGTAACGGCAAAGTATGTTTCTACTCATCACAATCAACAGACATTATCGTTGATGTGGCGGGTTGGTTTGCAGGTGAATCTTTTACCGGCGCGACACCACAACGATTGGTCGATACCCGTGATGGTACCGGCGCACCAATAGCGAAACTGACGAGTGATTCACGCCTCAGCATTCAGATCACAGATTTATCTGTGACCACCGCCGCGGGTGCCTCGACAACCATACCTTCGAGCATCAGCGCCGCCGGGCTAAATATCACCGTCGTTAATCCGGCGGCGAGCGGCTTTATCACGGTCTATCCATGCGATGTCGCAAGGCCCAATGCCTCCAACGTTAACTTTGTTTCTGGGCAGGTAATCGCAAATGGTGTGGTGGCACCCGTTAGTAGCTCAGGTAAGGTCTGTCTTTATAGTTCGGTACCTTCTGATATTATTGTGGATCTGGCGGGCTGGTTTGGTGACTCGAGTTTCATCGGCGCAACGCCAAGCCGTCTGGTCGATACTCGAGATGGTACGGGCGGTCGAACCGTTGCCCTGACGAGCAGCGATGAACTAAATGTCCCTGTCCGAGGTTTAAGTCTATCCGCCTCAGGAATTGCTCAAACTGTCCCCGCGGGGGCCACAGCAGCGGCGCTCAACGTAACAGTCGTAACACCGGGTACTAGCGGGTTTGTTACTGTTTACCCATGCGGTGTATCCAGGCCGCTCGCTTCGAACTTGAACTATATCGCAGGTGATGTTGTCGCGAATAACGTCATTGCGCCTATTGGTGCTGATGGCAGCGTATGTCTTTATACATCTGCTACCTCTGACATTATTGTCGATATCGCAGGCTGGTTCTCGGGTGATGCCTCTAATGGATTTGTGGGCAGCACGCCGAAGCGGTTTGTGGATACGCGGGATGGGACAGGGCCGGCGCCACAGTAATTAACGAAAGATAGCACTTCTCATAACGAGAAAGCTGATGGCGGCGTTTATGACGGATATCACGACAACGGCGATCATATAGTTAATGGATACAAGAGAAACGGCAACATACATAAATAGGTTAGTAAAAGCGACGAGCGTCATTTGTAGCGCGAGGAATTTGCCGCCTTTCAGTACATGGTTGTTGTCTCGGTCTTCGAAGACGAAGACCTTGTTGACGGTATAGGAATAGAAGTAGGCGATAAAAGTTGCGAGGTTAGTGGCCACAAGATAGTGGAAGCCAGCCAACTCAACGAAAGCCCAAACACAACCCCAACAAAGTACCGTGGTAGACGCGCCACCAATCAAGTAACGCAAAGCGTGTTTTTTAAGCAGCGCTCGATCTGTCATTTTCTGCCGACAGCTATGAACTCGTTGTAAGGAAAAAACTTACCGACCCAGCGTGGGAACGGAAAGCTGTAACCCTTTTCAAAGCGTAATCCAACTTCCATCATGGCGCTTTGCAGTGCGTCAAGGTCGACAAAGTTGACGTGGGTTGGGTCTGTTTTGTACCCGGCTTCTTGGGGTGTGATTGCAACTAATTGTCCGCCAGGTTTTAAATAGAGTACGTAGAATTTTAAGAGTTCAACAGCCTCCGATAGAGACATGTGCTCCAGCACATGGGAAATCAATATGGCATCAAAGTGTTCATGATTTTGAGCAAAGCGGGGTACAAACTCAGCTGTTGTAATGGCCTCGTGACCTCGCGCCCTTGCCTCTGCAACAGAGTGTTCGTTGTGGTCAACTCCAATGGTGCTAACACCTAGCTTCTGTAGATTTGTTAAATTTCTTCCAATACCACAACCAACATCCAGCACATTTTTCAGCCCGAGCCTTTTTAAGTTTGCCCTATATGGTCTCTGTACATCGAGTAGACGCTTCCACCAGATATCTGCGTTAACGAGGCGTGACTTATAAGCAAGTTCTTTGGTGTCTTTCACGGTTGCCATTTCAAAGAGTCAGGGATGTCAGTATCATTCCCTAATGCAGCCAAAAGTTACAGTCTTGATTCCAAATTATAATGGTAGTCGTTTCCTTGAGCATTGTTTTGAGGGGCTCCTCGCGCAGTCGTTTTCAGATTTTGATTGCATATTTTTGGACGATGGCTCTACGGACAATTCGTTAGAGATTGCAGAGCGATACCAATCGAGATTACCTCAGTTACAGATTTTAACTTTTAGGAATGGCGGAATCGCTACAAACTGGAATCGTGGAGTGGAACTGGTCAAAACAGAGTATTTCACGTTGCTGCATTGTGATGATAGTTATCATTCAAACTACTTGGAATTAATGGTCGCATTATTGGAAGCCCATCCTGAGTCTGCGATTAGTCATTGTGGAGCCCAGGTGATTAATGGCCAATCAGAGGAGGTATTTTCGCTAACGGAGTACTACAAGCACGCTTTGTTTCTTCCAAATCAAGCATTTGAGCGTGACATCGCAGTCGAGTATCGGTTGTTGCTGACTGGAGATTTCATTAACTGCCCTTCGGTTATGTACCGAACTCAATCGATTAAGCTTGTCGGACCATTTAATCAAGAGCTGGAGCAAACCCTGGACTGGGAATACTGGTTTCGGGTACTTCGTGCGGGGTTCAAGATATGTGGGACAGATAAGAAGCTGTATCGGTACCGTCGACACGACGCGAACCACACGATCATTAATTCCAAGAGCTTCGCCAGATATGAGGAAGAACTCACCAGCTTCGACGATGCATTTGAGCAGGGCGTCGCATTTGGGTTTATATCAGGACGCCCTGACTATTCGGGGATACGGAATATAGTCATAGTAGATATTGCTCAGGCACTTCGAATGAGAAATGTTGCTGCAACGGAGGGATTGATCAGCTTTCTAGAGAGATCTTTCATCACTGAAACCCCCACGATAATGGTACTAAAACTACTAAAAGGCCTCGGTCGCCTGGGTGGCTACGGTTTATATTTTAGCATTTATTCTGCGATTTTGGTTGCTGTCCTGGTTTCCTTTTTGCCCCGCTCTAACCGGTAATGGCCAGCGTTACTGAAGAGATTTATCACTTCTTTGATACAGGTAGAGTCCGTTGATAGGTGCATCATTGTGCGCCATTAAACACCCGGATTGTTGATCGGTTAGTTGCCTGGTGCTGGCTATGTGTGTCACACCCAGCTCAAGTAGGCTGATGCTGCAGGGTGAGATATTTATTTGGAAATAGTCTGCTTGTACGAGTCGAAGCTCTGCTTGTTGGTTATCTCCGGCAAGAAATTGTACTCGCGCATACCGATTCCAAATATGCTTCTGGATTCCTTTCGGGTCGAGGACGCGATAGGCCTCCAGATTTGGAACATATTGTTGGCCAATAAGGACAGAGAGTCCGTTAGCCATAAACCCTTGTGAGATGACTCCATTTCCAAATACTAGCCATTGAGAACCTGAATCTGAGATCGCTTTGGCCTCCGCAAAAACTGTTTTTTTTAGTAAGGGGGCAAGTCCAACAGCCACCGGGTTAGCGGATAATGGCGCTATTACGAATGCGATTGTACAGATAGTCACTAAGAGCCTGGAGCGGTTAATCATGGCGAGGACGAAAATTGATATGATGACCGTGGAACTGACAAGTCTTACATTGGTGTAGAACTCATCTCTTTCATTTAGATGGTAGCCGATAAATGTCAGCCCTAAGACAATCACGAGGCCAATGATGAGATTAGTATAGATTGGAACCTTTCTGGCACCTGCCTCGAGGCCTACGGCCGCTATTATCACTAACAACACACCTGGAATTGTTAGAGCGATCAGCGCGCGAGTACCGGGTACGAAACTCCAAGCTGAAACTTCTGCCAACCAGATAGGGACGCCATACAAAGCGTACAGAGTGACGAAAACGCAGAAGGTAAATAGCGCCAGCGCCAATGGTGATACTCTGACTTTAGGATCCAGCAGACTTGCCAGTGGAAAGACAATAAGCCAAAGAGGAATCGATCCACTTGCTTCAGATGCGTTTCCAAATATTCCCGGGAATGATGTGTCTCTCACACGCCAAAACTCAAAGAAGCCTGAAACTAACCGGATTATAGAGGTGTCACCTCCATCGCTTACTCTCCGACCTGGGTAAACGGTATTCGTCACAAGAGCAATTGTTTCTTGTGATTGCTGGAATATTATTGTGGCAATTCCACAAAATGCAGCAACACAGGCTGTTAGTAATAGTGACTTGGTTTTTACGTTTGCCAGAATAAGTTTGTTGTCTGTCGAATATGCATGCAGTGCCACAATAATTAATCCGAGATATGCGAGCGGAACGATAAACGGTGGGTATGGATGCAAAACGGTTGTCAAAAGTGAAATACACAAAACAATCCCCCAACCAGCAAACTCCCTCACCCTGGTAGCTTCGAGCATTTTCAAGGCACTGAGGGTACTGGCTGAAAAGCCGATAAGTATTTCAGGTAGACTCGACGAGAACCACCATTGAGTGGATGAGGCCCCGAATACGAGCACAGCGCCAATACAGGAATAGAAGACTGATTTACTTATTACGAAGAATAGGAAATAGGTACTGAGCAGTAAACCAATGACTTTGTAAGACCAAAAGAATGAAAAAGCATGTTCAACGCTAAGAAACAGTCCACCCCAAAACTTAGGCTGGCCGATCATTGATATATTGGAGGAGGGTACTGCGAGTAAGTTGGTGATACCTTTTGGAAACACATCGCTATTGTTTAATGGGCGATTTGTGCTCCACTGGCTGAGCGTCCATGGCGTTTGAACCACCCACTCGTCAGAGCGGATGGGGAGTGGGCGCCCCATGATTATTGACGATGCAGATTCTTCGCCTGGAAGGTAGGCGTTCCAAAGATCTAGCGATGATTGATGCACCCTTAAAGTGGTCATTAAAAAAGCTAGTAGGGACAACGTCATGAAAATGTACAAATTCAAGTGCCTGGCTGATAAACACCGCCATCTATCAACCACACTCGCTAGGAAGATAATCAATAAGGTTGCAAAGATTCCTGTTGTGATCGCTATCGCGGTGCGTTGAATAAGCCTAACTCCGAAGATCGAGTGAATCGAAGCTGGTACCAAGATTTCGATCTGGGGGTCATGTCCCAGCGTTACTAGCTTGACCTTGTTACCTTCTACCGAGAGCGTCTCCACTTGATAAATTGGCTTTATGGCGAGAAATAGTGCGTCCCCAGACAGACTGAAGTCTGTGGAGTTAGAGCGTATGCGAACTCGCTCAATGACCACCTCTGTTGGTTTGTTGGAAATATCTAGGCGAAGATTAGTAATGGCCGGATCGTTTGGTAGAACTATTCTATAAACTTCGGTTTTTTCGGAGCTTCTAATTAAAAATGGAACACGTTTGCTAGCTGTGTATCCGGGACCAGTCTGATAGAAAAACTCCGCCTTTTCCTCTGTATCCTGAGGTGAAACATAAATTCTAACGAGGATAGATGTATCCACGGTTGCGACAAATGTTAATCCGCATAACAAAAGCGCGATCACGTAGGAGGCTATTTTGTGATCATGGTAGTACCGAACTAGCTTATCCAGTTTCTTTCTCGATGGTTTCGATTACCTCGGTACATGATGAACTAATGCGGGATGGGAATCATCTACCAAATGGATCAGACGTTAGTCTTCTTATAAATAGGAAACTAGCAAGAGATGTTGTTGCGCAAGCAGCGGTATCGCGGGACTAAATTGTTGTTAAAGGCAGCGTAGTGACTTTTGACTGGAGCGGCTGGATGGAATTGAGTCTAGACGGATGATCACTCGCTCTTGAAGGAGCTCTCTGTGTTGCTTTTGAAATTCGAGTTTTGGATTGGCTCTTTTGGAGTATTTTCAATATCAAAATGAAGAGCACTTAACAGTAATTGAAAGCCCATAATGAGCGGCACAACCGAAAGCATGACAGTTCCAGTACTGGCGAGTTCGTTCTGGGCGGACGATGCAACCCAGCTTTGTATTCCGAAAACCAGCCCAAAGGTAAACAGACTACCGCCAATGACTGTTTCCAAAGATGCCGCGTTAAAGTCTCTGAGGAAATATGTGTAGAAAACACGTTTCCAAAAAGACTTGAAATAAAGTGGAATAAATTCGCGTATTGTCGTGCCGATTTTCAGGTTGCTTTCTTCATCCCCATAAACCGAATCCATCGCGATGTCTTTGACTACCGCCCTTATTGTCCCGAGCCTAAATAGCATGTCGCTTTCGAAAAAGTATCTATCATTAATTTTTTCTAAAGGTAGTTCTTCTAGCGCAGAGCGGTGAATAGCAGTGAAGCCATTCGTTGGGTCCATGATGTTCCAGTAGCCACTTGTGAATTTGTTGATGAGAGATAGACAAGCATTGCCAAATTTGCGGGTAAATGGCATTGATTCGAGTGATTCGATGCGATGAAAACGGTTACCTTTTGTGTAGTCGGCTTTGCCATCAAGTATTGGCTGAAGAAATTTAGGAATCAAAGCTGGGTTCATTTGGCCGTCCCCATCCAACTTTATGCAGACATCAGCATTATTCTTCAAGGCATGTAGGTAGCCGGTCTTCATCGCGCCGCCAACGCCTTTGTTTTCGTCGTGAAATAGAACTTCAACTCTAGGGTCACTACTTTTGGACTTTACATATGCGCCACTTTTATCTGGGCAGCAATCATCTACTACATATATAGATTCGACGTTGACGGGGATTTTTTCGATTACCGCCGCAATGTGCTCCTTCACCTTAAAGGCAGGAATGATGACGAAAATTTTCATGACACTTGCTCGTCTGATAATTCTTGCAGGCTCAGCTCTTTTATTTCGTCAGTCATTTCGCTGGCTATGTTCTATCTACAGACTGAAAAACTGGCACGCTAATTCTTGCTTCCGGTGGTTTGGGTGCCAGACGAAAATCCTCGAACTCCAGGCTAAGATTGGGGTTGTATGCGGGGTCTCGGGTAAGTTGCTGACCCCATGATGCCTTCATCGCATTAATCTCACGTAAAAAGCGCCGCTGTTTCCCCGGTGAATCCTCGTGGCCTCTACTCTTCGACTCATGATGGTAAAGGCACGCATGTGGCGTCCATACGACCTTATATCCAGCACTTCTTACTTTCAGGCAATAGTCCACATCATTGAACGCAACGGTTAGCCGTTTGTCGTCCATGCCACCGACTTCTTGAAATACAGATTTTCGAGTCAGTAGGCAAGCTGCTGTAACTGCAGAGAGTTCCTGGCGACAAATGTTTCGGTCTGAATAGCCACCTGACTCTGCTGGGAAGAATTTATGTGCATGTCCTGCGACGCCGCCAATGCCTAATATCACACCGCCATGCTGTACGGTATCGTCTTCATAGAGTAATTTAGCGCCCACAATCTGGACGTTGTCTTGTTGAATAACACCCACCAGTTCGCCCAACCAGTTTGGTGTAATCACTTCTATATCGTTGTTTAGCAAACAAACCAATTCAGAATCGCAAATATCAACGCCTTTGTTGATGAGAGAGGCGAAATTAAATTCACTATCGTCCTTAATTACAGTGGCAAACGCCGAGATCTCTTCCAGATACTTGAGTGATTCGGGCTCATCACTACCATTGTCGATGACCAAAATGTGATAGTTATCATAGTCGGTGAGTTTTCTGACACTCTCTATACAAGGCCTTAAAACCTCAACCATATTTCGAGTAGGGATGATGATTGTGACCTTTGGTCTATCTTCTAATTTGTATTGAACGTGATACCGGATTTGGTTTAACGAGGCTTCTGCCTCTATTTTCGTTCTCGAGATGTGATCTTGGAGCGCAAGTAGACCAGCGGTTATTGCCTCGGGTTTTGCAAATATATCCGAGGATGTGCTGCCGCTATGCTTGCGCCAGTGATAGAGGATCAGAGGAATGTGATAGATCTCGGCAGGGGAGAGTTGTTCGGTGAATCGAAGCAAAAAATCAAAGTCTTGAGCGCCCTCATACCCCAGTCGACAACCGCCGATGGCTTTCGTTGTTGCTGTTTCAGCGACCACCAGGTGACAGATGTAGTTACAGGTTTGGAAGTAGTGGTAATTCCAATCAGGCTTGAAATGAGGGTCGCACCTATTTCCGGATTCATCGAGTTTGTCTTCATCCGAATAGATGAGTTTTAAATGGGGATGCTTCGAGATGGTTGCAGCGACCCAAAGCAATGCATCGGTTGCCAAGAGGTCATCTTGGTCCATAAAAGCAATATAGTCTCCAGTTGCCTGTTCGATACCGCTGTTGGTGGCAGCGGAAATGTTACCGTTCTCGCTGCGGCTGACGGTAATAATTCTTGGGTCGCTAAAAGCAGCGAGGAATTTTGTTAGATCAAAGCTTGGTGATTTGTCATCAACCAGTATTAACTCGAAATTCTGGTAGCTTTGGCTGAGTACAGACTCAACCGCTTCATAGAGAAATTCTGGGTCTGGTTCATAAATCGGGCAAACGATACTAATTCTTGGGTGGCTTTTATTATTGCGCAAGACCCACCGCGGATAGTCTGAAGAGGCGGTTGCGTTTGTTGCGAGCCATGTCTCATAATTCGTTGGCCGGCTTGCTGGGGGAGGAAGAAGTTGTCGAGAAACGATCTGTAGATGGCGGATTCTGCGCTTTATACCCTCCAACCCCTCGTCGCGAACCACAGAAATACTCTTGCTAAAAAGAGACTTGAGTGAGCCTTCGTGAGAAATTGCCTTTCTGATAATACTTGGTATTCGCATCAATTTTTTGGCTAACGCTTCCGCTGAGACTGTGACGCGTGCGATATTACGTGAATGCTGGCTGCTAAGGAAGCTGGAGCTTGATAACGCTGGTGCGTCGATCCAGGTCAAACCAGCAAGTATTGTTCCGGTTTCGCGAACAGTTGTTGCGGTGCGGGACCAAACCTTGGCTTATATAAACGGTTTAGATACACGGC
>Ga0075109_1001290_pt1 | contig 15811 bp, 17 predicted proteins | sample AntAceMetag02UKD_FD_69798 | JGI IMG/M metagenome (GOLD analysis project Ga0075109, IMG submission 69798) | Saline lake microbial communities from Ace Lake, Antarctica - Antarctic Ace Lake Metagenome 02UKD | ecosystem: Environmental > Aquatic > Non-marine Saline and Alkaline > Saline | place...
TTAGGGCTGAACATCGCAGCCCGCGCTACACAACGCGGCTGTCAGACCTGCCTATTGTCCGGTAACAAAAGCAAAGCCCTTCGTGGGCTGGAAGGGTGAAGTGGCAACAACAGGAAAATGCGGCATTGTGGCTTTGCGCCAGTGGCAACAACGGTGAAGACCCAAAATGGAGAACCGGACGTTCGCGCAACGCGCAGCGAAGGTGTCCGAAGAGCCCAAAGTGACCAATGCTGCAAGTTGTACAGACGACCGCAATGGGCGAGCTTAGACGTCTACTCAGGAGAGAATGCTCCGAAAAAAGTCCTCACACTATTGAGCAATCAGGTTTGTGACGTCCCTTTTTGTTATCTTGAGGGCGGCTCCAACCGTGTCTTTCATTTCGGCAAACCGCGTGGAAGGCATTGGCACTGAAATGGCATGCAGCGAGCCGCCCCAGTCACGGAAGGCAAAACCAATCGCCGAAATGCCGGATGAATGTTCGTCCAGATCGTACGCAAAACCAACCGCTCGGATTTGTTCAAGTTGGGAAACGAGTGCTGCAAAATCCCCACTGACGTCGTTTCGTGCCCATTCTGCTCGGATCAGCACCGCGGCATCCTCACCTGGCATTTGGGCGAGGCAGGATCTGCCGTTTGCAGTTGTTGTGAGCGGGAAAACTTCATTTACTTTTGAGAGCGTCGTTAGACGATGAGTGCCGGGGACTTGGTCCAAAAAGGTCATGCCGACTCCACGCATGACGGAAAGGTCTGCGGTTTCTCCAGTTTTTTGCGTCAACTCGGTGAGGAACAAGCGACAGTGCTCTACCACGTTATATTGCGCAGCACCGGCGAACGCACTGAGTTCTGGGCCAAGCCGCAGTCCGCGTCCCTCCGGGTCGCTCATCACGAAGCGTTCATCGATCAAAGCTCCTGTGATTCGTTGCACTGTAGAGCGGGGCAATCCGGTTTTGTTGGCAATTTGCCCAAGACTCATCCCCGTTTGGCTTTCGCGTAGTATGCGGAGGATTGCGGCCGCGCGGGATATGACTTGGATACCGCTTCGGTCGTTTTTACTATCATTTTCAGCCATATACTCGTGCCCTTGGTCTTCTTGATGCCCTGTTTAGGCAACCTAGCGCTAAATTATTCGCACCGCAATGCGGTACAGATGGCCCGCATTGTGAACTTAATTGTTGACCGACATACGGTGCAGCTGCATCAACATGCAGGACAGGTGGGAGGAACCACCCTGACATTTTAAACGCACGAACGCCGGCTTTCGGCGAACAGAGGAGATGTGCCAGATGATTGAAGTCCGTGGAATTGAGTTTCAGGCGAACTTAGACAACGACATGGGGCTGGAATTTGTGAACCTCAGCCACCGGTTCGGGTATCAGTGCCCCAACTGGCCGTACTTCAAAGACGTCGCGATTGAGCGAAAGCATTACATGGCAAAGTCCGGTGTGCTGAGCCAGACAATCACGACCACCATGCACGTCACGACGCACATCGACGCACCTGCGCACGTTGTCCAAGGCACACCGTTCATCGACGAAGTTCCGCTGCCGCATTTCTTCGGCTCTGGCCTTGTGGTGTCGATCCCGAAAGAAAAGTGGGAAAGCATCACGGGTGACGATCTGGAAAAGGCTTGTGGGCATGCGATCCGTAAGGGTGATGTTCTGATCATCAACACTGGCTGGCACAAGCAATATGAAGACGGTGACTATTTCGCGTATTGCCCTGGTCTTGTGCAATCGGCCGCCGATTGGATGGTTGAAAAAGGCGTCAAAGTTGTCGGCCATGACACACAGGCGAATGACCACCCACTCGCCACGGCCATTGGTCCGCAGCGCAATGGCCCGATCCTGCCGCATCTTGAAGCAGAGTATAAAGAATGGTCCGGCGGCAACGATTGGAAAGATGACTTCCCTGAGTGGGAACCCGTGCACCAAACGCTGTTCAAGGCCGGCATCCTCGGCATCGAGAACGTGGGTGGCGATCTGGACAGCGTTACAGGCAAGCGCGTGACCTTCGCGTTCTTCCCATGGAACTGGGATCGTGGGGATGGTTGCATCATCCGTTTGGTTGCCATGAGCGATAAAAAACAGGCCTACCGCATCGAGGCTGGCGAAACCTTCTAGCCAAAAAAACGCGCGGCGGCCATCAGTGTCGCCGCACCGACACGATTTGGGAGGATCACGCATGCATACTAAACGATTTGACGATGCTGAGCCCTATGAGGCCCCAAACCATTTCGGCGTGACGGGACTGCGTTTGCAAGGGTTCGAGGACGGCGGCCCGACCAACCAATGGGTGGGCCTCAGCCAGTTCTTGCCAGCAGGCGGGGCTGGGCCAGACTCGACCCCATTTGAGAAGGTCTATGTCGTCTTGGGCGGCGAAATGACTGTCATCGTGGACGGTGTTGAGACTACGCTTGGTAAGTATGACAGCTGCACCATTCCGCCGGGCGAGGTCCGTAAGATCGAGAACCGCCGTAACGACGTGTGCACGATGCTCGTCGTCATTCCCTATCCCCCCGGCCACATCTTGCAGGAGAAATAAGCCATGACCGCAATGACAAACCCGATGTTGATGTTCGACGTCAAAGATGAGGTGGCTTTGATCACCGGCGCATCCGGCGCGTTCGGCATGGTCGCCGCGCGCATTTTGGCCGCCGCTGGTTGCAAACTGGTGCTGGTCGCAGGCAACGACGTGGCCTTGGCCGAGATTGCTGATGAATGCCGTGGCATCGGCGCGGACGTGACCACCATTAATAAACGTCCTACGGACGCTGATATCTGCGATGATTTGGTGGCTCAGGCCGTTGCGGCCTACGGGCAACTCGATATCCTTGTAGTCGCGTCAGGCATGAACAAAGTCGCGCTGATCAATGATATGGACCCCAAGACATTTACGGATGTTATGGACGCCAATGTCACGCAGACTTGGTTGCTGTCACGCTCTGCTGCTGGGCAAATGAAAGCACAGGGGCACGGCGGCAAGATCGTTCTGGTGTCTTCCGCACGCGGTCTTTTGGGCCACCCTGCTGGCTACACGGCCTATTGCGCGTCCAAGGCGGCGACGGATGGTTTGACCAAGGCGCTTGGCTGCGAGCTTGGACCAACGGGTATTACGGTGAACGCGATTGCGCCTACGGTGTTCCGATCGCCGCTAACGGCTTGGATGTTTGAAGACAATGAAAAGGCCAACGCGGTGCGTGCAGGGTTCCTTGCGCGCGTGCCAAAGGGGCGTTTGGGTGAACCCGAAGACCTTGCCGGTCCATTGCTGTTCCTCGCCTCGAAGGCGTCAGATTTTTACACCGGGCATATTCTGTATGCTGACGGTGGTTATACGGCGGGTTAGATTATGGTCGCCAAGAAACAACAGATCGCAGTTATCGGCGCGGGCTTGATGGGGCATGGAATTGCCCTGACATTGGCGCGGGCTGGTCAATACGTGGCCATCACCGATCCTATGGAAGACGCACGCGCTAGCGTTGCCAGCCGCATTCAGCACAGCATGAAAGCGATGGGCGTTGGCGAAAAGGATGCTGCCAAAGCCCTCAAGATGATTGAGGTTGTTAATACAACTGCGACAGCGGTTCAAAAGGCAGATGTCGTGTTCGAAGCCGCACCGGAAAAGCTAGAGCTTAAGCGCGCAATTTTTGCCGAGATCGAGGCCCACGCGCCCGACACCTGCATACTGGCGTCCAACACATCCGTTATGCCGATCACCGAAATCATGGCTGAGTTGCGGCTGAAAAACCGCGCGTTGGGCACGCATTGGTGGAACCCGCCGCACATGATCCCGTTGGTCGAAGTAATCAAAACCGAGTGGACGGATTTGGGCGTAGCGCAGGCGACGTTTGATCTGTTGGCTGACGCAGGCAAAACGCCCGTGATGGTGCAAAAGGACGTGCCGGGGTTCATCGGCAACCGTCTGCAACATGCGCTGTGGCGCGAGGCGGTGAGCCTTGTTGAGAATGGCATCTGTGACGCGGAATCCGTCGATACTGTTATCAAGGCCAGCTTTGGGCGACGCCTCGCCGTGCTTGGGCCGTTGGAAAACGCCGACCTCGTTGGGACTGACCTGACGCTGGATATTCACAACACTGTTTTGGCCGATATCGAAGCGCGCCAAGGCCCGTCGCCATACCTCGAACAACTGGTTGAGGACGGCAAGTTGGGCATGAAATCGGGGCAGGGGTTTCGCACATGGACGCAAGCCGAAGCCGACGACGTGCGCGCACGTGTGACGCGCCATCTGAACAAGCTCGAAGGAATTCTGATCGACTAAGACGATTGATTGAAACTGCCGGTTAGGAGGCCGGTGCAAGGGAGGAAACAAGATGAAACTTATTAAACCAACACGCCGGGGCTTTCTGGCTGGAAGTGCCGCCACATTGGCCGCGCCTGCAATTCTTTCATCAACACGCGCCTATGCGCAGACGCCCACTTTGCGCGTCGGTCACGTCAGCCCGCAGACCGGCCCATTGGCGGCGTTTGCCGAAGCGGACGATCAAATCCTGCAGGGCATCACCGAGGCCTTCGCAGGTGGCTTGGAAAACAATGGCCGCGCATGGAATATCGAGATCATCAGCAAGGACAGCCAGTCCAATTCCAACCGCGCCTCTGAGGTCGCCGCTGATCTGATCCTTGGGGATGAGGTCGATATCATTGTCGCAGCCTCGACCCCTGACACGGTCAATCCCGTTGCCGACCAGGCCGAGATCAACGAAGTGCCTTGCATCAGCACGGACTGCCCATGGCAGCCGTATTTCTTTGGTCGCAATGGCGTTCCGGGGGAAGGCTTTCAAAGCACATACCACTTTTTCTTCGGGATTGAGGACTGGATTGGTGCAACCTTGGGCATGTGGAGCGGCGTCGACGTCGGCACGCAGGTCGCGGGCATGTTCCCCAATGACGCGGACGGCAATGCCTTTGGGGACGCGCAAAATGGCCTCCCACCTGCGATTACGGCGGCGGGATATACGATCACCGATCCTGGACGCTACCAGCCATTGACGGACGACTTTTCAAACCAGATCGCGGCCTTCAAAGACGCGGGCTGTACGATTGTCACGGGCAATATGATCCCGCCTGATTTTGCGACGTTCTGGGCGCAGGCGGCGCAACAGGGCTTCAACCCCAAGATCGTCACCATCGGTAAGGCGCTGTTGTTCCCATCTGTTATCGAAAGCCTTGGAGATCGCGGTGATGGCCTTACGACTGAAGTCTGGTGGTCACCCGATCATCCGTATTCATCGTCCCTTACAGGTGTCAGCGCGCGCGATCTAACTAACGGGTACATGTCCGCAACGGGCCGTCCATGGACCCAGCCCATCGGGTTTAAACACGCGTTGTTCGAAGTTGTTGCCGACGTTATTAAGCGCGCCGAGGATCTTGAGGATCCTGCGTCGATCGTTTCGGCCATTGCGTCAACCAACCTCGACACGATTGTGGGTAACGTGAACTGGGACAAAGGTCCGATCAACAACGTCACCAAGACCCCGCTTGTTGCGGGGCAGTGGCAGCGCGAAGGCGATGCGTTCGATCTCAAGATCGTGGCGAACGCAGGCCAGCCGGACATCCCCCTCACGGGTGAGCTGAAGCTGCTTGGGTAATACCTGAGGGCGGCGTTCCTGCGCCGCCCGCTTTGCATTCATTAGAAAGACAACATGCCCCTTCTACGTCTCGATTCACTTCATAAGTCTTTTGGCGCCGTAATTGTCGCCGACCAGCTGAGCTATGACGTGGCGCAGGGCGAAGCGTTGGGCGTTATCGGGCCAAATGGCGCGGGAAAAACGTCGATGTTTAACTTGATCACGGGCACACTGGCGCCCAACAGCGGGCGCGTTTCGTTTGATGGCAACGACATCACTGGCCACACATCTGCGCGTCGTTGCCGTGCTGGGCTCGCGCGTAGTTTTCAGGTGCCGCAGCCGTTTTCGGGTATGACAGTATTTGAGAACGCGATGATCGCAGCGACGCAAGCGGCGGGTTTGCATGGGGCGGAAGCCGAGCAGTTCTGTATCAACATTCTTGATCAAACCGAATTGCTGCCAAAGGCCAACACCCTCGCCGGAAGCCTGACCTTGCTGGAACGCAAACGGCTGGAACTGACTCGCGCATTGTGTGTAAAGCCGCGCCTCTTGCTGCTGGATGAAATCGCGGGCGGGCTGACCGAGGCCGAATGCAGTTCGCTGGTTCAAACCATCAAAGACATTCACGCGTCCGGTGTGACGATCATCTGGATCGAACACGTTGTGCACGCGCTTTTGGCCGTGGTTGACCGCCTGATTGTCATCAATTTTGGCAAGAAAGTCGCAGAAGGCGAACCCCACGCGATCATGGCCAGCCCGCAAGTGCAAGAAATCTATTTGGGGATTGCCGTTGATGCGTGAGTCCATCTTAAACGTCCAAGGGCTGAACGCCCACTACGGAGACTTTCAGGCGCTCTACGGCGTTGATCTGGACGTCGCTGAGGGCGAAGTATTGGCCATTATTGGTGCGAACGGCGCTGGCAAAACAACATTGATGCGTTCGATCACGGGTTTGCTGCGAAACGGCGCGGGGCAGATCAGTTACCGTGGGCAAGATATTGGTGGGTTGCGCGCCGATCAGGTGGCGAGCCTTGGTGTCGCGATGGTGCCTGAGGGGCGGCAGTTATTTCGGTCCCTCAGTGTCGAAGAGAACCTGATTATTGGCGGGCAAGTTGGCCGTAAGGGTGCGTGGGATTTGGCGGCGGTGCAAAAGCTGTTCCCGATCCTCAAGGAACGCTGCCACGTCCCTGCAACGGCGCTGTCAGGTGGACAACAACAGATGGTGGCGATTGGCCGTGCGCTGATGGCCAACCCCGACTTGATCTTGTTCGATGAGATCAGCCTCGGCCTCGCGCCGATCATTATCAAAGACATCTACGACGCGTTGCCTGGCATCATCGGGACCGGGATGAGCGCGATGATTGTTGAGCAAGACATCACCAAAGCGCTGTCCGTATCGTCGCGTGTTTACTGCTTGCAAGAGGGGCGCGTGTCGCTCGAAGGGCAATCCGCCACCATCGAACGCGCCGATATTTCGCGCGCCTATTTTGGGGTTGAATGACATGGATTGGCTGAACGCAGTGGTACAAGGGACTTTGTTGGGCGGGCTTTATGCGCTGTTCGCAGCGGGGTTGTCGTTGATCTTTGGCGTGATGCGATTGGTGAATATCGCACATGGCGACCTGATTATTCTGGCGGCGTATCTAGGCCTGACCGTGACCACCGTGGCCGGTGTTCACCCACTTCTGGCGCTTTTGATTGTGGTGCCTGCAATGGGGCTGATTGGCTATGCATTGCAGCGAGGTATCCTCAATCAAACGCTTGGCGATGACCTTTTGCCACCTTTGTTGGTGACGTTTGGATTGTCCGTTATTCTGCAAAACGGGCTGCTGGAAATCTACACTGCGGATCCGCAAAAAATGGATGCTGGTGCGCTGGAAATCGCAAGTTTTGCGGTTGGTAGCCTTACGCTTGGCGTGTTGCCGGTGCTGACGTTTGCAATCGCGGTCGCCGTGATCTGGGGTCTGCAATGGACGTTCTATCGCACCGCTTTAGGGCGTGCGTTCCGCGCTGTATCCGACAACCAAGATATCGCGCAACTGATGGGCCTGAACCGACGCCACATCTTTGGTTTGGCCATGGCATTGGCGCTGGCAGTGACGGCAATTGCTGGCATCTTATTAGGCATCCGAACAAGTTTTGATCCGTCTGTCGGCGGTGGCCGCCTGATCTTTGGATTTGAAGCTGTGATCATCGGGGGGCTGGGCAATCTGTGGGGTACACTTGCAGGGGGCGTCATCCTTGGCGTTGCGCAAACCGTTGGCGCAAAAATCGATCCTGGCTGGCAAATCCTTGCGGGTCACATCGTATTCCTGCTGATCCTCGCCGTGCGCCCTAACGGGCTTTTCCCGCGGGTGTCAGGATGAGTTTGCAAAACTACACCGTTACGCGCACATCGCAGGCGGCCCGCGCGGCTGCCATCCTTGGCGCACTTGTTTTGCTGGTCCTGATTGCCGCGCCCTGGTGGGCGGGGCGTGCGGATATGCGGCTTATGGGGGAAATATTCCTCTACCTCGCGCTGGCATCGTTGTGGAATTTAATGGCGGGCTATGCGGGCCTCGTGTCCGTGGGTCAGCAGGCGTTCGTCGGTTTTGGCGGCTACATACTGTTTGCGCTGACGATCTTTGTGGGCTTGCCGCCGATTGTCGCAATTGCGGCTGCAGGCGTTCTGGGTGCAATTATCGCGGTGCCGATGGCCGCTTTGATTTTCCGGCTGCGAGGCGCGTACTTCGCGATTGGCACGTGGGTCTTTGCAGAAGTATTCCGGCTTTCGTTTGCTCAGATTTCCAGCCTTGGCGGCGGGTCAGGTTCGTCGCTGCCCGTTGGGATCGTGCGCTCAATGGCGGCGTCGCGCGACGGGCGTGAATCGCTCAGCTATTGGTTGGCGCTCGGCATTGCCGTGCTTGTTATCGCCGCAGTTTATTTGTTTCTGCGTTCGCGCAATGGTCTGGCACTGACCGCGATCCGCGACAATGAATTGGCGGCGGGGTCACTTGGCATCGACATCTGGCGTACGAAATTTGTGGTCTATGTCGTCACCGCTGGACTGACTGCCATGGTCGGGGCACTAATCTTTTTGCAGAAATTGCGCATCTCACCGGACGCCGCGTTTAGCGTGAACGACTGGACGGCCTTTGTGATTTTCATCGTCGTTATTGGCGGCATCGGCACCATTGAAGGTCCGATTATTGGCACGCTGATCTTCTTTGCTTTGCGCGAAACGCTGGCCGATCTGGGTACAACATATCTGATCGTTCTTGGGCTCGTTGCGATTGTTGTGATGCTCAAAGCGCCCAAAGGCGTGTGGAGTTTGATCCGCACGCGATTTGATCTTCAACTTTTCCCGCTGGGCTACCGCGTTCAGCACAATGATAAAAAGGCGGACTAATTCCATGGCCAAGAAGCCCAAAACTATCATCACCTGCGCCATCACTGGCGCGATCCACACGCCGACCATGTCGGACGCTTTGCCTTACACCTATGATGACATTGCGCGCCAAGCGGTTGAGGCCGCAGAGGCGGGCGCGTCCATTCTGCACCTTCATGCACGCGACAATGAAACTGGCGCGCCGTCGGTCAGGATTGAGGATTTTCAACCATTCCTACCGCGCATTAAACAGGCGACAGACGCGGTTGTGAACATCTCGACCGGCGGGTCACTCACGTTGTCGATCCAAGACCGGATCACCCCCGCCAAGACGTTCTCACCCGAAATGTGTTCGATGAATATGGGGTCGATGAATTTTTCATTCCACCCGCTGGCAGGGCGCTACGGGGACGATGATTGGAAATTCGATTGGGAAAAGGATTACGTCGCCAATTCGGACGGTAACATTTTTCGCAACACGTTCCGCGACATCAAAGAAGCGGCCGATACGTTAGCCCTGCACGACATCAAGTTCGAACATGAGTGCTATGATGTTGGACATCTCTACAACCTGAAATTCTGCATGGATATAGGGTTGTTCAAGGCGCCAATCTTTATCCAGTTCATCTTTGGAATTTTGGGCGGCATTGGCCCCGAAGTCGACAATCTCGTATTCATGAAGCGCACCGCGGATCGCTTGTTTGGTGATGATTACCGTTGGTCCGTTCTTGGGGCTGGCGGGTCGCAGATCGGCCTTGCCACGACCGCCAGCCAGATGGGCGGCAATGTGCGTGTGGGGCTTGAGGATAGTCTTCTGATCGAACGTGGGAAGCTTGCTGAAAGCAACGCACAACAGGTCGCAAAAATCCGCCGTATCGTGGAAGACCTTGGCTGCGAGGTTGCCACGCCGGACGACGCTCGCGAAATTCTTGACCTGAAAGGTGGCGACAAAGTCGCTTTTTGAGGAATAGACATGCCAGAAATTGAACCCATGGACCAAAGCCTAAAGACGCTCACAGGTCTGCATCTCTGGCACGCACCCATGTCGAGTTGTTCTCAGCGCGTGCGCATCGTCATGGCCGAGGTAGGCAAAACATTTGAAAGCCACCTCGTCGATCTGGAACGGGGCGAACATGCGACTGAGGCTTATCAGGCAATCCACCCAAAAGGGGTGGTTCCGGCGTTGGTGGATGATGGGCATTTGATAATCGAAAGCATTGATATCATTCAACACGTGTCGGGAGATGGAATCTTGATGCGTGGTGTTTCACCCGAAATCTTAGCCAAAGCAGACGCCGCGCAGTTGGACTTGAAACTGCTGACGTTCGAGTTCCTATTTCGTGGTGCACCCACTAAATCTGATGACGTCGCGCAGGCGTTCCAACGCAACCACAAGAATGTATGGCTGACCCAGTTTTACCGCGATTTTGCCATTGGATTTGACCGCGACCGGATTGAACAGGCCGTGGCCCGCACCCGCGATTATTTTGACCATCTTGATGCCCGCCTTAACGATGGGCGCGTATTTCTGGCGGGTGACGCGATGACCCTTGAGGACGTGGCATGGCTGCCAAATGCGCACCGTTTTAATTTGATGGGTTGGCCGTTTGCATGCACGCCGCATTTGGCCGCGTGGTTCGCGCGGATGCAAAGCCGCGACAGTTATCGCACGGCATTGATGGACTGGGAAAACCCCAGTGCCATCGACATGTTCAAAACCTATTCAGCCAAACGATGCAAAGAGGGAACGGATATCCGGACCTTTGCCGGATTGAATAACGAACGACGAAACGGGTCCAACAGCCCATAAAACCGCATTATTAAGCGTGAAAAACCGATCAAGGAGGAGACGACTATGAAATTTAAGGTATTAGGCACACTCGCCGCCATAACTCTGAGCGCAAGTGCAGCGCAGGCCGAAACACGCCTGCTGGTGAACTGTTTTTGGCCAGCACGCCACCACGTTTGCAGCGAAGTGCTGCCCGCATGGCTGGACGAGGTTGAGCGCGTTACCGAAGGGCGCGTCACAGGCAATCTGCCGCCACGTTCGTTGGCACCGCCACCAGAACAACTGTCGTCCGTTGAAAGCGGAATTGCTGACGTTGCAGTCCAGTTCAACGGGTTGATTCAGAACCGTGTTACGGGTCCGTTGGTCGCGATGCAGCCCTGGGTTGGGTCAAACGATGCCGCCGCAATGAGCCGCGCACTTTGGGCGACCAACCAAGAGTTCTTTCCCGATGAATTCGACACGGTGCAGTTGTTGTCGCAGTTCGTAATCTCACCCGGTCAGCTCTATAGCCAGACTGACACACCAATCAATTCGATTGAGGAACTGGCGAGCCGCAAAATCTGGGCGCTGCCTGGTCCGCTGTCTGCGATCACGACACGATTGGGTGCTGGTGTTGTGTCGACGCCTGCAGTGCAGTCCAACGAGATTATTTCGCGCGGCGTCGTTGATGGCCATCTTGGTCTTGATGCGCAAGCGGTCGGGGCGTTTCAATTGATGCCTTACACAACATCCAACACCCAGTTTCAGGGCGCGTTCTACACCACATCATTCTCGGTATTTATGAACCAAGACAAGTGGGCTGAAATTTCGGCCGAGGATCAAGCGGCGATCATGGAAGTGAGCGGCAGTGTTTTGGCCGAAAGCTTTGGGTCTACTTGGGACACCAAGAACCGCGCAGCCGAAGAAGGTTATGCAGAGGCCAGCATCGAAGTGATCCAAGCCGATCCAGCCTTCGAAGCCGCTTTGGTTGTGGCGTCCGCGTTTGTGACCGAAGGCTGGCTTGCCGCCGCGACTGAGGCTGGCATCGATGGTGCCGCTGCGCTTGACTTCTACAAGGCACAACTGGCCGAATAAGGCCAACAATGAGAGAGGCAGCATCATGATCGCCAAGATTTTGCAACGTATCGTTCACGTGCTTGAGATTATCTCAAGCGTTGTTCTTGCGGTTATGATGCTTCTGACCTTTGTCGACGTCATAGGCCGTTATGTGTTTAACGCGCCCATTTTCGGGGCCACTGAAATGATCAGCACCATGTTGGCGCTGGTGATTTTTCTTGGCCTCGGAATTGCCAATGCAAAGGATCGCCACATCGTAGTGGAACTTTTTGATCACCAAATTCGTGCGTTTGCACCGCGCCTATACGACGTGGTCGTGCAGGGGTTTTCGATCTTCGCCATGTCGTTAATTGTCTACGTTTTATTCCTTCAGGCGCGCGAAGCGGCCCATGTCGGGTCCACCACTATTGTGTTGGAATGGCCGATGGCGTGGATCACCAGCAGCGTTGTATTCTTTGCAGCCCTCAGCGTTGTCAGCCAAATTCTTGGCCTGATCGTGGGCAAACCTGATCTTGTCGATCCCCATCTGGAGGACGTGTAATGTTGACCGCACTTACCGGTTTTGCCGTTCTTCTGGCGTTGTGCTTTTTCGGGTTGCGCGTTGGGTTTGCTACGCTGGTCGTGGGCTTTGTGGGCTTCGGGTTTGAACGTGGCTTTGGTGCATCGTTCGCGATGATGGGCCAGCAAATCCTGCACGATTCCATGAACTACAACCTCAGCGTAATTCCATTGTTCATTCTGATGGGCGTGCTGATCGTGCACGCGCAAATCAGCAAAGACCTATACGATGCCGCCTATGCAAGTTTGGGCAAATTCCGTGGCGGCTTGGCCCTCGCAACCGTTCTGGCTGCTGGTGGGTTTTCTGCAGTGTGCGGGTCAACACTGGCGACGGCAGCGACCATGGCCAAGGTTGCGATGCCGCCCATGCGCAAGTACAAATATTCCGACAGTTTGGCTTCCGGCACTATCGCGGCGGGTGGCACATTGGGCATCATGATCCCACCATCTGTTCCGCTCGTGATCTACAGCATCATCGCTGAACAAGACATTGGCCTATTGTTCATCGCAGGCATCTTGCCCGGCCTGCTGTTGGTCACGTTGTTCATGATCGCAGTGGGCATCACTGTGCGCGTCGATCCATTGGCCGCACCGCCAGCACCACCGCTTAATCCAGTGCGCCGCAAAGAAGCAATTCGCGGAACCTTGCCGGTCCTGATCCTGTTTATCGTCGTCCTTGGGGGCATTTATTCCGGTGCATTCACCGCCACCGAAGCATCGGGCATCGGAGCGTTCGGCGCGGCTGTGATCGCGATGCTGCGCGGTCATCTACGCACTTTTAGCGAATGGCGAATATGCCTTGTGGACGCCATAACCACCACCGCCACAATCTTTATCGTGCTGCTGGGTGCGATTGTGTTCTCGCAGTTCATCAATCTTTCGGGCATGCCCTACGACCTGCTGGATTACGTAGATGAATGGAAACTGTCACCGTTCCAGCTGGTCCTGTTCGTCTGCGCCATCGCGATCGTCATGGGAATGGTGTTTGAGGCAATTGGCATTCTTGTGTTGCTCGTTCCCGTTTTCCTGCCAGCTTTGATCGCCAATGACATCAACTTGATCTGGTTTGGCATTCTGGTGGTTCTGGTTAGCGAAATTGGCTTGATTACGCCGCCCATTGGGATGAACGTCTTCGTGGTGAAATCCGTGCTGCAAGACGTGCGACTTGGTGCGATTTTCCGTGGTGTTGTTCCGTACATTGTAGCGCTCCTAATCGGACTCGCGTTGGTTCTGACCTTCCCGTCCATAGCGACGTTCTTGCCCAATTTGATGAGGTAGCGCCTATGACTAACGTTAAAAATATCCTCTTCATTATGGCAGACCAACTGCGCTGGGATTACTTGTCTTGCTACGGGCATCCACATTTGGACACGCCAAACATCGATAAACTGGCCGCGAAAGGCGTGCGCTTTGATCGCGCCTATGTGCAATCGCCCGTCTGCGGTCCAAGTCGCGCGTCCTGTTATACGGGGCGCACGGTGTTCAGTCACGGCGCTACATGGAACCGTGTTCCGTTGCCGATTGGTGAGCTGACGATAGGCGACTACCTTGGTAAGATTGGGGTTCGTACCGCCGTGGTCGGTAAGACCCATATGGTGCCCGACAAAGAAGGTATGGCGCGACTGGGCTTGAACGATCAAACCGAAATAGGCATCAAAATCAGCCAGCCCGGCTTTGACCCTTATGAACGCGATGATGGCCTGCACCCGACGCCGTTGTTGCGCAATAAGGGCGGCAAGCTGGCCTATAACGATTGGTTGCGCAGCAAAGGCTATGAGGGTGAAAACCCTTGGAATGATTACGCTAATTCTGCCGATGGGCCGGGAGGTGAATTGTTGTCTGGCTGGCATCTAAAGAATTCAAATCTGCCAGCGCGAGTCAAAGAAGAACATTCGGAAACCGCCTATATGACCATGCGCGCGCGGGAGTTCATTGAAGAAATGGGCGACGCCCCGTGGCTTTGTCACCTCAGCTTTATCAAGCCGCATTGGCCTTATATGGCTCCCGCACCCTATCATAATATGTACGGGCCCGCGACGTATCTTCCGATCATCCGCGACGATATAGAACGCATCGATCCGAACCCTGTCTACGGCGCGTTTATGGGTATGGAAGTCAGTGAGACGTTTTCGCGCGATGGTGTTCGCGATACTGTGATGCCTGCCTATATGGGATTGATCAAACAGATTGATGACCACCTGGGGCGGCTGTTCGATTGGTTAGAGGAAACCGGCAAAGACAAAGACACGATGATCGTGTTTACCTCTGATCATGGCGATTATCTTGGTGATCACTGGATGGGTGAAAAAGAGCTGTTCCATGAAGTTTCCGTGCGCGTACCCTTGATCATCTATGACCCGCGCAGCACGGCGGATGGCACCCGTGGCTCGGCGTCGAACGCAATGGTGGAGGCAATTGATCTGGTGCCAACGTTCCTTGAAGTGACGGGGTCCCCATCAGCCAATCATCGTCTTGAAGGGCATTCGTTACAGCCCATATTGCATGGCGGAGAACCTGATGATTGGCGCGATGCCGTTTTCTCGGAAATTGATTACGCCTTCTACGCTGCTCGGAAAACGTTGAAAACCGATGTGTCGGATGCGCGCGGCTATATGCTGCGAACGATTCGATGGAAGTACGTCCATTTCAAAGGCTTCCCCCCTCAGCTTTTTGATCTGCAAAATGACCCTGATGAGTTCGCAGACCTTGGTCGTGATCCAGACTATGAAACCACCCGGCAAGACATGCACAGCCGCCTGCTAGAACGCTTAACAAGCCGCAAGAACCGCGTGACAATGACGGATGAGGATATTCATGCCCTTAGACGAGACGAGGACAACTCTGGCATTCTGATCGGCAAGTGGGACGGCTGATCTTCGATACGACGTTTGTTCAACTGCACAATATAGCGCCCCCAATAAGATAGCGCCCCCAATAAGATAGCGCCCCCAATAAGATGGCCATAGTCGGGCCTCGCCAGTTGGTGTCGATTGTGCATCACCTCTCCAACTTCAATTTAGAGCGTCGCAAATTCAAGTATCCCGAAGCTCTTTCGTCGTCGGAAGCTGGGATTATCTTGACGAGCCCAAGGAAGCAGCCATTCGAGGAGGGCAGCCGTATGGCGGCTTTGTCCGCGACTTGATCCTTGACCTAGCCCACGGCGAAGGTCCTGTTTGGGCCAGTTCTGCATGATGTGGCCCATTGTTCGGACTCAAAAAGTCCTTTGCGGGAAGGGCGGGCCGTGAGGCCCGCCGAAGTCTTATGAGCTTTCTTGCTGTTTTGCAACGCGGCGGCGTTCGTCTTGGCTGGCATTGTCGAAATCGTCTGCTGCCAGCGTCATGCCGTACTCGGTGCCGCCGGTGCTGTTTTCCCAGCTTGTTTGGCGAAGAGTGCCGCGAGCGTGAACCACATCGCCGGGGAGCGTGTTGTCTTTCACCCACTTAATGACGTTCTCGTTGAAG
>Ga0075109_1001300_pt1 | contig 15763 bp, 13 predicted proteins | sample AntAceMetag02UKD_FD_69798 | JGI IMG/M metagenome (GOLD analysis project Ga0075109, IMG submission 69798) | Saline lake microbial communities from Ace Lake, Antarctica - Antarctic Ace Lake Metagenome 02UKD | ecosystem: Environmental > Aquatic > Non-marine Saline and Alkaline > Saline | place...
AGTTTAAAAATAGAACAATCTTGCCTAATTAATGGTTCAGTCGAACGAGAATTATACTCTTTTGTCAAACACTATAATCGGCCCATTTATAGCTCGATAAAAACATTGATCAAATAGGCTAATTTTAAAAAGCCTTATTGTTATTTTTGCCACAAATTAAGAGTTATGAAAAAAGGAAATTGGATTTTTATTTTCACATTAATAGTAATCGCTGGATTATCCAGGTTACTTCCACATCCACCTAATTTTACTGCATTAGGAGCTGTAGCGTTGTTTGGTGGTGCTGCATTAAGAAGTAAAATTTTAAGAATCGCTCTTCCCTTAGTGGTACTTTTAATAACCGATATTATTATTAATAACACTGTATTTGCTCAATTCAACGCAGGATTTACCGTCTTTTACCCTGGTGCAATTTGGACTTATGTTGCGATTGGTTCAATTGCTTTGTTAGCTCCGATGATTATAAATAAGCTTTCTGTAAAGCATGTAGTTCTTGGAAGTTTAAGCGCTTCTTTAGTTTTCTTTACCATCTCAAACTTCGGCGATTGGACAACGGGATTTGACTTTCCATTAACCTTTGCTGGTTTAATTGGAAACTATATCGCAGGCATACCTTATTTTATGAATAGTATAGCTGGTGATTTATTTTTTAGTGGAATATTATTCGGTGGGTTTTATTTAGCCGAATTAAAAATACCTAAGCTAGCATTAAGTAAAAACTAATAACAATACATTCAATATTGAAACCGCAAGGAGCTTAGCTCGTTGCGGTTTTTTTATTTTGTCTCTTTATCAAATATCAATTTGGTAATCGGATCGCCGTTTCTGAAGTAATAAACCCCGCCCCAATTGTATTTTATTTCTTGATATTCTATTCCTCGACCTTCACTAACCACTATAACTTGAGTTATGGCTTTATTTCCTTTAGAACTTTTATTCACTGTTTTCCCTTCTGGATATAGAGTTGCCAGCTTTGAGTGAAACTCTGGGCTTTTCTTATCCATTTTATCCAAATCAATGTTTGGATCTGTCGATGGTAATTTAGAAGTCACCTTTTTTTCGGGAGTCTTATTCAAAATAGCAAGAGCAGAATTTACTTCAGCAGATTTAGGTTTAAATTCTTGAGCCTTTTTATAAAAGAAAATTGCCTGTTTTTTATTTCCTGAATCTTCAGAATTTTCAGCTAGAGAAATATACTTAGAGAATTGTTCTTCTTTTTCTTTTTCGGCAATCAATGAAAGCTGAGCATCCGCTTCATCACTTTTCTTTTCTTCAAAAATAGTTGCTAAAGCAGACTTTTCATTAGTAAGAGTTTCATTGTTTGGTTTCAGTGCCTCGGCTTGAGCTAAAAGGCTTTCGGCAGAAGCCAAATCTCTCTTAACTCGAGCATTCTTTGCTTCAACTATTAAATTATTGAATTTTTGATCGACTGCCTCTTCGGCTTCTTTTTGCTTTACCTTACCTTTAAGTGAAGCGACTGTTAACTTTTCAGCAGCCAATGTTTCGTTTACTGGCTTAACAGCTTCGGCTTGAACTAAAAAGCTCTCCGCCGCAGTCAGATCTCCTTTAACTCGAGCATTCTTTGCCTCAACTATTAAATTATTGAATTTCTGATCGATTGCCTCTTCGGCTTCTTTTTCTTTGACTTTAGTCTCGCTAAATTCTAGTTTTTTGATTGCTAATAATGCATCAGGATTTATATTCAGCGCTTTTTTATAGCCCGCCGAAGCTGCAATATAATTTCCATCTGAATACGCTCGGTTTGCAACTGCGATATAATTATTGAATGCATTTGCTTGTTTTTCTTCTTGCTTAATTTTTTGAGAAATCACCGCAATTTGTTGTTTCGGAAATTCAGATGTTGGCTTTAATGCTGAAGCAGAAATATATCTTTCGGAAGACTGTTGCAATTCTCCTTTTTCAAAGAGCACTTTACCTTCTGCAAGCAAGTCATCGTATTTTTCTTCTTTTTGAAGTACCTTATTAATAGCGTTTAGCTTTTGCTTTGCTTCTCCTTCGGCATTAAGAACTATTGCCTTTTCAAAATAATCTCGCGCAGATTTGAACTGCGTGTTATTCAATGCCTGATTGCCTTTTACAACCAAATCTTCATATTCTTTTTTATTTGCCTTTTCAACAACAGCTTCCTTCTTTTCAAGTTTTTCTACTTGAGCTTCAACTCCCGCTAATTCCTTTTTCCGCTTTCCTGTGAACTTGTAATCTATAGAGAACTCAGACACATCCGGTTCATAGTGAATTTTAGCAACTGGCTGCACTAACTTGGATATATCAATCTCTTTGTAGGATTTAAAAAGCTCTACTTCTCCTATGCTCCAATCGTGAACTGTGCTTTTTTCTGACTCTGGAATATTAGAGATTAAATCTAACTCAATGATCTTAGTTGCCATATCATCGCCTGTAAAATGCAATTGATAAACAAAACCATAGGGTAATAAATAAGAAAATTCGCCTTGCTGATCTACGTTGGTTTGGTCAAGAAAAGAGTTGCTTCTAAATACCTTAACCAACGCACTTGGGTAAGCATTTGATTTATGCTTGACAGTAATACTAAATTTCACACCCGAATCTCCTTGTCCAACAACAAATAGACTCAGCAGTAACACACCACATATAAGATAAAGACCTCGGAGCATAAATTAATTTTGCAATGCCTCTTTTTGCCAAGTAAATCGTGTTGTTGGTTTACCATTTTTAAAGAAATAATTACCTCCCCAATTGTGCACCACATGCTTGTATTCAACACCAATTTCGCCTTCCACAATAATTCTTCTTGTGATTGATTTACTGCCTTCCATATATTTCTCTACAGTTAACCCTTGCGGATATTTTTTTGCCAATTCCGAACAAAACGCAGCACGATCACTTGAAATTTCAACGCCCTTGAGGGTTAATTCCAGATTCTCTTCTTTAGGAAAATTGTCTTCAGCATTTTTTTCGGCTAAAAGAGCATCGATTTTTTTTATTTGTTCCCTAGGATAAGCATCCGTAGTATTTACTTTAATTGCAGCCAAGTACATTTCCTTTGCTTCACTATATTCATTCAACTCATAAGCTTCGTTTGCTTGTGCAATAAGCGCCTTATATTTTTCAACATCTGCGAGCTTACCATCAAGCATACCATCGATTATTTTTATTTGAGTTCTTGGATATTCTGCCAAGGGCTTTAGCCGCATAGCTTCTTTATAATATGATTTAGCCAACTGATAGTCTTTAGCTTCAAACTCAATGTCAGCATCTCGAATTAAGATATTGTATTCTTCTTGTAACTCATCCTTCTCTTCTTCAACACTTGCAATTACTGCCTGATTCCCTACTTTCTGCTGTTCAATTTTTTGTTTCCTATTCTTCAAATATTCTCGATCTAAAGTCACCATGCGCGTTCTTTGATCAAAATAATATCTAGCCACCGGTATTTTATATTCCTGAACATCCATTCCTTCGGTGTATCTAACCATTCCCATTTGAAAACGACCAAGATCATAACCTTGACTTTTATATTCGGTTGGTATATTAGTTAAATCAATCTCAACCAATTTTGTAACAAATCCAGTTTTAGAAAATTTCAATATATACTTATAATCAAACCTTAGATCTGTTTTGAATCCACCCGTTTTATCCGTTAGCATGGAATCGATATTCGTCTTATTTAATTTCACTTCAACTAAGACTCCTGCAATCGTTCGATCTCCTTCGGTAACAAAAGCATCTTTTATTACTAGGTTTTTTTCTACTGCATTACTGTCATAACCGCCCCAAAGACGTTTAGAAAGTGACGCTTTCTTTTCCTTCTTAAGTTTTTCATCTTGAGCTTGAACTCCACAAACGAAGAAAACAATTATAAAAATGGGTATCAAAGATTTTAATTGATTGTACATATTTAGAACTTAATTATATCTGACTGAACGTCGGCCTTTTTAAAATTATTTTTTACTTCCTTTTTATATTTCCTATCCATAACAAAATTCACTGCCGCTGGATCATAAACAAATTTAGCAATTGGTTTTTTATAAAGTGCAATTGGTATTTCATCATTAAATTTAATCATATTCAATTTAAATAACCCCGCATCATAGCCTCTAAATCTATCTTCTTTAGGCATATTTCGTGTATCAATTTCAATAAGCTTAGTTAAGTAGTCATCTTTAGAAAACTTCAACGTAACTAGAGTATCAAAACCTATCTTCAATTGAAAAAAACCGTTTTTTTCAGTTTCAGCTTCTCTAATAACAACACCCTTATGGATTACAAGTACAATGATATTTGCCATAGGCTTGCCGTTTTCCAAAACTTGAGCATCAATCAGGAGGTTGGTATCACCAGCGACTTCTGAGTCATCTCCTATTTCCAGAACTCCTTGCCCATATGAAGAAAAAACGCTACAAACCGCGAATATCAAGACTATTAAAATTATTCTGGTAATGCTCATGTTAAAACAAAAATACTGTTATCTGTATTGAATAAAAACCTAGAAAAAGATTATTCTGAATCGTTTGTAAACAATAGTCTTGCCGAAATAATGAGCGCTAGTTTAAATGTAAATTTTACTTTCGTTACTATTCAATGAAAAATCTTTTTCTCAAAATTCAAAATAGCTTTGATATAATTTTCAAGGCTTTACTGCTCGCGGTTTGCGCAGCAGTAATTATATATGCTTTACCTAAAGAAGGTAAGTTTAAATATGACTTTCAACAGGGGAAACCTTGGTTGCATGAAAACTTATATGCTCCATTTGATTTTGCAGTATTGAAATCGAATGAGAATTTATTAAACGAGAAAGCTGAAATTGAAAATAATAGTTCATTATATTTCAATCAATTTGATTCCATCTCGGGATTAGCAATTAGCAACTTACAGAAATCTTTGGAGGACAGTATAGGTTCAGCTAAAATCCTGAGCTTAGAAAAAAGAAACTATGCTCTTAAAAAAGTAAAAGCTATATATGCTGCGGGCATCGTTCAAACCATAGAGTTGAAGAATGACGTTCATCCAAATCAATTAATTGTAATCCAACGAAACGGTCATTTTGAAGAAATTGAATTTGGTGACCTATTATCCATTAAAGACGCAATTTTAGAATTGCAGTCAGATAGTGTAAGTACAAACTATCAAAGTCCTTCAAATCTTCAAAACGAATTAATCAACGCTATTCAGCACAATGTTTTTTACGATGCTAATAAAACTGGAGCTGTAAAACAATCTAAACTTGAGAACATAATTAATACGCATGGTAAAGTGGAGAGATCTGAACTTATTGTAGCAAAAGGAGAATTAATAAATGAAGAATTATATTGGAAGTTAACCTCATTAAAACAAGAATTCGAACACTCAAAAGGAGACGATTCTTCGATTTATTTTGTCACGGTTGGGAAAATAATATTTGTATCCCTAATCTTCTTTGTTCTCGTTTTATTTCTTAGAGTATTTCGTCAAAATATATTGAATGTTAACAATCGAGTAGTTTTTATCTTAATCACGTTTACCTCAGTAGTACTGATGGGAATAGCGCCTTTATACATTGAAAATCTAAATATTTATCTACTCCCATTTTGTATTTTACCTATAGTGATTAAAGCTTTCTATGATGAAATAATGGCTGCTTTCATTTATATATTGGCAATGATTCTCATTGGGTTTTCTGTCCCAAATGCGTTTGAGTTTGTGTATATCGAAATCCTTGCAGGCTTAATTGCAGTGTTTAGTTTGGTAAATCTCAAAAAGCGATCTCAACTTTTAGGAACAGCGGGAATCATCTTTGTTACTTATTGTATCGCGCACTTGTCTATAATAATTATGCAGGAAGGTACGTGGCATAATATCGAACTTAGCAATTTATACGCATTTGGAGGAGCAGCAACCTTAACATTACTTTCTTATCCTTTGATTTACGTTTTCGAAAAGATTTTCGGGTTTTTATCAGATGTTACATTAATGGAGCTTTCTGACACTAATTCCACTTTGCTTAGAAACTTAGCTACTAAAACTCCAGGCACATTTCAACACAGTATGCAGGTAGCTAATTTAGCAGAAACGGCCATCCAAAAGATTGGAGGAAACCCATTATTGGTTAGAACAGGTGCACTATATCATGATATTGGAAAATTAGAAGCCCCCCAGTTTTTTATAGAAAATCAGGTAAGCGGCTTCAATCCTCATGATGATTTAGAACCTAGAGAAAGTTCACGAATCATAATCAACCATGTTATTAAAGGAATTGAATTGGCTAAAAAACACAACCTTCCTGAAGTTCTTATTGACTTTATTCGAACCCATCATGGTACAAGTCAGGTGAAATACTTTTTATATAAAGAAAAAGAAGAAAACCCAAACGAGGAAATCGATACCTCGGTTTTTTCTTACCCTGGCCCTATTCCGTTTAGTAAAGAGACAGCGGTACTAATGATGGCAGATGCATGTGAAGCAGCGAGCAGAAGCTTAAAAACCTACACTACTGAGTCTGTAAATAAACTTATTGATGGAATAATCGACGGTCAAGCAAAGGAAGGGCAATTTGCTAATGCTGATATTACATTCAAAGACATCACGACCATAAAGAGCATTTTTAAGAAAATGCTCTTGAACATTTATCATGTTAGAGTAGAATATCCAAAAGGTTAAGATTGGCCCGCTAAAAGATTAGCTCTGGTTCAAATTTCGAAAGAAAATAGGATATAGTCTAGCAGTTGAACTTTATTCTTAATTAAGAAACCTTCCCCAATCAGTTGATTCTAAAAACCTTAAACACTATCCAATCTAAAGTGAATCTATTGACCATTTTAACCAAATTTTATGTTGTTTAAAATAGTTTTAATGATACTTTTGCACCTCGTTCTACAATGTGTTTATAGAACTACGGAGAGATGCCTGAGTGGCCGAAAGGACTTGTTTGCTAAATAAGCGTACCTCAAAAGGGTACCCAGGGTTCGAATCCCTGTCTCTCCGCAACAAAAAAGCCTAATTCTTCCGATAGCTATCGGAATGAATTAGGCTTTTTTTATTTAATATCGGCCTTGCTCAATAGCCACCACTATTTCTTCAATGTACCTATCTTCTGTGGTTGCATCGTATTCTGACTTCAAATCTTGACTAAATACTTTTGCAATTCCCTGCCAAAAAAAAGCGGTTACACCACTGCGGAACTCTTTGACCAACTCATAGGAAGTTCTATCTGTTTCTCTGTCGATCAATTTAATGAGAATTCGACCTTGGCTAGTGGTCATTTCCTTCATATCCTCGCCGAATTCAGCAAGTAATTCTTCCTCTACTTTCTTGTAGTATTTTTTTCTTTTTCGAGGATCTTCTTCCGCTTCAATTTCCGATTGATACTTTGCTAATAGTTCATTTGCTTTTTTAGCATAAGGGTAAACTATCTTGACATATCGTTGAAGTCTATTGTACTTCTTCTCTTCCTTCTTCGATTTGAATACGCGTTGCTCCCAAACTGAGTAGGAATTCATAAAAACAACGGGGACCGTATCACCTTCTATGACCTTTGCATAATGCAAATGGCCTGCAGTGGAATCTAGCTGAGCATTTATTTTGGAGAAACCTCCAAACAACAGTATTAATATAATCAGTGCAATTCTCATCGTTTTTTCTACGATGATAAAACTACAACCTTTGTGCCTAATCTCTGTTTAGCTTCATAAGAAGACGAAGAATCTCCAAGTATAGCCACACCAATGTCACCATTAATCCAAAGGCACTAAACCATTCCATGTACTTTGGAGCACCTTGTGCCGCATTTTTTTCAATAAAATCAAAATCCAATAAGAGATTCATTGCAGCGATACCAATTACCAACAAACTAAACCCAATCCCCATTAAACCACTGTCATGCATCATTGGCATACTTGAGCCGAACATGGACATTACGAAATTGATCATATAAATCACAAAAATTGCTCCAGTGGCAGCAATAATTCCAGATTTTAATTTTTCTGTAACCTTAATCAAGCCTGTTCTGTAAGCAAAAAGCATTACGAACATTGTCCCAAAAGTCAGGATTACAGCTTGGAAAGCTATCCCTGGATACATACTTTCCGCAAATGCAGAGACACCGCCTAAAAACAAGCCTTCCAGTGCAGCATATATTGGAGCGCTGATTGGAGCAACTGTTGGTTTAAAGATAGTTACCAAAGCAGCGATTAATCCGCCTACTAAACCAATCAATAAAAAGCTTGTCGTTCCAGCTCCAGCCATAAACATATCGAAAACATAGTATGCAGGAATAATTGTACAAACAAATAGTATAAGAGACTTATTAATTGTTCCCTGTACCGTCATCCTCTGACCTTCAGCGGCAAAGCCTTGCTTTTCAAATATTTTGGCACTAAAAGCCGGATTTGAAGATTTTTCTATAAATGCCATTGCTCTTTTAATTAATTTCTATTGTATTTCCAATTAGTTATCTTTTGAGTTGGATAACCCTGAGATTTATTTGAATTTGATGCATCAAACAACTTACCAATTACCAAAGCTGCCAATTCTTCCTCTTTTTGATCAAAGTGATCTAATATTTCTGGTTTAAAGTACTTCTCTACAAAGTGAGTATCAAAGTCTCCACTAATAAAAGCCTCATGCTGTATCGCAAAACGACAAAAAGACAGTGTAGTAGAAACTCCTTCAATTTTATAGTCGTCAATTGCCCTGACCATTCTATCAATAGCCTCCTGACGATTTTCTCCAGTTGCTATTAACTTAGAAATCATAGGATCATAATAAATTGGAATTTGCATTCCCTCTTCAAAACCATCATCCACTCTTATCCCGGGACCTTCTGGTTTTCTATATCTATAGAGTGTTCCTATATCTGGTAAAAAATTATTTTGAGGATCCTCTGCGTAAACTCTGACTTCTAAGGAATGGCCAATAATTTTAATGTCTTCTTGAGTAAAAGAAAGTTGTTCTCCTCGAGCTACTTTAATTTGCTCTTTCACCAAATCAATTCCAGTAATTTGCTCAGTAACTGGATGCTCAACCTGCAAACGAGTATTCATTTCAAGAAAATAATAATCGGTATTGTTTTCTAGTATAAACTCAACAGTTCCTGCACCAACATAATTACAAGAGCGTGCTACTTTTTTAGCACATTCACCCATTTCATGCCTTAATTCAGGAGTTAAAACTGAGCTAGGTGCTTCTTCTATTACTTTTTGGTGACGACGCTGAATACTACATTCTCTATCAAATAGATGCACAACATTACCGTGTTTATCTGCTAAAATCTGAAATTCAATGTGCCTTGGAGTTGTTACATAACGTTCAATAAATACTGATCCATCACCAAAAGCAGATATTGCTTCATTCATTGCAAGTTTTAATTGCTCTTCAACACTCTCTGCTTCATGAACCGTTCGCATTCCTTTTCCACCGCCTCCAGCAGCAGCTTTTATTAGAATAGGAAAACCGATTTCTTCAGCTACTTCTTTAGCCTCTGCCAAGTCTTTAATTGCTCCTTCAGTACCGGGAACCATTGGAATTCCAAAAGCTTTAACAGCCTCCTTTGCTGCTAATTTATTCCCCATTACTTCTATAGCATGAGTGTCTGGGCCAATAAAGGTTATGCCAGCTTCTTCAATCTTTTTAGCAAATTCTGCGTTCTCACTCAAGAAGCCATAGCCTGGGTGAATTCCTTCCACATCTAACTTTCTAGCTACATCCAAAATGTTATTCATGACCAAATAGGACTGGTTTGAAGGAGCAGGTCCAATACAAACCGCTTCGTCTGCATAACGAACAAAAGGAGCACCTCTATCTGCCTCAGAAAAAACGGCAACAGTTTTGATACCCATTTCATGACATGATCGCATTATACGAAGGGCAATTTCACCGCGATTTGCTATTAGTACTTTTTTCATAATGTTCAATTCAATTAAATAAATTTGTATTGAGACTTAAGTTTCCAAAGCTAAAATAAATTGGTGCCTTCAACTTTGTTAAATCGGTATAAAATTTCGTTGATTACTGCTTGCTTCGCTGGCCTTAGTTGCCTTGCGTCATATGGCCAAGAACATGTTCAAAAAAGTATTGACGGACAATCTGATTATAATTCCGGAGATTTCAAGGCTGCTATCGCTGATTTTAAAGCTAGTGTTGCTCTAAAGCCTGATTATCTGAAGGCTCACTTTAACCTAGCTATGTCATATTACAAGCTAGAGTATTTTGATTCTGCAGGAGCTTCTTTTGCTCGTGTTATTGAAATAGACAGTTCTGTTGCTCTGCCCTATTACTACTTACCGTTTTGCCATTATAATAATGCTGAAAATGAACTTGCCCTTCAATATTTCAATACTGCTATTCGAAAATTTCCAAAAAAAAGAGAGTTATATTACTATATGGCCGTGATTCATGCCTCAAATGGCGATAAAGATCTTGAACTAGGAATTTACGATAAACTGCTTAAACTCTATCCCAATGAATACAAAGCGGTTATTCAGAGAGCGAACTTACACAACGATCTGCAAAACTTTAAGTTAGCCTTAACTGACCTTAACAAAGCAATAGCGCTCAATGAATATGAAGCTGACGCCTTTTTACTAAGAGGTATTATCCATATTAATTTTGGAAGAATAGATGAAGGTTGCAATGACTTGATTATGGCGGAAGCCTTAGGTTCTGTCGCTCCAGCTCTGTTAGAACTCAAACCGTTGAATTGCGTTACTAACGAATAATTTTTGAACCTGTCAAGAAAATTACTTTTACATAATTTCCAAAAGAAGGATTTTCAATAAACTTCTGATTCAATTTTAGTTTTTCTGGCATCACCTCTTCGATATAGGCCTTTTCTGGATCATCCGAAGCTGCTAAAATATCATTTTCATCTACAAAACTTATCGAGGCATAATCTGTAATTCCAGGTTTTACATTGAGCACTGTTTTTTGCTGACTGTTATATTCCTCAACATATCTGCGAACTTCTGGCCTTGGCCCTACCAAGCTCATTTCTCCTTTAAGTACATTAAATAATTGAGGAAGTTCGTCCAGTTTGTATTTTCTCAGAATATAACCAGCCCCAGTTATTCTTGGATCTCTGCCGCCAACCGTAAGTTGACCTAAGGCTTCAGAATCCACCTTCATAGTTCTGATTTTATGTAGGAAAAAATCCCGACTCCACCTACCAACTCTTTGTTGATTAAAAAGAATTGGGCCTTTTGAGTCAATTTTCACCAATAGACCCACTAATAAGAATAATGGAGAAAGCACTAAAATGCCAAAAAGGCTAAATATTATATCAGCCAACCGAATCATTACATTACTTCTTCAACAGCTTTAACTAGTGCATCGATTACCCAGCCAATTTGTTCATCTGTAATGTCATAAAAAACGGGTAAAGATATTTCTTGCTGATAATTATTCCAAGCAACAGGATAATCTTCCATTTTAAAATCAAACTCCTTATAGGCAGTCATTAAAGGTAATGGCTGAAAATGAACATTTACCGCCACTTTTTCAGCGGATATCTTATCTATTATTCGATCTCGTTGATCTTCAGTTGCATTATTAATACGAAGCATATAAATGTGAAAGCAGCTTTGCTTTTCCTCAGTTTTATAAACAGGAATGTTTGCCCACTCATGTTTCTCTAACAAAGCATTATACTTATCAAAAACAGATTTACGCTTGACCAGCATATCACTATCGTAACGTTCTAATTCCACTAGTCCGAGAGCGGCGTTAATATCAGTCATATTACATTTATAGCCCGGTTCTGTAATGTCATAACGCCAACCACCTGCCTTAGACTTCTCCAGAGCATCTTTTGATTGACCGTGCAATGATTTTACTTTAAATTGCTTCTGAACAGCGAGGCAATCAAACTGTTCAGGGAGATTGAAAATTACCGCTCCACCCTCAGCTGTAGGTAAATTCTTTACTGCATGAAAAGAAAATGAACTTATATCTGCTAATGTACCCGAGTTCCTCCCCTTATAATTAGCACCAATAGAATGAGCCGCATCTGCCAGGACCATAATTCTTCCAAGTTTGATCTGCTGTTCAGAATTTGGGTGAAATAATTCTCGAACAGCCGGCTTGGCAAGCAGTTCTCTCAATTCATCATAATCGATAGGCATTCCAGCAATATCCACTGGCATTATTACCTTGGTTTTGCTCGTAATTGCAGCCTGAATTTTAGAAACATCGATATTAAAATCATCACCAACATCAACTAAAACTGGAGTCGCTCCGCAATGCATTACAACATTGGCAGTTGCACAATAAGTATATGCAGGCAGTATGACCTCATCTCCTTCTTTTACACCTAACCATCTCAAAGCCAACTCTAAACCCGCTGTAGCAGAGTTCAAACAAACTGTTGCTTTACCACCCGTATATTTAGTTAGCTCTTCTTCTAATTTCTTAGTCTTAGGACCGGTTGTGATCCAACCTGAGTATAAAGTATCTAAAACAGCATCTGCCATTTTTTTATCCATTCTTGGTGGTGAAAAAGGTACTCTCATTCTAAATTTTGTTTTTTCTATATAGTAGAGGATTATCTATGAAATTTGTTCGATAATCATTTTGCATATTCTGGGCAAATAGCGAGGCAAAGAAAGCATAAAACACTACTCCAGCCTGTACTTCAAGAACAGATTCGGTAAGGCAAGCAATCCCGACAATAATTGCTAAAAAATATCCTAGAAAATGCCATCGTTTCCAATTGTAAAACAAAGGAGAAATAATCATAAATATTAAAATAAGTCCTGCTGGTATTCCCAATGCCGCAGCAGTTTGAAGATATTGATTGTGTGCGTTATACCTTCGTTCATAAGCATATTTATATTCTTTTTCTTTATAGAGTTTTACCAACTCATCCTTAATATCTCCTGTTCCGGTGCCAAGAATAGGATGTTCTTGTATTATCTCAACAGCAGTTTTCCACACCAAAATACGGACTGCACTGCTCTCCCATTCAGTTTTTCTGACTTCCTTTTTTTCAACGGCAACAACTACCTGTTTAAATCCGTGAAAGTCAGAAGTTGAATTCTTATAGTCTTTTAAAAAGGATGATAATGCAATCCAAGATATTAGCACTAATAAGGTTCCAAACATCCATTTTCGTTTACTCACAATAGAATAAACAATTGCAAGAATAAAAATGAAAAATAAGACCAAGAACCCATTTCTGGAAGTACTAAAAAATATAGCAACCGAGAATAATAGAATTAATGAAATTCGAATAATATTAACAACTGAAAAGAGCTCTTTAGAAGTAAAATACAGCTTATATATTAATATGATTATCGCAAAATTCATGTACATCGAAAAGTAGCCTATATGGAGACTAGGAGAAATCTTTTGTGCGTAAAAATCAAGGTAGGTTGAGCTTCCTATCTGATATTCATAAAACGCATTCAAAACCCCAATTACCATTGCTACCGAACAACCAATAATGTAACTTGACAATACCTTATTAAAGTCTTCTTCACAAAATGATTTACTGCGCATAAAGATAAACGGCAAAAGCAAAAAAGAAAGTTTGATTTGGACATCAAACCATGCAAAAGATTGGTTTTCAGACCAAAGAGTGCCTGCTATATGATAACCAAAATAGAGGAACATCCCCGCAAACAAATAGCGCAGAGTATTTTGCTTTTTTTCTGTCTGTAGAAAAGCTGAATTTACAGCAAGTAACACTATTGTTATTCCCAACAAATTCTGATGCACTGGAATTAAAAAAGCCAGGATAATTGTAAGAATAAAGTGCCTGTATTCAGCAGATTTCAACTTTAAATATAGCGTTTGATATTCCAAAATTCTGAACGTCTTTTTATCGAATCTTATTATAATTCCATGAATACATCATCTTGAGAGTTGTTCATTTTTTACAGAAGGTTGCCTATTGAAAATTATAAAACGAATAATCCCATCTAAGTAACCTTTTCCATAAGACAGATGTAAAATCATAAACGAGTAAACAACTTTAAAATTATGCACCTTTTCTACTTTAAGAGAAGAATAAAATGCCAATGAAATATAAAGCATTAATATAGGAATACTAAGAAACAATGTTTCCTTAAAAATTAACCCTGCTATTCCAGAAGCAATTAAAAACATAACAAACAAAAAGGGAATTAATTGACGCACTGTGGTAATCGTTTTGTGTTTTTTATTTACGTAAACCTTCCAATAACCATACTGATAGTATTGCTTCCAAAGTTTAGAAAATGATGCCCTTACATAATATTTTGACTTGATACTCTTTGATAACCAAATTTTAAATCCGGATGATGTAAGCCTATAATTTAATTCATCATCTTGATTTCTCGTAAGGCTTATATCAAAGTTTCCTATAGTATCAAAAACACTCATCTTATATGCCCCAAAGGCTACAGTATCGACATATCCTTCAAAATCGCCAGTTCTGAAACTAGCATTTCCAACACCAAATCCGCTTGACATTGCTGCGCCAATAGCCTTTGAGTCTTCGTCGAAAAACACATTAGTAAGCACACCACCAACACAACCTATTTCAGTTGATTTGCAAAATGCCTTATTGCATTCATTCAAGTATTGTGAATCTACCTCAGAATGTGCTCCAAGAATTATTAGTATGTCAGACGTAGCAGTTTCTATTCCATAATTAAATGCATACGGAGCTGATTTTTTTTCATTTAAATGAAATCGAATAAAGGAATGATTTTCCACATAACCCTCAATTATTTCTTGAGTATTATCTGTGCTTTTTCCGTCCGAAACAATTACAGTTAGTTTATCTTTAGGATAATCAATATTTACAATAGAATCAAGGCATAATCCAATGTACTTCTCCTCATTACGACATGGTATTATTATGGTGTAAGAATATTCTATACCCTTCTTACCCATTTCAGAACTACTCATAAATTTCAGTATAAATTGCCTTTAGCTTTTTAGACTCTTCCTCCCAACTATACTTTTCAGCTACTTTTCGGTAACTGTAGTTTCCCATTTCTTCTCTAAGTGAGTCATCTAAAACCAGCTTCTTAATTGCATTTTCAATTTCTTGATGATTACTCGGGTCAATAAATAATGCACAACCTTTAAAAGCATCCATCCAAAAGGGAAAGTTTGACATGATTTGAGGCTTATTAGCAGCCATGTACTCAAAAGCTTTTACCGGCAAGGAAGACAAATGATTTACAGTAGGATGTAAAATAGTTAAGCCAATGTCTGCTGCTTTTATATAATTATAGACTTCTAACATGGGCTTTAGTCCGAAATATTGCATTTTATTTCCTGTATCAGCAATTGCGCATTCCGTCTCGAATACTTCATTTTCCCATGGCCCAAGCAGCCATAATTTCACATTAGATATACTTTGAATGGATTGTACTACTTCTTTAATTCCTCGCTCTGAAGTTAGTCCACCAACATATATCAAAACAATTTCTTTTTCTTTTTTTATTGACACGGGAATACTATTTTCCACTTTACTTATCAGCGAAAGATTTCGAATAACAGCAACTTTATTTTTGAATTTCGGGTATACCACATCAGTATAATCAGACACCATTTTTTCTGTAACGACTATGATCTTATCAAAATTTTTAAAAGCTTTTTTTTCATAAACCGAGTACAAATATGATAAGCCCCAGCGAAGAACTGACGGAATCCATGTTTTGCTCTTTATCATAAGCCCGGCAAGCTCGTGCATATCAAAAATTACTTTTTTACCTTCTTTTTTTAATTTCAACCCGAGTGGCAATAGTTCGGGGTCATGCAAATGGTAGATGTCGGCATCAAGTTCTCTTGCAATCTTTAA
>Ga0075109_1001307_pt1 | contig 15686 bp, 17 predicted proteins | sample AntAceMetag02UKD_FD_69798 | JGI IMG/M metagenome (GOLD analysis project Ga0075109, IMG submission 69798) | Saline lake microbial communities from Ace Lake, Antarctica - Antarctic Ace Lake Metagenome 02UKD | ecosystem: Environmental > Aquatic > Non-marine Saline and Alkaline > Saline | place...
GATTATGTAACCTGGTTCGATAATTCGCATATCGATCAACTGTTTGGTAAGAAGTTTGGCACGCATGATTTCTATGATGAAATGCGCACAAAAGTAGCGCTGTTTCAACATGCCGATCCCCTAGATGAATTTGCCGAATTAATGATCTTTGCTTCTGGCGTATGGCAATTACACAGTCAGATGTTGATTGGAAAGACAGCCAGAAATGCAACGCTGAAATTTAAGCAGGCGGTACAGCCCACCGTTACTGAGCCGGAAATTGGCGTGATTTCAAGAAATCCCGTATGACAACAATTAAAAAATTAGAAGGTGAATTTATTCGACTGAGACTTCTACAGGTTTCAGATTCTGAATTAACATATCAATGGCGACATATAGCGCGTGCAAAGTATCTCAACAAGGCTGCATCCAGTATTTTTGATCAGGCCAAGTGGATCGAATCCAGACCGACCTCTGAACAGAACTTTATTATTGAATTGAATAATGGCTTGCCCATTGGCATGATTTCCCTTGTTAATATAGATCATGTAAATCACCATGCTGAATCCAGTCGTTTTTTAATTGCTAATGAAGAAGCCGTCAAAGGAATACCCGCTGCAGTCGAATCTATGAAGCTTCTATATGAGTTAGCCTTCGATGAATTAAATCTAGTGCGCATTAGTGGCATTGTGGCTGAAAATAATTCATTGATGATTAAATGGCAAAAATACCTTGGTATGAAAGAAGAGGGCAGGCTGCGTAAGCATTTATATCAAGATGGTCAGTACTTTGATGCTGTGTGTCTTGGTGTGCTGGTAGATGAATATAGAAAAATAACAGCGCCCAGAATGAATGTTTTAATTGCTGCGGCACGCCAACGCTTGTAAGAAATCGATATTGTAAAAGAATTTATTTATGCTAACTCAAGACGCAATACACGCAATTATTTTTCAAGCATTATCAAATGTGAATGACGAACGCGGCCCGGTCGAACGACTCGATATTGGCGCTACCACGATTTTGTTTGGTACCGATGCTGTGTTGGACTCCCTTTCACTGGTTTCTGTGATCGTAGATGTTGAGGCTGCTGTCTCAGAAATCAGTGGCCGTGATATGGTGCTCACCGATGACCGAGCTATGAGTCAAGAGGTATCCCCTTTCTCGGATGTCAGTTCGCTCACCGCCTACATTTTGCTTTTGTTGTCAGAGCCTGTTTTATGAGCTCGACTTTGCAATACGATGGGAAATTTGCGTTGGTCACCGGTAGTCGCCGTGGTGTGGGGCGCTTGATTACAGAGCATTTGCTGCAGCATGGTGCCCAGGTGGCCGGTTTTGCACGTGGCGAGGCGACCTTTGAACACCCAAAGTATGTTCATTTTCAGGTCGACGTCAGCGACCCAGCATCTGTTCAGAAAGGCTTTGCTGCTCTCAAAAGAATCACTGAGGTTGTCCATATTGTGGTTAACAACGCAGCCGTATTGACTTCTCAATACGCCATGATCATGCCGCCTGCTGCCGCGCAAGCAATGATTAACACCAATCTGTTTGGAACCTTCATGGTCTCGCGTGAAGCCTCCAAAATGATGCGCAAAAGTAAATGGGGGCGTATCATAAACATAGGTTCTATGGCAGCCAGTTTGGAGCCGATTGGCGACTCGGTTTATGCTGCTTGCAAAGCCGGGGTCTCGACTTTGGCTAACGTCATGGCCCGAGAGTTAGCCCCTCTTAATGTGACCTGCAATACCCTGGGTGTGAGCGGTATCCAAAGCGATATGTTGGCCCAACTTCCCAAAGACAAGATTGCTGCTGTCATTGCGGGCCTGCCTCTGCCACGTTTTGCTGAGCCTGATGACATTTTGAATGTGCTCGACTTCTTTGCATCAGACCGCAGTTCTTACATCACAGCTCAAACCGTTTTTTTGGGTGGAGTGAACTGAACGTGGCGAACGTAGTGGGTCACTGGGGTGGTGGGGCAGTTTGGCGTATCACAAGCGGTGAATTCCCTTCAAATGCCTATTTTTGTGAGGCCAATGTGCCGGGGGGCGGTATTTTGATTGATGCCGGACTTGATGGGGTTGCCATAGACAAACAAATGAGTGCACATGGGTTGAGGCCGCATCAGGTGTTTTGTACCCACGGCCATTTTGATCACATCGGTAGTGCTGTTTACTTTCAAAAGAAGTATGGTTGCCGGGTTTTCTTGCATAAGGGTGACGCACGGACTATGAAAACAGGTAATTTCCTGTTGATGGTGCTCAAGATTGATCAAAAAATAACCTTACCTCAAGTGACTTTTGTGGACGATCAATTCACATTCGACATTGATGGACATGCACTCAAGTTTAGGCCCACACCAGGCCATACACCCGGTTCATGTGCCATAGAATTTGGCAGCGCATTGTTTACAGGTGACACGCTTTACAGCCGCGGTGTCGGACTGTCAAATCTGCCGGGGGAAGATGCAGAACTACTCAAGCAAAGTATTCGCGCACTTTGGCCCAGCCTTACCCCAGCCATCACCATTTATCCCGGCCACGGCAATGCTGCCGATGGCGAGACTGTGCGCACCCAAAACATTGCCCTACAACAATTTTTGAACGAGACATCAACGTGAGCAACACAACTTATTCAGGCATCACCATTTCGGGCGTGGGCCACCATTTGCCAGAGCAGGCTGAAGATAACGCAACGCTTTGTCTTGGGCTTGATGTCACGCCCGAGTGGATTCTGGAAAAGACCGGTATTGAGAAACGCTATGTAGCCTCCCCCGATGACAGTGCCGCTGACTACGCAATTAAGGCCGGTCAACGCGCCTTAGACATGGCCACAGTACCACCTGATCAAGTTGACCTGATTGTGGTTTGTACTTTTTCTGGCGATTACCTCTTTCCCCCTGTTTCAGCCAAGGTTCAACAGCAACTTAAAGCCACAAATGCACAAATCTTTGATGTGCAAGTCAACTGCACCGGCTTTGTTACCGGTCTGACGATTGCGTCTGATCGCATGAAGGTTGATCCTAGTGTGCGCCATGCATTGGTCATTGGAGTCGAGTTCATGACACGTTATATTGACCGTACAGATGTCAACACCGCCATTTATCTCAGTGATGGCGCTGGTGCAGCTGTGCTCAGCCGGGTTGAGCCCAACTTGGGCATACAGGCGTCGGCTTTTCACACCGATAGCTCCAACTTTGAAGCAGTGCGAATGCGGGGCGGTGGCTCAAGCTTTCAGCGCCATGGCAAGGCCTTTGATCCGGCCATCGATTACATGGAAATGAACGGTATTGCTACTTGGAAGCAGGCCATTACGCATCTTCCCAAAGTGATCCGCAAGGCCTGCGAAAAAAGCAATGTAGCTCTGGCATCAGTTGATTTTTTGCTCTTCCACCAGGCAAACTTAATTATGATTGAGTACATCGTCAAAAAGATGGGGTTTGACATGTCCAAAACCTACACCAATGTGCAGCATGTGGGTAATTCGGGTGCTGCGTCGCTGGCCATTGTGCTCAGTGAAGCCGTATCCAAGGGTTGCCTCAAAAACGGAGACATGTTGGTGTTGGCAGCCGTCGGTTCCGGTTTTAATTTTGGTGCCAGCGTTTGGCGCTGGCATATGCCTGTCATAGAGTTGAATTAAGCATGTTTGACAACTTTGAAGCCATCCAGATCGGTGACACCAAGTCGCTGGTCAAGACCATTACCGAGTCTGACGTACGCAAGTTCGTCGAGATGACCGGTGACGACAACCCACTGCACGTTGACCGTGCGTATGCTGAATCCACCGCTTTCAAAGACATCGTGGTGCACGGCATGTTGGGCGCATCGTTTATCTCAACCGTCATTGGCACCAAATTACCTGGCACCGGTGCGCTATGGGTATCGCAAAACATCGAGTTTTTATTGCCGGTTCGTTTGGGTGATGTGCTAACCATCTGTTGCACTGTCATTAAAAAACACGAGCGTGAGCGTTTACTAGAGCTTGATACGCGCATCTTGAACCAGAACCAACAATTGGTGCTAACCGGTCAGGGCAAGGTCAAACTGCTCACCACTGCAGCGCCAACAGAGCATGCACAGCAAGCTCAAAGGCCTCGCGTTGCAATCGTCACTGGCGGTGCCGGTGGCATTGGCAATGCCATTTGCCTGCGGTTGGCTAAAGATGGTTATCACGTCGTAGTGAACTACCATGGGCGCGCTGACCGGGCTACTGAAATTGTTGAGAAGGTTAATGCTGGCGATACTAGAGCCATTGCTGTTCAAGCAGATGTGTCGACTGAGTTAGGTGCAGAAAAGTTGATCAAAGCAGCCCTACAAGAGTTTGGTGGCATCAGCGTGTTGGTCAATAACGCTTCACCCCACATCAACCCCAAACCCTTGGCATCAACACAGTGGACTGACGTGCAACAGCAGTTGGACGTGCAGGTCAAAGGTGCTTTTAACCTCACGCGTGTCTGCGTGCCGCACATGGCAGTTCAGCGTTGGGGGCGCATTGTCAACATCACCTCGCAAGTGCTGGACGGCCCGCCCTCTGTCACCTGGACCGGCTACGCCATTGCCAAAGGTGCTTTGGCAGTATTTTCAAACTATATGGCGGCCGAGTTGGGGCCGCAAGGCATTACCGTTAACTGTGTATCGCCTGGCATGTGCGAGACCGGCTTGATCGGCGATATCCCAGAAAAAGTACAACTCATGGTTGCGCGGCAGACCCCGTTGCGCCGTCTTGCAAAGCCGGCAGACGTAGCGGCTGCTGTGGCTTACTTGGTTAGTGATGATGCAGGCTTTGTGACTGGCGACACCGTCGCCGTTAACGGCGGGATGGCAATGCGGTGAGTAGCAATAATGCAGATACGTTGGTACTCAATAAGGCCGACAGTACCCTTACCCAAGTCATGCAAGCAGTGGCCAATCTGGAAAAAGCTGAGCCTAGGCGCAGCTTGTCCATCGGACTGTCTTCTTCTGCCACTACTGAACTACTTGGGCTGTATTTGCGTAAACACGGGCTTTTGTCTGGCACACACATTACCATCCACTTAGGTAATTACGATGACCCCATCGGGGACGTAGATTCGTTCCTCAGTGCGGGGATAGAGCATATGGTAATGTTGCCGTTTTTAGATACTTTGATGCCTTCTTTTGAAGCCCAGTTGGAGAGCCTGACACCTGAACTGCTGGCAGCAAAAGAGTTGGATGTACGCAATCGTTATCGCATGGCTTTCGAGAAGGCTAAATTTTTCAAGTCAATTTTTCTGGGTAGTTTTCATCGTTTTGGGCATGCCGCTGATGTGTCTGGTGCAGACGCAGTCAGTGATGTGCTTAACCGCTTCAACCAAGCGCTACGTGAGGAAGCTGCTGCCTTCCCTAATATCTGTATCATCGACACAGAAGATGTGGTGCGCACCGTTGGCCACACAGCGGCGTTTGATGCGCGTTTCTATTTCCGCAGCAAAGCACCTTACACCGGCATTTATTTCAATGAACTGGCGCGCCGGGTGGCATCCGCTACGCGTGGCTTTGGCACTCACTTTTATAAGGTGCTGGTGCTCGATTGCGACAACACACTCTGGGGTGGCGTGATTGGTGAAGATTTGATGGGAGGCATCAAACTCAGCCCTTACGATTATCCCGGCAACATTTTTTGGCGCATGCAGCACGAGTTCGCCGCGCTCGAGCGCAATGGTATTTTGCTCTGCTTGTGCAGCAAAAATAACCTCGCTGATGTCGATGAGGTGTTTCAAAAACATCCCGAGATGATACTCAAACCGTCCCAAATCGTCGTCAAAAAAGTTAACTGGAATGACAAACCAACTAATCTACGTGCGCTAGCTCAGGAGTTAAATGTTGGTTTAGACAGCATAGTTTTCCTGGATGACTCCAGCTTTGAGTGTGACGCCGTGCGCCAGCAACTGCCCATGGTCAAAACCATACAAGTGCCTGCTACCTTGTCCGAGTACCCGCGCGTGGTGAAGGAAATTAAAGAACTCTTCCTGGCAGGGGGCATCTCTGCCGACAGCCGTTGCAAAACCGAGCAATACCGCCAGCGTGCAGATAGCGTGACATTACAAACTCAATTTGAGTCACAAAATGCTTACTTGGCTTCGTTGGAAATGAAGGTCGAACTCAGTTGTAATGAAACTGGTAGTGTGGCGCGTATTTCTGAGCTGTCGATGAAGTCCAACCAATTCAACTTGACGACCCGACGATTCAGCGAAGCTGAAGTGATAAAGCTGATGCAGTCGCCAGATGCTGCCGTGTACTCCTTGTCTGTATCTGACAAATTTGGGAAAGCCGGATTGACCGGTGTGGTGTTCATGCGTTACTTTGATGGCGTCGCTCAAATTGATAATTTTTTAATGAGTTGCCGTGTCATTGGCCGTGGGGTAGAAACGGCCATCTGGTCGGAGATTTCTAGCAATGCCGCCCGCCGAGGCTGCGCTGCGCTTCGAGCTACGTATATTCCTTCTGCCAAAAATGCCCAAGTGGCTGATTTTTATGAGCGGCTTGGCCTGCCCTTAACCGACACAACCGTTGACGCAAAATATTACAGTGCCGCCTTAACTTCTTTTACACCTCCAGTAACCCCTTGGATTGAACTGACCTATGTTGGATGAAAATACACTAAAACAAGTAATGGCAACTCTATTGACTGTAGATATCACTGCCATTGATTCCGAGGCCAGTATGGACACGATCGCTACCTGGGACTCATTGCGACACATGAACTTAGTGCTAGCGCTTGAAGAGGAATTTAAGGTTTCCATTCCCGACGAAGATGCCGGCAACATCACCTCGTACAAACTCATCATGCTGGTGCTCGAAGAATTGCTACAGGCCAAATAGTATGGATTGGCTGCTAGAACGCTTTGGCACTGCGCCAACACACGTCGCCTTCATTCATGAAGGACGGCCTGTCGCCTATGAAGAAGTGCTGGCATTAATCACCGCTTTCAGCACCCGCATTGATGCGATGGGCATTCACAAAGGCGACGCCGTGGTGGTGGTGGGCGACTACTCACCAGAAAATTTTTGCCTGATGCTAGCCTTGGCTCAAAACGGTAGCGTCGTCATACCGCTCACCAAGAATTCGGTCATTGAAGAGGAGGCAGCGCTGGGTGTGTCTGGTTGCGACTGGTATGTGAAATTTAATGCAGACGGCAAAGATGCTACCTTTATCAAACGAGTCATTGAAGCCGACAATGAACTGCTGGCAAGCTTTCGGGCCAAAGGCGCACCCGGTCTGGTTCTGTTTTCTTCTGGCTCCACCGGCAAGCCCAAAGGTATCCTGCACGATTTCAACGTGGTTATTGAGAAATTCCGCAAGCAACGACAGGCTGTTGTTGCAATTCCATTTTTGATGATCGACCACTTTGGAGGCATCAATACCATTTTGGCCATTACCGCCAGTCTGGGTACGGTGGTAACAGTGTCAGACCGCTTGCTACCAAAAATATGTGATGCCATACAGCGTTACAAAGTTCAGCTGTTACCCGCTACGCCTTCTTTTTTGACGTTGCTGATGGCGTCCCATCTGCAAAACGATTACGACTTGTCGTCGCTCAAACGAATTACATACGGCACTGAGGTTATGCCACAGTCAACGTTAGATCGGCTAATAAAGGCATTCCCGAGCGTCGTGCTGCAACAAACCTATGGCCTGTCAGAAGTGGGCGTGTTGCGGTCGCAGTCGCGCGGCGACGGCTCGCTGTGGGTGCGCATTGGTGGCGAAGGCTTTCACACCAAAATTGTGAATGATGTACTGTGGATCAAGTCTGAATACGCTATGGTGGGCTACCTGAATGCGCCTTCTGAATTTGATGCGCAGGGCTGGTTCAACACGCAAGATCAAGTGGAAGTGGATGGCGACTACTTTCGCATTCTGGGGCGCGTAACGGATTTGATTAATGTGGGCGGGCAAAAGGTTTATCCAACCGAGGTCGAGAATGTCATTCTTGAAATGGAAAATATTCAGGACGTGGCAGTTTTTGGCGAAAAGCATGCTCTTCTTGGTCAAATTGTTGTTGCAAAAGTGGTTCTTGACACGCGTGAAACACTTGAAAGCGTTAAGAAACGTGTGAGACATGCTTGCTTGAGTAAACTGGCTTCGTTTAAGGTGCCTGCAAAAGTTATTTTGGCTGAAGGTGTATTACACAGCGCACGACAAAAGAAAATCCGGCGGGAATAGTTGTTTGATTTAACCAATAAAGCTTTTCAGATTCGTGACATCACGTAGCAATCCTAATTAACCATCAAACTAACCGATGAACATTAATCTTTGCAAAATGATTGATCTGCCTAAGATCTCTGACCCTCGCGGCAACCTGACTTTTGTTGAGGGCGCCAGCCAGATCCCCTTTGACATTCAACGCGTGTATTACCTGTACGACGTGCCTGGTGGGGCTGAGCGTGGTGGGCACGCGCACAAGGACTTGCATCAACTCATCATTGCCATGTCGGGCAGTTTTGATGTGGTGTTGGATGACGGTAAAAACAAAAAGCGCGTGCACATGAACCGTTCTTACAACGGGCTTTATGTTTGCCCCATGATCTGGCGTGAGCTAGACAACTTTTCATCAGGCGCGGTGTTGATGGTGTTGGCATCTAATAAATATGACGAAGCTGACTACTACCGCGAATATGCTGACTTCACGCGCGCCCGGTGGTTGCCGTGAGCATACCTTTTTTGGACCTGGGCGCAGCCTACCGCGAGCTGCAAACCCCGATAGACGAGGCTGTGGCGCGCGTACTGGCTTCTGGCTATTACATTGGCGGGCCAGAGGTTGACGCGTTTGAAGATGAATACTCAACCTATTGCGGCGCAAGCCATGCTGTAGGCGTAGCTAATGGGCTAGACGCCCTGCACCTAGCCTTGCGTGCCATGGACGTGGGTGCCGGTGACGAAGTCATCCTGCCCAGCAACACATACATTGCCACTTGGCTGGCGGTCAGCCATTGCGGCGCCACGCCGGTGCCGGTGGAGCCCGATGAGCGGACCTACAACATCGACCCCACCCGCATCGAGGCCGCCATTACACCTCGTACCAAAGCCATCTTGCCTGTGCACTTGTACGGCCAACCGGCTGACCTAGACCCTATTTTGGCGATCGCCCGCAAACACGGCCTGCGCGTGCTGGAAGACGCTGCCCAGGCGCACGGCGCCCGCTACAAAGGCCAGCGCATCGGTGCACATGGCGACGTGGTGGCCTGGAGCTTTTACCCCGGTAAAAACCTTGGCGCTATGGGCGATGGCGGTGCGGTGACCACCAACGACGCACAAATTGCTGAGCGCATCCGCGTACTGCGCAACTACGGCTCGCGGGTGAAATACGTCAACGACGTGCGCGGCTTTAACAGCCGGCTTGACCCGATACAAGCCGCCGCATTGCGCGTCAAACTCAAAGTGTTGGATACATGGAATGAAAGACGAGCAGCCATCGCCAGCCACTATCAAACAGGTCTGGCAAATACTGCGCTCACATTGCCTTATGTGCCTGAATGGGCAGAACCTGCATGGCACCTATATGTGGTGCAACACCCGCAACGCGATATTTTGCAAAAAAAATTGGGTGAGGCTGGCGTAGGAACGTTGATTCACTATCCCATTCCCCCCCACTTGCAGCGGGCCTATGAGGCGTCAGGGCTTGTGCAGGGGCAGTTTCCTATCGCAGAGGGCCATGCAAAACAGTGTCTGAGCTTACCTATAGGTCCGCATTTAAATGAAGTAGGCACAGGTGCAGTCGTATCTGCAATAAAATAATATATTTAAATATTTTCGTTTATGTATTGAGTGACAAAATTAATAATTAAGTTGAGGACCAAATCGATAATAACGCATTTTTATTTTTTTAGTATCAATTACTTATGATACTTTAATGGTATCTGTGTAAGCAATGTGTGACTCGCATCTTAATATACACGTTTTATACGTCTTTGAAACTATTGCTATCCAATAGTTTACGCACTCAGCACTTGCACAATGTATGATCTTCCAACGCTACGGTAGACAAACTCGAACATCGAACATCGAACATCGAGCCTCGAGCCTCGAACTGAGGCGCGTTCAAACGCCTCGGGACTAACGCAACCCAGATGGCTGTGGCGTAGGGTTCGATTCTAAAAAGCTTCGATGTAATTAAAAATATCAGCCCGAGCGATATCCCGAGTTTTGTAAATTCTCTTACGGATACGCTCTTTTTTTAAAGAGCTGAAGAATGACTCAGCCACTGCGTTGTCCCAGCAATTGCCACGTTGACTCATACTGGTCAACAGTTGATTTGCATCACAAAACCGTTTCCAGTCAACGCTACTGTATTGGCTACCTTGATCCGAATGCACGATCACCTCTTGTTTGGGTTTACGTCGCCACACGGCCATCATTAAAGAGCCCAAGACCAATTCTTTTGCAATCTTAGGTTTCATAGACCAGCCAACCACTGCACGCGAGTGCAAATCCAAGACAACTGCCAAATACAGCCACCCTTGCCAAGTTCAAATATAGGTAATGTCCGTTACCCATACACAGTCGGGTGCATCGACTGTGAATTCACGATTGACACGGTTAGGCGCAAGAATTGACGGTCGTCCCTTAACTGACTTAGGGATTGTAGCCCCGCACAGCTTGTATCTTGTGGCTGCGCATGATGCGTTCTACGCGATGCTTTCCGCATATCTCGCCTGCCTCTCGTAAATAGGCAAACACACGCGGCGAACCGTAGACGCCACCACTGGCCACATATGAGTCACGTATAAGGGCAACTAGGCGTTGATCTTGAATTGCACGGTTTGAATTTGGCTGGTGTAACCAGGCATATAGCCCGCACGCGCAACCCTCAACACATAGTTGCGACTTTGTATTCATGCCGATGATCATTGATGAAACGGTACTTCACTCGGGCTCCCTTGCAAATTAACAAACGGCCTTTTTTAGAATGTCGCGCTCCTCCTCTGAACGATGGGGTTGAGCCCGTAGTCTGAGAATTTCACTTTTTGCAGCAAGCAGCTCGCTGGCTTGTTGATCTGTTTTGTTTGGTTTACCAGCATTGACCTATTTGTAGAGGCTGTGTGCTGAAACCCCAAGCCTGGCCGAAACCTCGGCAACCGAGTAGCATCACTCGGTGATTTGACGGACGGCTTCGTCTTTAAATTCAGGTGTAAAACGTGGTGGTGACATGGTCTGCTCCTATGAAGAAATCATAGGTCCGAGCTGTCTACTGCACCGCGGGAAGTCCACTGCGTTATGAAAAGTTTATAGTGAATTGGGGGAATGCAAACCCCGCTTTCCTTTGAGTAACAAAAAGCTCCCAACATTTTAGGAAGTCACTTTGCGGAAATGGTTCAATTCTATTTTGAGGATTCAAAAACTGTCCAAAAATGCCAGAAATATTGTCATAAATATCGAATTTCTGATACTTGGTTATTACTAAATTAAGCATCTTTTCAATTACTTTATTTTTATCTTCGTTATCTATAAATCCTAGTTTTTCTGAAGCAATAGCGATTGGAATCCAGGCTAAATGTGCTGCTAAAAAGTCGGGATTATCAAGATTTCCTGTGTTTTGATTTTCGTGAGACCGAAAAAAGCCAAGATGTTCATTAATATATCCAAGTTTGTAGGATTTTCCTAAAACCAAGAAAATACCAATATCGCCAAGTCCATAAAAAGAATAGCCGCCTAAGACATCATCTTTTAGTGCATCCATGGACGTTTTATGAAACATAGCATTTGAAAGCTCACCTAGCCAGTTGAAGCAATGGGGGACCACACTTTTAAACAAAGCACTAGGATCTATAATAATTTTTTTAGACTCTAAATTTTCAATAAAATTGGGGATGTTATAAGCGCCGATCACGTGACCATGTGTGTCACTTTTCCAACGGCGGCTAACTGACGCCATCAAATCATTTTCTGTCAACAGTCGTAGATGGTTTTTATAAAATGATGGAAATATATAATCGTCATCAAATAAAAAGTGAAAAAATTCAGTTTGGTTATCCCAAACCTCGCAAAGGTTCATCATATTAAGGTAGGAGGATTTTTTACGAGGTCCTGCAACAACTTGAAGGATGATGTTTTGAGCTTTTAATTTTCCTAGCAAATCACCAGATTCAAGTAAGTTAGTGATTTCTCTATCAGGGCTATCATCCGATACTATTATTAAATCTGGCTTAATGGTCTGCCTGAGCACTGAATTGAGCGCAAAAATAAAAAAATTCAAACGGTATGCAGGTATTAACGTAGCGATTTTCATGGGCATAAATATTCACTTTCTCACGTAGAAGGCTAGAATCCACTCGACTGTATTTGATAAAAATATATACGATTTTATATTAATTTGTAATTGGCAGTCTCATTATTGTATTAAATTTATTTAATGATCAGCCGTGTTATATGTTGAATTGTGATTATAAATGTTAGCATCTCAATTATGAACGAGTAGAACTCTGGGTATTTTACACACAAATAGCTTCTCTCCAGTCAAAGCTTTTACCTTGCTTATTTGATTAAAGTAGTGCGCATCGGCAGCATAAGATTTGTTTTCAAAACCAGCGGCTATAGCTAGCTTGGTTGACACAATGGCGGCCCCCATATCAATTGAGTTAGTTCTATATTCTACTTCAAAGAAAGAATAACTCGGAAGGGTCCTAGCACCCGGATTATTATGGGAGTGAATCATGTCGAACATTAGTACATCATATTCTTGCTTCGCTTCAGCAATTGCTAAATTTATAAATTCAACAGCCCGTGGAATGTAATAATTATCAGCATTAGTTAAAAGCACATATCTCCCACTTGCATCCTTAAGGCCTATTTCCCTTAGTGAGTGGCCCCAATCATTGTAACGACGTTCAGTGCATTTGAAATTAATCTTTTCTGGACAAATGCGTACGAAATTTTCCATTATACTGATGAAGTCTTCATTATGACCATCATGTATAACGGTTAATTTCCAATTACTTGATGTTTGATTGATCCACGACTGAACAAAAACTTTTAACTCGCCATGTCGTTGAAAAGCTACAGAGATTACGTGAATAGTATTTTCGGTCATTTATATTTCCATATTAATATTTTTTCACGCTCCCAGAAAATCATACCGCTCAATTTTCTTGAAGTCGTATAAATGGTACGCCGGAATGGTTTTAGGAGTGGCGATTCGGGTGAGTTTGTGTAATTGATTATCCCTTTTGTTTTTTGATGTTGCAAGCCTTGTCTGTCGATTTATTGTTGTGATGTGAATTAGTTGCTGTAGTCTCGAACCTTACTTCTAACAACTAATTCATTTCTCAATAAAATCTAATAGTATTTATAGCCACCGCATAGTGCTTGTGTAACAAGTGTGTAAGTAGTCAAGCACGCCGCAGGTTTTTTCTACGTTTGTGTGACTGTTAAATTTCAATAGTGTACACAGTCTACTCTCGGACACTGTACGACGAAAAAAGTGCATAAATCACACACGTTTTTGTTTGCTTACTAACTTGCTCTTCAATTGATCTGACCACTTGAGACGTACCATTATTTAAGAAATAGTCCGGTTTTGCAAGGTTAATCTACAAATTGATTCTTGTTGTAATCAGTGGCAAAGAATTGAATACTCTGCTGCTTGGCGAACTGTGAGGGAGGGCTCTACACTTGACTCGTGTAGGGCCTCACTTCGTTGTAGACTATGCCTTATTTGGTTATGCAATCTCTTGCTTGTATCAAGTTTTAAATCACTGTTTTTTTAAGCATTTCTCTCTGGACTTACCATTGAAACTCTTGATGCAGCCTTTTTACCTCGGTCTGATAAGTTGAATAAAAATGTGGCGAATGCCGTGCATTGTGGTTTAAGCCAAGAAGCCGCGGCTTGTGAATTCCGGCCCGTTTTCTGTACGAAATTAAGTCTCTAAATATTGTAGCTAGGTACAAAACCTGAGAGACATAGTAGCCAGAGATTTCGAAGTCCACTGCAATGTCAATGGACCTGCGGCTGAAGACACCAGCCACTGTGAGGCATTTGATTCGTTTGCCATTGAACAGACAGTCATACAGAAAATCCATGCCCTGAACATCGTTGACCTTGCGTGTAATTTGTAGCCACACACGCTTGTTTGATGGGCGTTTAATTTTTTTGCGGCTGCGTTCCGCCAGGTTGGCATTCTTGTAGAGCCGAGAGACTCGATTGCGATTAATCTCAGGAAACTTTGAGCGCAGCAGATCATGAATGTGACTGTAGCGGACCTGTGGCGTATGTGGGCAACGCCCAATTTACGCGTGATTTGATCAAGCTGGGGAGGGTTACGGGAACTGTCTCGGCTTAGCCCGTCAAGGCTGCATGCTCAGCGTTCAGAGAGTTCGTGTTCGTCCACCATCTTCTTGATCTCGTCGCGCTTGGCTTGCAGGGCTAGCGCTTTACAGGGACCGCGCTCTTGAGGACTTGAATCTTTCGGCGGGCCTTGGCAAGGTGCTTCTTGAGCTTGTTGTTCTCGGCTTCAAGCTCTTAAAGCTTAGCAGCGTCTGAAGGCTCCACAACGATAAAGCGGAAACGCTACATGTAAATGGTAGGCTGACTAAAGCCGGCAAAGCTGCAAAGTTTTTTGACGGATATGCCCTCGTCAGCCTGCTTGAGGAAGCCGATGATTTGCTTATTGGTAAAACTGGATTGTTTCATAACCGCTATTCTCCAAAATCAGCGGACTTTGTTTTATTACATTGGTACGGCGGGCAGGGAGCAGGGCACTTTGGCAACTTGAGTCCCGGCGTTTTGTCTCTCGTGCAGAGCCATGAACACTGCATGTGCACAATTTAAAGCTGGGGACATGTTGGTTTCTTCAGCCTAATCACGCTAAGCCATCACTTTAAAACCAATTCTGGTACGTTGAGCAATACGCAGCTTGGCCTGACTCTTGCTTGTTTGCCGTGAGAACCAAACCAGATTCACCCATGTTTTCTTAGGAGCCAGCTATGACCAGTCTTTTAAACTCACTACGCAGTCACAACCTCAACAGCGCCAGCGCGTTTCCGCTGTTAGATTTACAGCGTTACACACCTACTGATATACGCAACACCATTCAGTCCTTGATGGCTGAAGAGCGCAACGATTTGGCGGTTGCACTGGGTGAGGCAGGTCTTAGCTTGTACCCACACAGCGAAGACATGTTGGCCATCACTGGCTTGTTGGCCGCTACGCAGCAGGAATGGGGCTGTGCCATTGAGCGCTTAACAGAGCTAAAAACCTTGCAGGCCGAGCATACGCAGGCGTTTACGTACCTGATGTTGGCACGTGCCTACCGTTGCGACCTGGATCCCATGTCTGCATTAGAGACGGTTGAGCTGGGCTTGGTCTACTACCCCGAAGACGCCGACTTGTTGGCCCAGCATGCCCAGCTGAAAAGTATGGGTTTGCATACCTTTGCGGCGGTTCGCGCTGATTAAGCCAAGCGCTGTCTTACCCCATACCAAACCGGCTGTAGGCCGGTTTTTTTACGGGTGAAGAGTAGGGCACGTGCCTAAGTTGCCGCTAAGCGGCAAGCTGACACCCCTTGGCAACAAGTTGCCGCTTTTCCGTCATATGGTGCGGCAAGTATGAAAAAAGTGAGTGTTTATAACGGTTTTTGAGTTGGAATTAATTGGCGAACATATGAATTTGCCAAGCATAAACTGTTTATAAGGCTGGCACGCATCCTGCTAATCGTAGTCATAGCCACTTTCTTGAGTGGAAATTTTCAAAACTTAAGCCC
>Ga0075109_1001316_pt1 | contig 15642 bp, 19 predicted proteins | sample AntAceMetag02UKD_FD_69798 | JGI IMG/M metagenome (GOLD analysis project Ga0075109, IMG submission 69798) | Saline lake microbial communities from Ace Lake, Antarctica - Antarctic Ace Lake Metagenome 02UKD | ecosystem: Environmental > Aquatic > Non-marine Saline and Alkaline > Saline | place...
CATTCATTAACATCGTTGGGCAATCGATCTTGCTCCACAACTCGGTTAGGTCTTCATGGTTTATGCCGAGATGCGCACCAGAGTGGGTGTAGTTATCAAACGAAGATAGGAATTATAAACCACATTTTTCGAAGAACGGTCATGTATGGTGATTGCTGATGATCGTTCAAATTTAAGACACTGTGGCTTGGTGATCCTTTTGAGGTCAATGACTGTAATGGTGCCGGCCTGCTGGCTTACAGACGGGCGGGTTGATTACTTAGGAGACTAAAAGGTCGGGCAGGATTGATTTGGCTTCGTTATCAAAGCATGTTTTGGGATTGGGTAGCGGTCGCTCGTTTAAGCGGCGGTGGTTGCGCTTTGATGTGATCGAGGATCTTTTGGATTATGTCTGGGTCAGTGATGTCAGCGATGATGGCCGATTGAGAATGTTGAATGAAGCCTGACAGATCATGAAGGGTTTGTTCAACAACGACTATTATGATTTTGAAGGTGAGTTTTATCAACTCAAACATGCACCCCTTGAACCAAACCCGTCCAGGCGAAGCTGCCGCTGACGATCGGCGGCGGTGGTGAAAAAGTAACCCTTAAGATCGTCGCCAAGTACGCGGATGAGTGGAACGTGTGGGGTAACGCTGATACGCTTATCAGCAAGATGAAGATTCTTGACCAGCATTGCGAAACGATTGGTCAAAATCCCAATGAGATCGAAAGATCAGGTGTCGCCCTGCTGTTTCTCTCGGATGATGAGAGCTATATCAAACGGATAAAGTCGGCGCGTATGGCGATGCCAGCGATCATCGGCAACGTCAACGAAGTCCAAGACATCATTGCGGCCTATCATGAAGCCGGTGTCAAAGAGCTGATTGTCCCCGACTTTACGCTGGGCGAGCTCATTGGCGCAGGGCATGAAAAGCGTGACCTAATGGAAAAATTTATCAAGGAGGCCGCACCGATTGCGGCTGAACACTAAAAAATTAGGGAAAAAATGTCAGAACAACTTACAGGTAAGGTCGCCATTGTCACGGGCGGCGCAGGTGGAATTGGTAGCAGAATCGCCAAAGAGTTCGCTAATCAAGGCGCACGGGTCGTGGTCGCGAGCCGTGGCCAAGAGAAGCTCGACAAGATCGTTGAGGAGATAAAATCCGCAGGGGGCGAAGCCCTGGCGATTGCCACCGATGTGACCGATCCAGAGCAGGTGAATAACATGGTCAGTCAGACCATTAGTCATTTTGGTCATGTGGATATTATGGTCAACAACGCCGGGGGTGCTATGTTCGTTAAACCGCCCGAGGAAATAACACCGGATGAATGGAATGCTGCTATCGCGCTTAATCTGAACAGCGTGTTCCTCTGTAGCACCGCGGTCAGTAAGAACATGATTGAACGAAAGTCCGGCAAAATCATTAATATTTCTTCTGTCGCCGGAATGCGACTTTCGCCCAGTTTTGTTCACTACGGCGCGGCCAAAGCAGCGGTAATTAACCTGACCAAGGGGCTGGCGGTAAGCTGGGGCCCGCACAATATCAATGTAAATTGTATTGCACCGGGATTAACGGCAACGGAAGGTGTTGCCGACTGGTTACCACCCAAAACACAGAAAGACGGTTCACCCGTACCGCCCCTGCAGTTTCCACCGGATCCAGCGCATGTCGCACAACTGGCGGTATTTCTGGCATCGTCCGCTTCCGAGCGCATCAGTGGCGAGTTGTTTCCGATCCGAGCACTGGGAGAGTTAGCTTAAATGCGAATACTGATCACCAATGACGACGGTATAGATAGCCCGGGTATCCATGAACTGGCCGTGCAAATCGAGAAGGCGGGTTATGAAGCGATTGTTGTAGCGCCGGACCATAATGCCTCGGGCACAGGGACATCAGTGGGCCCACTGGGCAGTGATAAACCCATCGATGTGACGCCGAGAAAAATCAAAGGGTTCTCCGGAGAGTCCTACGGACTGTCCGGTCCTCCTGCACTGTGCGTGCTCGCCAGTATCATGCAGGCCTTTGGCCCCCCGCCCGATGTCATTGTTTCCGGTATTAACGCCGGATTGAACCCGGGTCGTGCTGTCGCCCACAGTGGTACTGTTGGCGCTGCAATTGCCGGTCAGAACTCCGGTCTGCGTTCTATTGCTGTGAGCGTTGACGTCGTGCTGCCCTGGCACTGGTATACCGCGGCAGAACTAACATTAGAAGTGTTGCCACATCTTATCAAAGGTCCTTCCCATACGGTTTTGAATCTCAATGTACCAGGCTTGCCATCAAATGAGGTCAAGGGCATACGTTGGGCTAGTCTCGCACCCTATGGTGCCCAAAGAGGCACCATGACGCGTAAAGACAACCAGCTGATCATGACTAATGAAGACTCGGGCTATGAGGCCGAAGATTACACGGATATCGGGGTCGTGAAGGCTGGTTATGCTGCCCTCACTTCAATCCACGCCGCAGTAGAGGTTTGGGGCGATGAAGGCAAACCAGGCGAGTTGTTCCATCATGATCACGGCATTCATGCTGCATCCGCCGGTCACGAAATTCGTGCAGGGCGCGCAACATTTGTCCCAAGGCGATACGATCCAAAGACCTACAAAAGCGGGTGAACGGTTAGTCCCGTAAAATGGCAATTGACGGAGTCCTCAACCAACTCCGTTTCGTCATGAAGTAGGCTTTCTTCATCCGCGTGCAGGCGGACCTGATCCTCGGCTGATATTTTTTCCATCGCCTGCTTCAGAACACCATTCAAATCGGGTGCGCCATACTTTTCCTCAACCAGCGATTCGATTTCCCCCCGGGTCAAATCACGGACAATTTCCCGGATGTAATCACGGCTGAGATCATCATCCGCTAGAATCTGTGACTGCAAAGACTGTTGCGCAGCGACCCAGCTTTCATAATCAGGATAGAGCAACATCTGATAATTCTGAGGCTTAGGCGTTGCGGCTCCGTCCCCTTGGTTGGCTTTAGCACCGGCCAAATATTTTTTGATATCCGCATCGGACATTCCCTTGGCCTTTAAAGCTTTACTCCATTCTGCTTCACTGGGTGACCTTGTATTTTGTAGTTTCGTTGCTCATTGTGCTGCTCCTCATTAGGTCACTGTTTAATCAAGAACCTCGACGATACCGGCATCGCCATCGACAATGATTCGCTGTCCGCTTTTAAGGCGCTGGGTGACATTGCCCAGACCCAGTACTGCGGGGATACCAAACTCCCGGGCAACAATAGAACCGTGCGCCAGGATGCTGCCAATGTCCGTGACCAACCCAATGGCATGGCAAAAACCGACGGGCCCTACCACGAGTTTGTACAACTTCAGGGCGGATAAACCCCGCGCCTTTTTCTACACTGGAAACTGTCGATTCATCGCATCGAACAGGCGCTGCGTTCGTCCCTCCATCATCTCCCGGGACGCTTTACCGTCGCAGAAAATATAGAATTCATCGGTCTCAATACCGCGTATGACCATGTTGCCCGATTCTTCGGGTTTGACGGCGACATCCGTAAACCACGGCATGGCAGCCTTACGCTTCTCGATGCGCGCGGTATCCGTGTCGACGATATGGGGGCAAAGCACCGACACCGATACATTATCCTTTTCAAGATCATTGTGTAGAAACTCGGACAGGCCAACGACAGCAAAGAAGATAGCCACGTCGCTGGTCGGCCCTGAGGGGTTCGTGCTGGATCGAATACAGGCATTGCGGGACAGTGGCGTTACCTCGCTTAATGTCAGCTTCCTGGGGACCACAAGCGAAGAGCGCATACGCAATTGCGATGCCCTCAAGAACCTGCTCGTCAAGGCAGGTCTATAGCTTACCCGCGAGTAACCTATGCTGAGCTGAAATCTGGGGGAGGTTCACAACCCCTAGAGTGTTGAATGGCGTACACAAGCGTTATCATTGAGAGCTTGGAGAGTGAAACGTATACAAGGGCACCTACATGAACAATGCACAGGCAGCAGCACTTAAAGATGACTTCGATCGCGACGGTTTCGTGATCATCCGCGACTTCGTCCCGATGGAACAGATAACTGAAATCTGTCGTCGGGCAGAAGCTGCCACTAAGGATAAGATCGATAAGACCATGTTCAGCAACGTGACCAAGGGGCTCGAGAGACTGGATGATTACTTCGGCGAGCTGCTATATAACGGCCCTCATGTACCGATTCTCGAAATGTTGATGGGCAGGAAACCGGAACCTACGACAGCCAGTTTCTTTACCAAGAACAAAAACAGTCAGGAAATACACCCGCACTCAGACGCCATGCAAGGTGGTGTCATCTGGGTCGCGCTTGATGAGGTCAACAAGGAAAACGGCTGTCTACAGTTCTTGAAAGGCTCTTATCTCAGAGAAGAAGAATTTGCCTATCTAAAAGCCTCTGAGCCAAACGACCTGTCAGATCATCCTGACCATGCTGAAGCCACCATGAGCCCCGGCGATATCGTTTTCTTCAGACCCACGACAGTGCATTGGTCTGGCCCTAACCTCGACGGATCTGAGCGTAGAGGTTTCAACTGTTTTTATGTGGGCGATCCCTTTAAAGGCAGAACCAAAAAAGTGGGTGAGAAAATGGTCAAGAAAATAAAGAAAGCCATCACTTAGCTCAGAGGTGCCTTTAAGCGAGGCGTCTAACGTGTAAACTGGAAAAACTCAGAGGTGCCACCTATGAGACGTTCACACAAACCTATCTCGAAATGTCACTCCTGCAAGCTGAATCTTGATGACCATTGTTGGGTTCACGAAAATCCGCGTGAACAAAAAATGGGGAAAGCACCAGGAATGTCCAGGCTTTGAGAACTCGGAATTGTATGCCCAGTTCGAAGCGTGGCAGCGCGAGTCGACGGTAAATCCCCGGCGCAAACCGACACTAAGTGGTTCTCGAAAACATCCTAAAGACTACCAGCCGCGGCAACCCATCCATCGCCGTCGGCTCGACGAGGCTGAACGGGAAAGAGTTGCCGAAACCATGCCTGAAGTGGCTGTGTTAGTGCAGGCCGCGGACGGACGAACGCCGAAGCGTATTGCAGAAGATTCGTTAGCTGAGCTCGCACGCCTTGCCGATACCGCGGGTGCAACCGTGGTCGGCAGTATCGCTACGGGGCAGGCATTGGTATGCGTGGCCCCGGCGAGGCGCCATTGCAGGTGCGCAAGGGAACCATGCGACAACGCGTCAAACGACTCAAACAGAAACTCGAACGTATCGTGGCGCACCGCGGGAAAACCCGTGAGCACCGTAACCTGCCTGGCGCTGACATTTATGTGGATGATCGACCGTTCGCGACCCTGGATACCACTACCCGTGTCGTGCACCTTGGTCTCAGGCAGGAAGTGCTCGTATCCGATACGGTGGGTTTTATCCGGCATCTACCGCACCGCCTAGTGGCATCCTTTCGATCAACACTGGAAGAAGCAGCCGGCGCCGATGCGCTAATTTTGGTCGCCGAGAAGATAGGAATTATAAACCACATTTCTCGAGGAACGGTCATGTATGGTGATTGCTGATGATCGTTCAAATTTAAGACACTGTGGCGTGGTGATCCTTTTGAGGTCAATGACTGTAATGGTGCTGGCTTACAGACGGGCGGGTTGATTACTTAGGAGACTAAAAGGTCGGGCAGGATTGATGTGGCTTCGTTATCAAAGCATGTTTTGGGATTGGGTAGCTGTCGCTCGTTTAAGCGGCGGTGGTTGCGCTTCGATGTGATCGAGGATCTTTTGGATTATGTCTGGGTCAGTGATGGAATCTCTTTTACCTTCTCCTCGGTCAATGGATATGACCACAAGAGAGGCATGCCAACAAATTTAAACAGTGCCGGGACCACTGAGTAGATACAGGCGACCATGAAGCGTTGCGGGTGCAGCGTAGGACACCATGGTCCACTTCGTCAGGGGTTTTCGACCACTCTCCAACCGAATCTGCTGATCTGATGTTACTTCCGCCATGTCACCTGTGCAATTTCATGGCATTTGTCAGTAACACATTCTATCGCCCTGCAGGGGCGCCCTCACTTTGAGGTCTGCACGGAACATGTTCTACGTCAGCAAGAACTGCAGCCGCCACAGGAGGACAGACCTCGGCGCTGGCATCAGGCAGCAGACGCGCCACTCTGTAACATCACGAACTTACGGTAAGGGCTGTCTTCCTGTTGCATCATGGACTCGTGGCTGCCGATCTCCGCAATACTGCCGTTTTCCAGGAACACAATACGATCGGCCCGTTTAATAGTGGACAACCGGTGGGCGATAACAATCACGAGTTTGCCGATGGCTGCCTTTTGCAGCGCAGTCACCAGGGCATTCTCTGTCTCGGGATCCAGCGCCGCCGTTGGTTCGTCAAGCACGATCACTGGCGTATCACGAATCAATCCCCGGGCAATACACAGGCGCTGCTGCTGGCCGACGGACAGGGTGTCACCGGATCGGCCCAGGACTGTATCCAATCCGTCCGGCAGACTATCGATGAATGACAGCGCGCCTGCGGTTTTGCATACTTCGCGCATATCCTCTTCGCTGGCACCGGGGTTCGCCAGCAGGAGATTGCGGCGAATCGACTCGGATAGCAGGACATGTTCCTGGAATACATAGGACACCTGGTCACGGATAGTGCTCAGTGGCAGATCCGCGGTATCACTCTCGTTAAAAAATACTTTCCCCGTCGTTGGGCGAAGAAATGCAGGTAGTAGGTAGGCCAGCGTGGTCTTCCCTGCACCAGTAGGCCCAACAACCGCTACGAGCTCCCCAATACTCAGCTCTAGATTAATATCAGACAACGCAGTGCGTCCATCCGGGTACTGAAAACCCACATCTTCCAGCTTTATGCTCTGACAAATTGTGTCAGGCGCATCGATAGCATTGACCCCCGGGTCTTCCGTTGGATAGTCGATAAAGAAAAACACACGTCGCACGGCAGCAACATTACTCTGCAGATTGATCCAAGACATACCGATCGCTATTGCCGTTCCACCCAGACTCAAAAAGAGCCCGAACAAGACAGAAAAGTCACCGGGAGTCAGGTCGCCAGCAATGATCAGGTCGGTAACCAGCGTGGCAACATAGATACCAGCGACAGTAGTGCATAGCATGCCAATGGCTACTACGCCCTGGGTGAACAGGAATGCATACCGATGTCGTTTAAATGACTCGGCACTCTTTTCCTCGAAATTCTCCTTTTCCTGTGCCATACCCCCAAGACTTTGTACCGCGGCAATATTCTCCATGCTCTCTTCCATGGTATTCGTTGTTGCGGCGCCGGAAGCGCGACTGGACTGGTTCAGCTGTCGCGCGACACTGGATAGCGGAACAGTGACCACGAGTGCAGCTGGGATCAGTGCCCCTGCAATCCACACAAGTTCAGGGGCGACGCTACCGTAGCTGTATTGCATCAAATACAGGGATATCAAGGCACCCAGAATGGCGAAGAAAGGTGTCAGTGACAGATTGAAACAGATCTGTGGTACCTGGGGCGTGTCATACATCACACGAAAAACGGAGTCACCAATGCGCGTATCATCCAGTGTCGTCATCGGCAGATGTGCCAATTTACTGAACAGTACGGTACGAAGGCGGTTGGCGATCGTCTGGGTCAGACGGATACTGATCATCGTCTCTATAATGCCCACGAAGCCACCCGACTGACTGCCGCCCGCACTAAGCGCGAGTTCCGACTGGGTCGCAGCATCATGGCCCTGGGTCAGGGCGACACCGGTACCGCCGGCCCTCAGTCCAAAAATAAGTAGCAGCACACCATACATCATCAGGATGGTACCCATGATTTCGATTGGCGCCATACCGCTGACGTAGTCCAAAAAGGGGTTCATGAATGGTGGGAAACGAACTTCCGTGGTACCGAAAGATTTCTGCAGTAGAACCTGGTCCACGATAACTTTGCCAACCCAGGGTAGTAGTAGCGGCGGAAAAATACTGAGCAATGCGAATGCAAACTTACCGGCGAAAAGTCCTTTCGTGTATTTCAGTAGCTTCAGCGATCGCCACAACAGTATCAGTGCCTCACCGGAGGAAATTTGGGTGTCGACGTCCAGACGATCATCAAACTGATTCTTCTCGATATCACTCATGAATAGCGCTCCCATGCAGTTCCGCATCCACAAATCTGCGATAGCAACCGCCTTCATCTGCAATCAGTTCGTCGTGGCTTCCGAGTTCCTCGATCACGCCGTCCTGGAGAAATGCAATCTGGTCAGCATTTCGAATCGTGGACAGGCGATGGGTAATCAGAAAGACGACCCGGTCCCGGCCCCACTCCGCAATGTTCTGCAGGACACGGTGTTCTGTTTCAGCATCAAGGGAAGCCGTCGGTTCGTCGAGTATAAGTATCGGCGTATCCCTTAGGATGGCACGCGCTATCGACAACCTCTGTCGCTGGCCGGTCGAGAGTTTGCCACCGCGTTCACCGAGTTCTGTATCGTAACCCTGGGGCATCTCTCGAATGAAATCATCCGCACAGCTGACTGCTGCCGCAGCCTCGATCTGTTTACGTGTTGGGTTTTTGGAGGCATAGGCAATATTCTTGGCAATAGTAGTGGTGAAGAGAACATTCTGTTGCAGGGCAATTGCCACATTGCCCCGCAGTGAATCCAGCGCCAGATCACTTACTGCCGTGTCATTAATGTAAATGTCACCGCCATCAGGATCATAAAGACGCAGGAGTAGTGACATCAGCGTCGACTTTCCTGAACCAGTGGCACCTACAATCGCCGTCACGGTACCTCGACGCGCCACCAGGTTGACCGATTGCAACACGGGGACATCCCCATAACGAAATGCCACGTCCTGCCAGGACACACTGGCAATCGGTGCCGGAAAAGCTATGGGATCAGTTATCTCGGTGACCTCTGGTTCCTGGTCCAAAAGATAATACGCTCGTTCCAGACCGACGATCAGATCCTGGGCACCACCCCAGAGTCGAGCCAGGTCTGCGCTCTGAGCGGCATTTTGAACCATGGTCCCGGCAGCGGACTGGTATGCGCCGAGATTCCATGTTGCGAAACCGACCAGGGTCACCACGCCCCCCAGATAGGTTGCTGACTCTGTAATGGTCCAGTTGGCCATCAGGTACTCCGCACCAAAAACAACCGCAGTCGCGGTGAGCATAATCCCCACAGATAACAGGATGATATTCATACGCAGATCGAATGCAGCATCCAGCGCAGTACGCGAGTCCTGATTAAACTGATTGATGACCATGGACTCGGCTCGATTAGCCTTGATCACGCGAATGGCAGAAAACACCTCCTGAATACGAGAGGTCAGATCACTATTACTCTCTCTGGCGCGCACAGCAGTCCGGCGAATTCGTGGAGAAAAGTATTTAAACAGCACCACAATAGGAATGGCCGTCAACACGCACAGCAGGCCAAGCCAGGGACTGAAGAAAGTCACCAGGAGGACGCCCCAACCTAACCACGCCACGACCCGGAGTGGGGTGATGACGAGTTGCTGCAACACATTGGTGATGGTCGCACTATCCTGATAGACCCGGTAGATTGCATCCCCTGTGCGCGCCTGATCATGAAATCGCAAGGACAGATTTTCCGCCCGTTCCAGCATCGCGACCCGAAGATTCTGATTGATCATCTGGAATATCCAGACCATGTAATACCACACGAGAGAGAACATTGCCGCAGCAATAACAACCACGATGGCTGCCCAGACAAATAGACGATTGCGGATAGTTTCTCGCTGTAGGTTCGTCAGCAGCGTCGCTTCAGCCTCCTCTGGCATCGAGGATGATTCCTCTTCCACGATCACATAGCTGTCATCAAGAAAGAGCAGGGTAGCCTGCATTGGCTGCAGGGGAATGCCGATCATCACCTTATTGTTGAAGAGATCATTCGCTACCAGACCACCACCAAGCATCAAAACACCCGAAACTACGTTGATTAGCAGGTAGGTAATGATGTGTTTCAACAGGGGACGATAGAATGGCCAAGCACGCCAAATGAGACTGGCGACCTTCTTAAATGAGATGCCCTCTGCATCTGATGCTGTTACCGCTGACACTGAATCAATTGCCCCTGTGATTTTCCAACAACTTAGCCAGTCTCTAAGTCGCGCGAAGCATAGTCAGCACCAATGCACTGAGCAATCCTTTACCCTATGAGTTCACCCAATTCCAGCTAACGAAGGTTACCACCAGGCAAATGATTCAGGCCAGACACCCGCCATGCATGATTACACCGCTGTGGTCGCGTGTTATCCAACGGTCGAGGTAGCGGATGACACCTAACTGATCAGCGCCGAATTTGGATAGGATAGGTACATTGCGACCGAGAGACAGTACCTCCGATGTTATTAAAGAACACCAATGAAGCCTAGAAGATAGCCCACAGAGCGAAAGCGTCAGGCAAAACACAAATCAATCTATCCAGTGAGTGCCTTTCACTTTGATCCGGTCGCAGAAACGTGTGGTTGCCCTGCAGGTAAACTTCTTAGGCTAAAGAAAACCGGTACCGATGATCTCGGAAACAACAAGCTATTCTTTGAAGGTCGGTTAACAGATTGTCGTTCCTGTCCGAAGAAACAACATTGCATGCGCAACCCGGCATCGGCTGATGATCGTAAAGGTCATGGCAGGCAGGTCTCTTTTATCAAAGCCAAGAAAGCTTCGTTTACCGAATGGATGCGACATCGCATTGATACTGACGAAGGCAGAGCGATCTATAGTCATCGAATGCATGTGGTGGAACAGGTGTTCGGTAACATCGAGTCGAACAAGGGTTTGAATCGGTTTACATTGCGAACAAAAAGAAAGGTCAGATCACAGTGGCAACTGTTTAGTTTGATACACAACATTGAAAAGCTGCAACGATACGGACAGATAGCTGCATAGGGCTACAATAGAATCATCGCGCGCAGGGAATAACGATTATTAATATCCTGCTTCAATACCAGAGCCCGAGATGGGTTTTTCTACAGCCTCGTTATGTACCATTTGAGATCATGCGGTGGCCCATATAATAGTATGGCACTATTGCCATATAACGATAAGCTCCACTCATGGCGAGTTTTGAATGAGATGCAGAGAAAGATAGAGAAGACCGCAATAAATACGGAATCTCTTTTGAGAAAGCTCAATATGCTTGCTCAGATCCCAACCGAATTATCGCTAAAGACATCACTCACAGCACAGACCGGGGAACTCGATATTTCTGCTTTGGTGATCTAGACGGCGGCATTATCACTGTCCGATTTACCTACAGGAAGAACCTGATCAGAATCTTTGGAGCTGGCTACTGGCGAAAAGGTAAACGTATTTATGAGCGCCAAAAGAAAGTATAGCGCTGGCCCGATTGAAGAGTTTGAAGTCGTTGACGATTTCCTGCCTTCACCCGATGAGCTTGCATTCAAAGAAGATACAGTGAAAGTCACCATTAGCTTGAGTAAATCGAGTATCGATTTCTTCAAACTAAAAGAAAGCGAGCACGATACTGCATACCAAAAAATGATTCGCAGGTTGCTTGACTCCTATGTTGACCGTCACTCAGGTACATAACATGGCAATCAACTTCGTGCCTTCGGCGCTGGACGCGGCAAAGCTGCGCGAGTTATTGCGGTGTTATGCGCTACTAGAATGCCGCTAGTTCCAGAATATTTCAGCAGCGCAAGACTCCATATTCGTCGGTTTATCGCGGATGACGCCGAGAGTGTTTTTCGCTATGCATCGGACCCTGATGTGACTCGCCTGATGGATTGGAAGACGCATAGTGATCTCTCAATGTCGCAAGAATTCATTCAAGCGACTGAAGCTGAATGGAATAGAGGCTCGCAACATCAATGGGCCATAACCCGCCAGGATACTGGGCAAGTTATTGGGGCGGTTGCTTGCGGCGAACTAAGTCATCGAGTTTCAATTGGCTATGTTCTTGCACGGCCCGAATGGAATATGGGCTTTGCAACAGAGGCTGCTGACGCCCTCGTACAACTAGTAGAGTTAGTTCCAGGAGTAGCAAGAATCTGGGCAACTTGCGATACTGAAAACCTAGCGTCCGCAAAAGTTCTGGAAAAGTGCGGCCTGATTAAAGAAGGAATTCTACGCAATTGGTCTTTTCGTCCAAACTTAGAAGGGGCAGTGAGGGATTCATATGTCTATGCAAAGAAACGCGACGCATAACAGGCAGTTCAACCCGCTCATGTCACTCGCTCGGACGTGGCAACCTGTCACTTGGCTTGCGAACGCAAACTAAGAGCCAGAACGGTTATGCCGGTTTACTGGGTGTTATCTGGCTTGGCAGCCTCAAGCTACGGCTGTCTGAAGCTTGCCTCGACAAGTAATCGCATTCGATTCGATTGAAGCAGTTCGAGCATAGTGAGAGATCTATCAGAGTTAGTGAGAGTCTAACAGTGTCGGCGCTAGATGGCAGATAGTCTCAGGGGTTCTGTGGGAATTACGGTTATTGGTTTGTCTCTTTATTTGATAGGGAAAGAAAGGCGCGGCTCTCATTAATATAAGTTTGAAACTGGTCATGATGTAACCAGTGGCCAGCATTATCGACATTGACAACCTTGCCCTGACGAAAGTATTGCAGGGTGTCGTTTTGACCAGTGCGCTGTTCAAACCCCTGCCGGGCATTCATTAACATCGTTGGGCAATCGATCTTGCTCCACAACTCGGTTAGGTCTTCATGGTTTATGCCGAGATGCGCACCAGAGTGGGTGTAGTTATCAAACTTCCAGCTAAAGGTGCCGTCTTCATTTTGGTTGCTGCCATGATTAGTGAGGTGCTGGGCGCGTTCTTCGCTGAGGTGCGGGTTGGACTTTTTCATGCGCTGATAGGCATCGATCTGGTTTTCATACTTTCTAGGTGAACGTGCCGAGAGTTGTTTGGTGCCTTCAACCCATTCCCGGAGTCTAGCTTGCGGATCGCTATCACCGCGGATGTACCAGGCTGCGCCGACCCCTTCAATGGAGACGAGACTGTTCACTTTTTCGGGGTAGACGCCAGAATAGAGACAGGCAATGCTGCCACCCAATGAATGACCGATGACATTGACCGGCTCTAACTCCTGTTGTTGCACCAGCTGTGCAATGTCGTATACATAATCCAAGAGCTGATAAGGGCTGCCCTTCACCCAGGCGCTATCGCCATGGCCGCGGAGATCCGGTGCGATCACATGGTAGTCGTCGTAGAACTGTTCGGCGGTCCAGTCCCAGTTATGACAATTGTCCTGGGAGCCGTGAATCAGCAACAAGTGCGGCGCGCCATGATTGCCCCAGTCAAGATAGTGGAGCTTGAGTCGCTGCGAAAAATACGTGCGTGAAGTCGGAGATCTTTTGGACATGAATTACGCCTGTTGCAACAGCGTGCGAACGCGAGCCACGGTGGCTATACCGGTGGCCTCATCTTCCGCGCAGGGTTTGATGTTAAAGAGGCGGCAGCCGGCGTCACGATAGGGCCGCAGAAAATCTGCGATCTGCTCGGCGGTACCGTATGGGCTGTACTTTTCGAAAGCCTCAAATGGCAGTTTATAAAAGGCCTGCATTTCATCGGCAATAAGTTGGCGAGCACGTTTTTGATCCTTGTGAACACCCACCCACACCTGTAAGCCATGCTGCCAATTGACATTGGACCTGCCGAGTTCCGCCGCGGTGGCCTCAACCTGAGCAGTTGCGCTGCTGAATCGCTGCGCAGAACACCAGACAGCCAGCCAGCCTTCGCCGTAGGTTCCCGCTCTCTTGATAGCGGCATCCGCTCTACCACCGACTAAAATCGGAATTTGTGGATCAACGGCCGGCTTGATTCGGGCATTGTCGATGTCGAAAAACTCACCTTTGAAAGAATAGGCGTCCCCGCTGGCGAGATGGCGAATAATGTCGAGGCACTCGTTGGTCTGCCGGCCACGAGTTTTTGGATCTACCCCGCAGACTTCCATTTCATGTCGGTCCTCACCGCCGACGCCCACACCTAGCGTGATTCGGCCTGGTGCAGATTGGGCCAGTGTTGCGAGTTGCCTGGCAACAGGTACCGGGTGCCGCAAAGCGAGCAGATAAACGCCGATACAAATCTTGATGGTGGGGTGCATCGCAGCGATGGTGGCCGCGTTAATCATGCCATCCATGCCCATGCCGTTAATAAAGCTGACGTGATCAGCCATAAATACATGGTCAATGCCGCTGTCCGAGACCTGCGAGATCAGGGCTTGTCGATCGGCGAAAGCACCAGAAAGCATCGCGGGAGAGGCGACCGTGCCGACCAGTGGAATAGGGGAGTAAAGATTGCTCATCGTATTTGCCAGCTTCGTGGAGGGCAAATACTGCCCGATTATCGTGCTGATAGGAAAGCGTATTTTGTGATGTGCGTACAGCTTTACCCAAACGAAAGGCAGACGAATGGCGACTAAATACCGGGTCCGTCGACGTCATTATGATCAGGAGAAAGCATCGTTTAAGCGCTCAGTACAGTCGCAAGAGGCTAAACATGCCTTTGGCGCGATATTTTTCTGTTAGAATGGCCGGCTGTGGGATTCGTTTAAAAGGTGGTGGCATCGAAATAGAGGTGCGGGGAGCCAAAACGTTTAGAAAGGGGAGTTTGAAACGGTAAGCAATTGATTTACGGCAGAGATGCTGGCCGCGCGACACGATGCTAGGGACCGGATCAGACAAATTGTAATTTCAGACAATAAGGGTTAATTACATGTCAAACCGAAACATGTTTATGTCCGCTCTGGTCGGCGTGCTGCTGGGAGGCGGTGTAGCAGAGGTCGCAGTTGCGAGTGATGCACCAGATCTAGAAGAGGTCACGGTAATTGGTTCACGTGCACCGGGTCGATCTGCAGAAGATCTACCTGTTCCAGTCGACGTTCTAACGGCTGAAGCTTTAGAAGATACAGGACAAACAGAAGTAGGCCGTATGCTGCAAGCCATCGCACCTTCGTTTAACTTCTCAAGTTCATCCATCAGTGACGGTACCGATGCACTTCGGCCCGCTACTTTGCGAGGACTTGGTCCAGATCAGACATTAGTATTGATCAATGGTAAGCGTCGCCATCAAGCGTCACTGATCCACATCAATGGATCTGTTGGTCGTGGTACTGCGGGTACGGATATGAACGCCATTCCGGCTGCATCTATTAAGCGTATTGAAGTGCTGCGCGATGGCGCCGCTGCTCAATACGGTTCTGATGCGATTGCTGGTGTGATCAATATCGTCCTTAACGACTATGATGAAGGCGGCAAAGTTGCTGTCTCTTATGGTGAAACCAGCGAAGGCGACGGCGAAACAACCAACATAGACCTGACCAAGGGTTTTGCACTGGGTTCTTCTGGCTTTTTGAATGCCAGCATCAACATCCGTGATCGTGGTTTCACTAATCGCGCCGGCGTGCATGGTTCTTGTCAATTTCCTGGATGTACAACGCTTGCCAATGGCAACTTGCTACTTGGTGACCCACGCGAGGCAACCGTTTCTCGCGATACGTTTCGTATTGGTGATGCAGAGTCTGAGCAATTTGCTGCAACGGTTAACGGTGCATTTGAGTTAGGTCTGGGTGAACTGTACGGTTTTATCACCTACTCAGCCCGCGAAAATGAATCGGCGGCTTTCTTCCGTCACAATGGTAATACAGGCGGTAATGCGCCGCTTGCCGATGGTGATGCGACGATTCCAGCGGGTTTCTTGCCTAAGATCAAT
>Ga0075109_1001320_pt1 | contig 15589 bp, 17 predicted proteins | sample AntAceMetag02UKD_FD_69798 | JGI IMG/M metagenome (GOLD analysis project Ga0075109, IMG submission 69798) | Saline lake microbial communities from Ace Lake, Antarctica - Antarctic Ace Lake Metagenome 02UKD | ecosystem: Environmental > Aquatic > Non-marine Saline and Alkaline > Saline | place...
TCTCTGGAAGTCGAATTTGTTCCCCAGGGGACCCTCGCTGAGCGGCTCCGCGCCGGCGGCGCAGGAATCCCCGCCTTTTATACGCCTACCGGAGTGGGCACGCCGGTGGCGGAAGGTAAAGAAGTCCAGGTTTTTGATGGCGTCACGGCCATTCTTGAGCGAGGAATCACGGCTGACATTTCTTTGGTCCGGGCGTATCAGGCAGATCGGGAGGGAAATTTGACGTATCGGCTGACTGAGAGGAATTTCAATCCCTTCCCCGGCGCCGAAGAGGCGAGAACTGTGCAGTCATAAGTACAGCCTCCTTTGCAGGCACTCGGCTGGCCTGTGGGTTTGACGCTATTGCTGGCTGACGACCCACACCCCGTCGATCACAGCGGAGATGGCGCCGACGTAGCAGAAGACCACCACTGCTCTTCGGGCGGCCACTTCATTGACATGAGTTTTGAGAGCAGACCCCACGCCTAAGCCTGCCACAATAAGTGCGACCATCGAGGGGTAAATCCACCAATCCAAAGCCGGAGCTGCGCCCGATAGAAGAGATTTCACCAACAGTGCAGAAGCGCTGAGTGCGATAAACAATGGTTGGAGTGTAGCTGCAAGGTAGTGCTGTTTCCAGCCTGTCGAAACGGCGTAGATTCCTATTGGTGGCCCCCCAATTCCAGCCGTTGCATTCGTTAAGCCCGATACCGAACCTGCGAGCAGAGCGCCGATTACTGGTGACGAGCTGGTGGCTCTCGGTGCAATAGCGAGGGAGGCCGTCAGTCCGGCAATAAGAACCAACCCAACAATAATTTGAAGCGTGGCCGAGTCGAGACGAGTCGCAACTAGCGCTCCCAGAACCCCACCCGGTATCGCCCCGAGCAAGAGGAGCGAAAATCTTTGCCAGTCAACATCACGCCACACCGTGTAAAGCACCAGACTCGAGGAGACTAGACCGCCGACGTTCATAAGCAGAATGCCTTCGTACGGCCCAAAAAATAGAGCAAAGAACGGGGCCATGAGGAGCGCAAATCCCATGCCAGTTACTCGTTGGGCGGCGGCACCCACAACCACACCGACCCCCAATAGCGCGAGGACCAATGTCATGCTCTCGACCACTTCTCGCTGCATAGGCTGAGGCCGGCGAATGCCTCAGACCTCATTCGGTGGCCTCAAAAACCTGGTTGTCGAAGCGCTGGTAACCCTCGTAGCCCACATAGTCGTAAAGTTCCTCGGCAGTTTGCATCTGATTCAGTAACGATTCCTGCGAACCTTCTCGAAGAATCGTGGTGATTCCACTTTCTACCGCGCCAAGCGCTAGCCGCATCAACGTCATCGGGTAAACCGCGAGGTCAATCCCAAGATCAGTCAGTTCCCGACGGGTGAGGGGGGGCAGCTTCCCGGATTCGTTGAGGTTCACCATGAGTGGGGCGTCAACTTCGGCCTTGAAGCGTTCGTATTCTGAAGCTCCCTGGAGAGCTTCGGCAAAAATTATGTCTGCTCCAGCGTCTCTGAGCGCTTTGCCGCGAGAAATCGCCTCTTCAAGGCCCATTGCGGCGCGGGCATCCGTTCGGGCGATGATCACGAATTGGTTATCGCGTCGGGCGTTGACCGCCGCGGTCACGCGACGGATTGCCGTGGTTCGGTCAACGACCTGAATCCCATCAGAGTGGCCGCACTTTTTTGGGTTCACTTGGTCTTCAATGTGACAAGCGGCCAGACCAGCCTCCTCCAGGGTTTGGATAGTTCTGGCGAGGTTCAACGGCTCGCCAAAACCAGTGTCAGCATCCACGATGGTCGGGATAGCCACCATCCTTGCCATGTGTCCGGCTCGCGATGCAACCTCAGTAATGGTCGTGATTCCCAAATCGGGAAGACCCATATCGGCCGCAATCATGTGGCCGGAGACATAAACCCCTTCCACTGCCCTTCGCTCCAGCATCATGGCCGTAATAGCGTTGTAGGCACCCAGGAGGACTAAAGGGTCACTCTCTTTGAGTCGTTCTCTGAGAGCAAACCTTTTTTCCCCAGCGCTTCTGGATGATGTCAACATTGGCTACCTTTCTCATTCACAGCTTCATTCTCATTTATTGATAATGTTGTCGTCATGAAACAGACATCTCTTTCCAATTCTGCGGAAACAGGAAAGAGGCTTCTCGACATGCTTCTGCTCTTCACTTCGACCCATCCACGCTGGACGATACAGGCCCTCGCCACGAAAAGTGGGTTCAGTCTCTCTACGACGTATCGGTACGTTTCGGCCCTTCGTGAAACTGGTTTAGTTGAAAGGTTGGAGGACGCCCAATATCGCGTTACCGACTTGGTTTTTGTCTTGGCAGGGGCCGCGAAGGCCGCGCAAGCTCCGCTAGCCGACCTGGCGCAACCGGTCTTGCAGAGGTTACGGGATGACATTGCTGAATCTGTTTTTGTTGCGCGCAGAACAGGCACAAGCGTAATTCTTGTCGCTAGGGAAGAGTCTATTAGGCCGGTACGTTTGCAGTTTGAGCCGGGCAGGCCAATGTTGTTGCACACCGGATCACTGTCGCGCATTCTTTTGGCCGCCATGCCGGACGGCGAGAGGGCGGCGTACTTAGGCACCCTCGATCCTGAAGTCAAAGAGCGACCGACCCTCTCCGTGGAAGCCTTGCGGCTCGTTTCCGAGACAGGAACAACCGAAAGCTTCGAAGAGGTCGACGAAGGGATCTGGGGGGTTTCTGCCGCCGTCAAAAGCGACGGTCTAGTAACAGCAGCGCTGGGATGTGCGGCGCCCCTTTTTCGCAACGATGAGGCTAAGCGCGAACACATCAGTGCGCGGGTTTCAGAGGCAGCCGAAGAACTCACGACCTTACTGACTTCCCGCTGACCAAAGCAACAAATCCTTAAATGTCCCCAGCATCGTCGCGCCTTTGCCGTGGGGGTGAAGGCGCACGGTATCGGAGCCTGAAGGGTCTTCGCGGGCATATTTCAGACCCTCAAGCTCCCTTCCGTCGGAAGTGGTGAGGGTGACTAAGTCCACTACCACTCGCCGGTTTCCGATCATGGCCTCAGGTGATGCCCCACCATCGTGCCTAATGGAAAACAACTCCACCGTCGACCACCAAGGTTTGACCGGTGATTCCTGATGCTGATTCGCTCGAAAGGAAAACAATCGGTGCAACCACTTCGGAAATCGTCAACGCTCGCTGCATCGCTCGCTGTTGCCACATCGCTTCTCTTTGCTCAAGAGTCCAGGTTTTGTCTGCGTCAGGCGTCTCGATGAGGCCTGACGCAACAACATTCACTCGAACCCCAAAAGGGCCAAGGGAAAGCGCGAGGGACTTGGCAAGCCCGACCAGCCCGGCTTTTGCCGCTGCGTAGTGAGCCATTTCCGGGTTTCCTTTGAGCCCGATGGCCGAACCAACGAAAACCACGCTTCCGGAGCTCTTCACGAGCGCGTCGGTCAAAGCCCGAACCGAGAAATATGCGGAATCCAGATTGGTGGCCAGCACCTCTCTCCACGCTTTGGGGCTCAACTGGTTCCAAGGAGAACGCGGCCATGCTCCGACGCTACACACCAGTCGATCGAGTTCTGCGAGCTCGGCAAGTGCCGCAAGGCCGCCCTCATCTGTCAGATCGATCTGGTGGCCGGCGCAACCAAGGCGAGCGGCAACTTGGGAAACCTGGGGCGATTGGTCGACAATGTGAACATCATCACCTGCTTCGACGAAGTGTGAAGCAAGTGCTTGCCCGAGGTGTCCCGCACCGCCTGTAACTAAAGTGACGGCCACTGCGCTGTCTCCTTAAACAAACTCAATATGATTGTGGATTCCACCACCTCACCAACTTTTGCCTGCATATCAAAAAGGTTTGCCTCGTGAACCGCAGGCAGCCGGTCCCCAACTGCTGCGCGACCAATCACAGGAACGAAACCGCCCTGCATCGCATCAGTTGCGGTAGCTCTAATGCAACCGCTGGTCGAGAAACCTGTTACAACCACGGTGTCGCACCCCAAAGCGGTGAGAGTGGAGGCAAGAGATGTTCCTGCGAAAGCGCTCGCATATTGCTTGGTCACTTCTGTTGCGCTCGTGCCGGGGGACAGCCCGTCGATATAGGCGCTAAAGGGGCTGGATGCTTGTAACCATTTCAACGAGGGCACCTTTTTAGCGAAAACGCCCCCCATCTGTGCTGAATCGTGGGCAACCCTTGTGACGAAGATGGGGATGCCGAATCGCTCCGCTTTTCGACGCAGTCGCAGAATTTCTTCCGCCACCGCCAACGCCTCCACTCCTGCGAAGAGGGGACAGGTGGGATCTACGTATGCCGTGGCAGGGTCAACGATCAGCAAGACAGGGTGTTTGCCAAGTTCAAGCTTTCCATCGAATCCGGCTTGGGCGTAGTCGTCCTCGGAAGACCCGCTCACACTATTGACCGTGATTCCCAGTCCCGGGTCTGGAAGAAATGTTTATCTTCCAGCGCAGGCGCGATGTGTTGTTTCACCAGGGCTTGGTGAGCAGGGTGGTCGGCGTAGGCACGCCAATCCTCCTCGGAATCAAACTTCAGAAGAAACATGAGAGATGCCGTGCCGGGGTTTGCCTTCGCGGATAAGCCTACGGAGACCTCTGTTAGGCCAGGCACAATTCCTACCAACGCGGTCAGACCCTTCTTGATAGACGGCCCCGCCGAGGCGGCGCTATCGTCTTTCAGTTTGAGCATTCCTGAATGAACAAACATCATTACCTCACTTTCAATCGTTGTCAGTGCTCGCGGAGGAGTGAGCCAAAGCCGTCTAGCTGGTCCATAATCCCGTTGGTCCGGTAGGCGTGCCACACTGTCGCGGCATTGATGGCAACTACGGGCTTTCCCAGTTCTTTTTCCAACTGGTCGGCCACGCGAACTGCTGGGAGGTTGGTTCCCGCCTGAAGCAACAGATCCACGTTTGGTCCGTCTACTTTTTCGAAAGCTGCGCGAATTTCCTCCGGATGAACGTCACCAATATTCTGAGCCGTGGTGCACTTTAGCCCGTAGACGTCGGTCACTTCGTATCCCATCTGTTCAAAGAATTCGCGGACTTGCTGGTCTCCCACGGGCTGATAGGGAGTGATGATTCCCAAGCGTTTTGCCCCATGGGCGTCCACAGCTGCCTTTGACGCCATCGCCCCCGTGCTAACACCAAGTCCAGCGGAAAGTTCTTTCATCCAACTTGCGAACTCCTCCGCGCCTTTTTTTCCACCCCAGAAGGTTTCAGCGCTCATGCCCATCACGAGGTAGTCGACTTCCGCGGTCACCACATCTCGAACCGCTCGACCGATCTCGGTTCGCAGGGTTTCGAGAAACCGGACAAAGGAGGCGTCGTCGTTCAAGACAGGGTCTGGGATATAGATTCTTCCTGTATGCCAGGAGACTCCTTCGACTCTCATCCAGTTGAATTCAGCTTCGACCGTTGTGTTGGTGGAGGGCAGGATGAGCCCAAACTCTGCGCGTTCTGCAGTCAATCCAGTCATGATGATTTCCTTTTCTAGTGGGTTAGAGTGAAGCCGGTTTAGGCCAGGACACTTTGATCGACAGCTACAGTCGGTAACACGAGGTTCGCTCCTCCTAGGCTCCACTCCTGCGAGTTAGCTTGGCCGAGGGGGTAATCTGAGTGAACAATTAGTGCTACTTCACCAGCGTCTTGGCGGAGGCTAAATAGTGCATTTCGGTCTTCAACGCCGATTACTCCGAGCGCATCCACGCCGTCGGCAACAAGCGCCTTTAGTTCCTCCGCGCTGGTTTGGTCGAGATCCTCTTGCCGGAGAGACACAAAGACGAGCATGTCCCATCGTTCACCGCGCGCGCGCGAAACTGCATTGCTAATCTGGGAAATGTCGCCGCGCGAAACAAGGTGAACAGCAGCCACTCCGCACCGCTCTAATGCCCTGATTTCTTGAGCGAAGCCTTCGTCATCGCCAAAATCGACTCGAGGCTCGGCAACCGTGAGTAACGGGGAATCGGCAATCATTTCGGCTAACTCTCGGTCGCCTGAGGGCACTTGATCGGCAGAGAGATAGACCATGTCCTGAGTGCGCTCTCCGCCGGCCACCAACATGTGGTCCAGACGAATCGAATCGGAAAGGATTTGTCCTGCGGGTTCGGGGCGTGCCGATCTAACGGGGCTCAGCCCGCGTGCCATGCGACGGCGGGACGTTTCGAGTGACGACACGAGGCCTGCCTTTCTCAGATAAGCCCGGGTCAGGTCCGGGTCAGCAGCGATTTTCGCCATTTCCTCTTTCCGAGACTCCCGGCTGCGTTCGTCCTGCTCCCTCATCTCTTCGTAGTTTTTCTGTGTGTTCGCCTGGACATCGAACGCGGCCACATCCCGTCGCACTTTCGAATACACAGAAGCTGCGCGGCCGGAGTCTCCCCCCGCGAGGGCAAAGTTGATCGCCTGAACGGCCGCATCGCCATCGTGGATTCCGCTGTTCATTCCCATACCCCCGAGCGGGTTATTGATGTGCGCTGCATCGCCAGCAAGGAGCACCCTGCCCACTGCAAAAGTGGTCGCGATTCGCTGGTGAACCGCATAAATAGTTCTGTGCACCAGGGGATAACGCTCGGGAAGCGGGACCACGCTTTGCAGTCTTTCCTCTACCCGGTCAGGATCGAGGGCATCCTCGCTGGACTCTGACTCGTCAATGGGGAAAAGTACCCGCCAGTGGGACGGGGTCCGGAGAAGGACTCCCCAGTCTTTGGGGTCGTAGATATAGCTCACCGGGGCTAAGCCGGGAAAGTCATCTTCAAACTGATGCGTTGTAGAGGCAACGAGGAAACGTTCCGGGTAGGTAACTCCCTCGAAAGCTATTCCTAGACTCCGACGGCAGATTGAGCTGGCGCCGTCAGTTGCAACTACCCAATCAGCGGTGTAGCTCGGCTCGAGACCATCGCCTTCTAGGTATACAAGGGCCTTATCGGTCGCCACCTCCACTCTCTGCACCGGCGCACCAAGCCGCAACGTGACGTGAGGCATTTTTTCCAAGTGGCGGCGGATAATTCGTGTTACTTTGCTTTGCTCAAGCTGGATTCGATAGGGATACGTGGTATCTTCCGCCAGGACAGACATGTCCAGATGCGCGATGAGTTCTCGGTTTTTTCCTCGATATTGGAAGCCGGGGGATTTCAGACCGATCTCGAGGACTTCTTCAATCACGCCGAGTTCGTCCAATACTTGGAGGGTAGAAGGGTGAAAAGTCGAGGCTCTGGACTCGACAGAGAGCTCCTCGCCGGCTTCCAATACGGTAACGGGGACACCCTGCCTTGCCAGCCGCAATGCCACGGTCATTCCGACCGGTCCCATTCCGACAACGACAATTTCTGGTTCTGTATCCTGCGCCATCTGTCTATTTCCTCTCTAGCGAACGAAGTATCTCTTCGGTGTGAGTCATGCGTAATCCGGTATTGCCATTGGAGTCACAATGTCGGGGAATCCACCGATTGGTTGCCCAACAACAGCAAGCTGTCCCGCATCGATGGGTAGGATTTGCCCGGTCACCATAGACGCTGAAGTGCTCAGAAGGAATTGGATTGCGGAGGCAACGTCTTCGGGGTCCGCCATAACACGAAGGGGCACGCGCGCGGTGAGGGCTTCCTCTCCTGCGTTCGAGCGCATAAATTCTGTCAGCGGAGTCTTCACGAGCCCCGGGGCAACCGCGTTAACTCTGATTCCCAGGGGGGCGAGTTCGCTTGCTAAGGAATGGGTAAGCGCCACGAGCGCCCCTTTTGATGCGTGGTAGTGGCTTCCCAAGCCAGCGACTGCGCCAAAGGCCACTGTTGAGGCCACAAAGACGATGGCACCGCCCGTGTCGTGGTCGCGCATGGCGCGCGCTGACTCTTGGGCGGCAATGACACTTCCCATGACGTTAACCATCAAGGTGTCGTCCCACGCGGTGTCCGTAGAGGCCAAGAAACTCTCTTTAAGAGAAATTCCTGCTGAGGCGACCAGACCGGTGACTCCGTCGGCGGTCACACTGGTTACAGCGTCGCGGAAGACTTTCCGCTCGGTCGCGTCAGCTACTACCCAGGTGCCCCGAAATTCTGGAGGCCCTTGCTCCCACCAATTTGTGGGCTCCGATCGGTCGATTACGGAAACTTTTGCGCCTGACGCCATCAGAGCTTGAACCGTCGCGGCGCCGATTCCGGAGGCCCCTCCCGTGACTAAGACATGGTTCATGAGACCACGGCCTTCTCGCTCCGACTGAACCCAAAGGCATGCGTTCCTCGAGTGTCGTGCGCCGGTAGAGGGTATCCCGCTGGTGGTGCGCCGACAACGGCGGATTGGCCTCCATCCACGGGAATGACATGGCCTGTGGTCAGCCGCGAACTCGGCGAGAGCAACCATTCGGCAACGGCGGAAACTTCATCGGGCTCGGCCAGCCGACCAGCGGGTGCTCGTGCGGCAAGAGACCCCTCGCCTTGGTGTGCGACTTGGCTCAGCGACATTGCTGTCCGCACGACACCGGGGGCTACCGCGTTGATGCGAATCCCATGCCGGGCGTAATCTCCGGCTACTGACCTAGTTATCCCCACGATTGCGGACTTCGCAGCGTGATATCCAGCACTGAGTCCTGCCACGTAACCTAATCCAGCGGTGGAGGTCATCGTGACGACTGAACCCGGCCGGCCCTCAGACACCCAAAGTTCAATCACAGAACGAATGGGGTTCAGTGTGCCGGTGATGTTCATTTCCAAACCTTCACTAAATTCCTCGGGTGTCTCAGTAAGAAGGGCACCTCGTGTAACCACCCCCGCGCTCGTTACTAAACCGTCGAGGGGCTCGACGCCCCAAGAGTCTCGAACAGCACGATGAACGGAACTTGAATCTCGCACATCGAGAGAGAACCACAGACCCCGATTTTCAGCGGGAAGTGATGCCCACCAGGTCGCGGCTTCAGGTAAGAGGCGATCCAGGATGGTGACCCGGTGGCCACTGCGCGCTAGGCGCAGGGCCACCGACTCACCGATTCCGGAAGCGCCGCCAGTGATGACGACGTGTCCCATGGTTACGGAAGTACCTCTAGTACCTCGTCGGGGACATATCCACCATCTTCGTAGTGACCAATCGTCACACCGAATGACAGGTTGCCAGTGGAGGTTCCCGCGTGGGGCCCACAGATACCGTTCATCAGGGGCAGCGAGGTTAAAGCAGCTTTGATGTCAGCAGGACTAATGCTCTCTGCCTGCTCAATCGCTGCTGCCAAGACCATGATTCCGTCGTAGGCGATTGCAGCGTACTCGGTGGGAACGGAGCCAAATTCGGCCTCGTAAGCGTCAGTCCACTCTGCCAGCGGACCTGATTCCGCAGCGGAAGGAATGCACTGGTTGCGGTTGTAAATCGTCCCGAAACCGTCATAGTTGAGGCTGGCGTACGTTCCAGGCTGGAGCCCCGCAAGGAAGGTGGGGAGGGTCACCCCGGCAGTAGCCAGAGCGTTCGAAACCACAATGAAGTCAGCCTGCTGGCCATAGACAAAAAGCATGTCGATGTCAGCTGCCGCCAGCGCATTAGCCTGCGACGAGAGGTCAACGTCACCGGACTGGAAGATCTGCTCAGCAACAATCTCCAAACCCAGGTCAGACGCAGCCTGTGTCACCACTTCGCTTGCACCGGTACCAAGCTCTCCGGCCTCGCGGAGGAGAGCAATTTTGGAATAGCCCAGCGAGTTGGCGGCGAACTCGACTGCAGCGCGGGAGGTGATCGCATCACTTGATGTCATGCTGAACGCCCACTCGCCTGCGGCTGCGAGCTTCGAGTTAGTGCCCCCAAGAATTGTTGGGATACCGCTTCGCTCGATCTGGGTCATGACAGCGAAACCCTGGGTGCTGATCGGGTAACCGATGACCGCTGCGGGTTCTTCTGAAACGAGACGGTTGAAGGAGTTCAACGCAGAGGCGTCATCGGCGCCCGTTTCGACCTGGCTCACGATGAGTTCGCCTCCGAGAATGCCTCCAGCGGCGTTGATTTCTGCCACCGCCATCTCAATTCCCTCAGTCATTGGGTCGCCGAGGACAGCCGATCCGCCCGTTGTGGGGAGCCCGACCCCAATCAGGATGTCGCCAAGCACGACTTCTTGTACTTCAGCGGTATCGGCAGTGTTCGATGCGGCGTCTTCTTCGACGGCAGTGTCTCCACTCGCGCACGCCGCAAGCGGCGCAATAACCAGTGCAGCGCTGGCAAACACCAGTGCTGATTTGAGTTTTCTCATCAGATTAATCCTCTTTCAGTTAGTTGTTCATGGACGGTGGTGCCCCAAGCGAGTGCTAGGAGCCTAGGTACGCTTTCCGTACCTCCGGGTTGTTGGCAAGTGACTCGGAGGTCCCCTCGACAACAACTCGACCTGTTTCGATCACGTATCCGCGATCGGAAGATGAGAGCGCCAGTTTGGCGTTTTGTTCGACCAGAAGCACACTGGTTCCGTGTTCTCTGGTGTAGCGACCGATGAGCCGGACCACTTCGCCCGCCAGCAGCGGAGAAAGGCCGAGACTTGGCTCGTCCAGAAGCATCAGTTTGGGCCGCGCAATGATGGCCCGTCCAATCGCAAGCATCTGCTGTTCACCGCCAGAAAGAGTCCAGGCCAGGCTGTCCCGACGTTCTTGCAGTCGCGGAAAGACTGCCATTACTTCGTCGACTGCGGCTCGAAATTTAGAACCTCTAAGCCCGCTGGCAGTAGATGCGACATCCAGATTTTCCAAAACGGTGAGGCCCGCAAATACTCGTCGACCTTCTGGCACCAGACTCAAACCTTCGCGGGCCAACACGTCGGGGGTTTTACCAGCGATGCTTGTGCCGTGAAACAAGATTGCCCCGGAAACTGGTTTCATCAAGCCCACGATGCCCTTGAGCGTGGTCGACTTTCCCGCACCGTTTGCTCCGATTAGCGTTACTGTTTCTCCTTCGTCTACATGCATCGAGATTCCTCTGACAGCTCGGGAGCTTCCGTAGCTGAGAACCAGGTCTTGAACCTCAAGTATGTGATGTGGCATGGTTTAGCTCTCCTCTGATCCGAGATAAGCGCGCAGCACCTCTGGGTGGCGCCGGACTTCTTCGGGGGTGCCCTCAGCAATCACACTGCCGTTATCCAGGACCGTAACCTGGTCGGCAACGCTGGCAACAAAGTCCATGTTGTGTTCAACCACGACAATTGCCAGGGTGTCTTTGCCGAGTGACTTCACTAAGTTCGCGAGCTCCTCCGTCTCGGAGTCATTCAACCCAGCGGCCGGCTCATCAAGGAGCAGAAGCCTTGGCTTGATTGCAAGAGCGCGCGCAATTTCTACTAGCCTTCGGTGTCCGTAGGGAAGAGTCGCCGCAGTCCGGTCCGCAACCCCGGCTATTCCGCACAACTCGAGGAGGGCCAAGGCATCTGCACGCATCCTTTTCTCGTCCTCGCGGAACCGAGGGAGCCCAAGGATTGAGCTCAATAAGCCCGCTTGCCGCCAGTGGTGCATGGCAACCATTACGTTTTCGACGACAGACATGTCGTCAAACAGGCGGAGGGTTTGAAATGTTCGGGCAATACCTCTGCGAGCAGCGACGACAGAATTCTTGCCAACAACGGGTGTTCCTTCGACGGAAATCGTGCCCTCGTCCCACACGTCGATGGCCGAGACGCAATTGATTAGTGTAGATTTCCCACTTCCATTGGGACCAATCAATGCCCGTGTTTCACCAGCTTTCACCCGAAAATCAACCCCATTGAGCGCGACTACCCCGCCGAAGCGCTTGACTAATCCGCTGACGACTAAAGAATCCATGTCAGTTCCCTTCGCTAGAGGCCAGTGGGAGACCGGTTCTTTGCCTCTTTGAAAAAATCGACACGATAAATCGAAAAAACCGAGTGATTAGGTTCCATAGCCCACCCGGCAGGTAGGCAACGATGATGAGGAGCAGTACTCCGTAAAACAGCAGATAAAACCGTTCCGCGGCGCGCAGGACTTCAGGTAAAAACACAATCACCACCGCGCCAATAACTGCGCCCCAGTGGCTGGAAGCTCCTCCCACGACGACCATTGACAACATCGCGACGGAGAGAATCAATGTGTAGGTGCCCGGGCTGATGTACGTGATGACGCCGGCGTTAAGCGATCCGGCCAGCGCTGCGAAACCTGCCCCTACTGTGAACGCGAGAACCTTGACGTGAGGGAGGGAAACACCCATCGCGGTGGCCGCCACGTCGCTATCGCGCGCTGCTTGCATCGCCCGCCCAAAAGTTGACTGACGAATTCGTTGAACAACAAAGATTGATCCAACAGCGAGAATCCCTACAAATATCGCCCAATCCCGAACAGAAACCAACTCAAAAGTTCCGATCATCGGTGCGGCTATGCCACTCACACCCCGCGCGCCTTCGGTGAGCGATTTCCAGTTGATCAGAATCATCGCTACAACTTGGCCAAAACCGAGGGTGGCCAGAGCCAGGTAGTGACCCTTCAGTCGCAACGCAGGAATTCCCAAACCAATTCCAACAAGAATTCCAGCGCCAACGCCCGCGAGAATCGCGGGACCCATGTCCCACTGCAACTTAGTGACAAGGAGGCCCGTCGTGTAACCACCAATTGCGTAGAAAGCGGCTTGTCCAAGAGAGACTTGGCCACTAAGACCGAAAGTCACATAGAGCCCCACGGCGGCGATGATCATCACTTCGGCGTTCACCATTACCTGGAGCCAGTATTGGTTGTCCACAACGAAGGCGAGCCCAATGGCAAGGACCATCAATGCTGGCCACAAAAACCACTCATAGCTCGCGGCGCGCGGGGCCCGTCCCACGAGAAAATTGACCCGCGGCTCGGAAGTTGGCTTTTCGGCTCTATTTTTCACAGCTTTTCTCCTACCTTGTTGCCGAAAATTCCCTGTGGCCGGAAAATGAGGAAGATAATCATCAGCGCGAAGGCGATGAGATCTTTGCTCTCCGATCCAATGAAAGTGCCTGCCAAGTTCTCTACGACCCCCAGCATCAAGGCCGCTAGGGCCGCGCCCGTGAGATTCCCAAAACCTCCGATGATGGTGGCGGCAAAGGCCTTGAGAGCAATCAGGAATCCGAGGTGGATTGTGACAGCAAACATCGGCGCAACCAGAATTCCAGCTGCACCACTCAACGCCGTGCTGATAACGAATGCGATGATAACGATTCGACCTGTCCTGATTCCCATGAGCTGAGCGGTATCTGGGTCAACTGAGGTTGCCTCCATTTGACGACCGAGTCTGGTGCGAGACAGGACCAGGTTTAGAGAAATCACGAGCAAGACCGAGATGGCGAAAATGAATAGCGAGACAAGGCTTAGCCTGTTGCCAGCAATTTCAATTGGAATATTTGGCACCAGCGACTCCAGCACTCGAGGTTCAGGTCCCCAAAATATGTGCGCCGACTGTTCAATGATTATCCCGACCGCCACAGTTGAAATGATGAGTGAGGCGTGGGACTTGTCGTGCAGAGGGCGGTAGGTTACGCGCTCCATGAGCGCCCCAAGGACCGCGGCAACGCCGATGCCAGCCAAAGCCGCCGCAATCAAAGGCCACGACATGGCGACGCTGATGGATGATGCAACGAACGCTGCGACTGTGACGAACTGGGCCTGGGCGAAGTTGAGAACACCAGCAACGCGATAGGTGAGGAGAAAAGCGACGGCGAGTAGCGCGTAGACTCCACCGATTGCTAATCCACTAACTATTGATTGTGTGATCACGAAAATTCTCCTGTTACAAAGAGGCCGGCCATCGCTTTATATAGGTGCGGCTGGCGAGTGGCTAGCGGGTCAAGGTGATAGCCCTGCACTTTGCTGTGGGAGTCCATCAAATCCAGATCGACAAACAGGTCTTCTTCGAAACCAGGTCGGGTCCAAGCCGCCGACGGGTAACGCATAAGGGCAATAGGTTGCCCTGGCGCGAAGCGATCCGCGAAGACTATTTGACTCCCCACTTCGGCTGGATTGTCTGTCCGGGCGACGGAGACGAGGTGGGTTCGGTTTTCTTCCGTTCGCTCCGTGGCCGCCTGGTGGGCGGCTTCCGCTCGGTCCCAGTCAACCGGGTGCAAAATTGCCTCGGCTCCCCGGAGCGACAAGATTCTTGCAACTTCAGGAAGCCATACTTCGTCTCCGATCATGAGGCCAAAACGGCCCAAGGGGGTATCTGCCACGACAATCTCGTCTCCCGGAGTTGCCCAATCTTTTTCGGCCGCGCTGAGGTGCGCCTTTCGGTAACGGGTATGGACGCTTCCTTGGGGATTAACCAAATAGGCGGTGGAGTAATAGTGGTTTCCATTTCCCTCTACTAGTGAGGCGACCGCCCAAAGCTGGTTTTTCTTGGCACCTTCTTGAACCAGGGCTAGGGCTGCGGCTCCAATGGCAGCTGCAGACGCAGGGTTGTCCCGAGCGCTGTGCCTTTTGTGAGCGAAAAGTTCAGGAAAGACGCAAATCTGAGCTCCTTGGGTCGCTGCGAATTCCAGCTGCATTGGAATCCGCGCAAGCGTCCATTTTTGGGAGTGATACCAAGAGGTCTGGAGCACGCCCAGTCGCACAATCTTCTTTCCGTCCTCTGCGTCAACGGGGCCATACATTGCGGCCGCAGGAACTGAATCGATTGGCAGTTGGAGGTCGCCATAAAGTTCCGGCCGTCGGAAATTGTTTAGGTCCCCAATGTTCTTCAAAATTTTGGGGTGCGATGTTTCGGGCGTTATGTCGGCAAAAACCATGCCGTCGTCAGTTTCTCCCGCGCAGGCGAGAATCTCTCCGTCGGGAGAAACAATTTGCGAACCCCCCATCCAGGGGTAGCCGTCCTCCGGTCCCCCCACGGTATTTGCGGCCACGTGCCAGATGTGATTCTCGATTGCTCGCAAGGGCTCATGGACACGCATTTCGTCGGGGCCACGGGAGTTCAAAGAGTTCACCAAAATTTGGGCACCGTTGAGAGCGTGGATTCTTGGAACTTCGGGAACAATCCCGTCGGCGCACATGAGCTGTCCGATGCGGCCGATTCTTGTGTCAACCACCGCGAGGGTCTTGCTCCCGGGGGTGAAGAGGGTGTATTCGTAGTCCCAAAAGACCGTTTTATGGTGGACATTCAAAATGCTGCCATCGCTGTCAATCAGGATCTGGGCGATGTACACGTCGGGGCTTTCGTCACTCCGTAAGTCCACGCCGACAGCGACCATAATCCCGAGTTCTTTGGCTGACTCTTGAATCCCTGTAATGAAGACACCGTCGAGTTTTTCAGAAAGCTCAAAGCATTCTTCTCGGCTCTCGTAGGTGCGAACTCGATTCGAATTTTCCGGAGTTACAAGAAGCTGGCAACCCGCCTGTTTGGCCTCAGTCATGTAATGGACCACCAACTGGAGGTTTGCCTCGACGTCGGTGTGGGAGTAAAACTGCGCGACGGCGACGCGAACGACATCGCCCTGCGAAATAGACATCTTTGTCATATTTTGAGAATCCAAATCTTTATAGTTAGGATTTTACAAAACAATAGAGAAAGCCGTCGCCCGTGTCAACCTCACGACGTGCCTCAGCTTCTTTGAGCGCGTGGGTGGTGTTGGTGCCTCACATACTTTGAGCGCGAAGCTTGCCAGTATGGAAGGCAAAATTGAGATGGCTGCAAGGCGACAGGTGACGA
>Ga0075109_1001323_pt1 | contig 15554 bp, 11 predicted proteins | sample AntAceMetag02UKD_FD_69798 | JGI IMG/M metagenome (GOLD analysis project Ga0075109, IMG submission 69798) | Saline lake microbial communities from Ace Lake, Antarctica - Antarctic Ace Lake Metagenome 02UKD | ecosystem: Environmental > Aquatic > Non-marine Saline and Alkaline > Saline | place...
CGACACCGACCAAAATTGGTCCACGCTCGCGGCCATATTCCTGCAGGAGTACCCGCTGGTTGTCTGATCGAGCCCTCAGGTCATCGGCACTGAACACCTGAATGAACGTGACGTTGGCCAACACGGCGATCAGCAAGACCGACAGCACCACCGCGATGCGTCTGATGGGTTTGCTCATCGTGATACCACCTGGGTGGCGTTATCGGGTATCGGCTCAACCTCGGGCAGTGGCTGGCGTGCCCGGTGGGAGATCACCAGGAGCAACGCGATGAGTATCCAGTTCGCGATGAGTGATGAGCCACCATAGGATAAAAATGGCGTGGTGAGTCCGGTGAGTGGGATGAGGCGGGTAACTCCACCCACGATCACAAATACCTGCAGCGCAAGGGTAATAGAAAGCCCCGCGGCAAGAAGCTGGCCGAAAGGATCGCGAACCGCCACGGAGATACGAAGGCCTCGCTGCACCATGATCGCGTACAGCAAAATAATGGCGATGAAGCCCGCCAACCCGAGTTCCTCACCGAGTGAGGCGAGCACAAAATCGGTATTGGCGAAAGGAACAAGCTGGGGGTAGCCGTTGCCCAACCCGGTGCCGAGCAGTCCACCGTTGGCGAAACCGTAAAGCGATTGAACAATCTGATATCCGCCGGTGTCGGCAAAAGCAAAGGGATCAATCCACACCTGCACCCGCACGCGCACGTGGTTGAAGGCCAGATAGGAAAACACTGAACCGATAGCAAAAAGACCGGCTCCCAGGATGATCCACGAGCGCCGCTGGGTGGAGATGTAGAGCATCGCCACGAAGAGACCGAAGAAGAGCAGCGACGTGCCAAGGTCGCGCTCGAAAATTAAGATGCCCAGTGACAGCGCCCACGCCACAATGATGGGGCCAAGATCGCGTGGGCGGGGCAGACCGATCCCTAAGAAGCGCACGCGTACCAGAGCTAGTGAGTCGCGTTTGAGGACCAGGTAGCCGGCGAAGAAGATGGTGAGTGCAATTTTGGCGAGTTCGGCTGGCTGGAAAGAGAGCCCGCCCACTCGAACCCACAGCGTCGCACCGTTAATGGTGGCACCGATGCCGGGAACGAGCGGTAACAGCAGCAGCACGATGCCGAAGAGTCCGGCCGTGTACGTGTATCGCTGGAGTACGCGGTGATCGCGCAAGATGAGCAGCACCAGCGTGAACAGGGTGATGCCCACCGCGAACCAGATCAACTGGCTATACACATCGGGGGATGGAACGGGTGAGTTATTGCGAATGGCTCGCTGGGCCGCGGCCACATCGAGTCGATAGATCATCGTCATGCCCAAAACGGTGAGGAGTGTGGCCAGTGGCAACAGCAGCGGATCGGCGTAGGGCACTCGCCAGCGCACGATGACATGGGCAGCCAATGCCAAAGCACCGACCACCGCCACGGTGACCCAGAACCGTTGTGGGGTTCCTTCGCCGGTTGCCCAACCCACCTGCAAGGTGCCCAAAATGCCCAGGCCCCAGGCGAGAACGAGAAGAAAGAGTTCACGGTTGCGTCGGGTGGCCGGGCGGGTCACCGGGTCAGTGGCCGGCACGTTGGTGGAGGTCATGGGATCACCGAGGGTGCGGGGCAGCCCGCAGGTGGTCGTGGCTGTTCACATTCTAAAGCGCGTGCGCTGAGTTCACCGGCGATGCGTTGTGCGTCGGCTTCGTCGGCGGCCACGATGCCTCGGGTGACTAGCTCCACATCAAAGGTGGGCAGCGATGCCACCATGGTGTCTGTTTGCTGCTCCAGCGACTGCATCGGAATACCGGCGATGGTGCCGGAGACCCCCTGGAACACAGCCACGCGGCCGTCTTGAACACCGACGTACCACTGGCTAGACCACCACCAGGCGCCCAGACCAGCAATGGAGGCGAGGAGAACGACAAGACCGATCGCGCTGCCCAGCGCCCAGCGCACAATGCGGCGGGATCGCGGCGAAAGCCCAGTGGGAGCATCTGATAGCGGGATGTCTGCCTGCACCGCAGGGATTTCCGAGGTTGGCGGCCCACCCGCAGGGGGTGGCCGTTCGGGTCTATTGGGGTCGGGTGCAGCATCGTCAGGGAAATGCACGCGCGGAAGTTGGGCTCGCACTCGTGGATCACCCGCTGCTCCCACCACCACCGGCTCAAGGTCGAATCGATGCTCGACTCCGGCTTCATCACCCACGAGCACATCGGCCACCACCACGGTGACGTTGTCGGGTGCTCCTCGGGAGAGCGCGAGTTCGACCAGGGTGATCACGGTGCCGGTGGGTTCCCCCTCAGCGAGGATCGCGGCTAATTCTTCGTCGCTGACCACGCCGGTGAGCCCATCGCTGCACAGCAGATAGCGATCGCCGGGGCGAGCTTCGCGCACTGAAAGATCAGCCTCGACCGGTTGAACGCCGTCTACCGCGCGCATGAGCAGCGACCGCCGTGGATGAGTCGCCGCATCCTCGGCGGTGATCTTGCCGGCATCGACCAGCGTTTGCACATAGGTGTGATCGTGGGTGATTTGGCCAAGTTCGCCTTCGCGCAGGACATAGGCCCGGGAGTCCCCTACATGTACGACCGCCACACGCTCGCCCTGCCAGAAAAGCGCGGTCACAGTGGTGCCCATGCCGGCAAAGTCAGGATTATCGGCAACGACCTGACCAATATTGGCCCCGGCGCTTTCCACGGCTGCGGCCAGGCCGGGGAGCACCTCTTCAGGTGCGGGGTCGGACAGTTCGAGTTCGGCCAGGGTGGCCACGGCCGCAGCGCTGGCGAGTTCACCGGCGGCATGCCCACCCATGCCATCGGCAACCACCAGTAAGCGTGGGCCGGCATATCCGGAATCTTCGTTGCCCTGGCGCACCAGGCCAACATCGGAGCGGGCAGAGAACCTCAACGCGAGAGTCATCGCGACCTAGCTGCTCATCTGCATCGTCGTGCGCCCAATGCGTAAGGGAGCGCCCGAGGGCAAGACCGTGGGCGAGGTGAGGCGGGTGCGATCAATCCACGAGCCGTTCGTGGAGCCGAGGTCTTCCACTATCCAGGCGCCTTCGCTGCGATAAATGCGCGCGTGGCGACTGGACACGTAGTCGTCGTCTATCACGATGGTGGAGTCAGGCGCCCGCCCGATCGTTACCTGAGAGTTGCCCAACGGCACCACGGTACCGGCGAGGGGGCCATCCACAATGGTGAGCACGGGTCCGCTGGCCTGTCGTGCTGCACGGGGTTGGCGCGGGGCCTTAGCCGGCTTCGGCGGCTTTGGCGGCTTCGTTCGCTTCGGTGGGCTCCCGGCGCGACTGGGTCGAACATCTCGTGGTTGCATCAGGTCGCGGCGCAAAATCAACACTGCCGCAATCACAAACAACCAAATACCCGCGAGGAAAGCGAACCGGATCAGCGTCAAACCGAGTTCGGTCATCAACTCACCCGCTCCGGTACACGAGTGTTGTCTGTCCGATCGTTACGGTGCTGCCGTCAACGAGAGTGGCCTGCGTGACTCGGCTGCCATCCACACTGAGGCCGTTGGTTGAGCCAAGATCGCGCACCACGGTGGGTGCCCCCACCACAACTTCGCAGTGCACCCGAGACACACCGGGATCATCGATTCGAATATCTGCCTCATGCCCGCGGCCCAGTTTGGTGACATTGCGAATGAGGGGATGGTGGGTAAGCCCGTCGGTGAGGGTGGGTTGGCCGGGTAGGGGTGCTGGTGAGTCAGCACTTACACCCATGCGCGCTTCAGAATGCACCCGGAAAATGCCGGTTTCTAGGCTGTCATCGCGGGTGAGTTCGACCTGGATGGGCCCCAGCACGGTGTAGCCCTGCTGCTCGACATAGTCGGTGACCAAGGTGGCCAGTTCACGTTCCAGGGTGTCCCGATACACGCTGAGGCGGTCATCGTCGGTGGGAGACAGATCGGTGATGAACAGATTCGGCACCACGGTGCGGCCACGGGTGACCACTGCCGCGCGGTCGTCCATCTCTTTTTGCAAGGCGGCGGCGATCTCCACAGGCTGAACCTCGGCCTTGAATGCGCGCGCGAAGGCACCGTTGACCATGCGATCAAGACGGTCTTCGAATCTATCCAGCAAACCCACCACCTGATCGTAATGCCCTACCCGCAGCGGAGTCGTATTGTAAGAGGGGTGGCGCCGAAAAAGGGTTTCGCTCTCGCAGCAATAGTCGTGATCGCACTCATGGTGGGGATGGTGCTCACCGCAGTCATTGCCGGGAACTGATCTAGCCAGAACTCACCGGGTCACACCATGTTCTTGGCGTGTCCGGGCCTTCTTGATGCCCATCTGTGGTGGAGTGCGCAGTATTCGCAATGCCACGCATGAGGGAGATGGCTATGGCTGGGATCGAAAAGACAATCAAGAAGGACGAAAAAGCTGTCCTGGGTTGGTCGGTGTGGCGTACCGCGCGAGTGGTGGCGTCCATCTTCGTCCTCATGACCGCCTCGTACTACCTCGTTGTCGGCTTCGACAACATCACCAACCCCACCAATCCCAACGCCAGCAACTGGCCGTTTGTGCAGGGCGTGCTCAGCGGCGATGGTGTACCCGCCGACAGCGGTTTCGAATGGCGCTTCATCGACGCCACCTGGTTTCAAGCCGCCGGCTACATCATGATCATGACCCTGGAAACCATCACCGGCATTTTGATGTTGATCGGTGGACTCCTCGGTCTGCGACGTTCGGGCTCGACGCATCGGTGGGGTCTGGCGCAAAAGTGGACCTTCGCCGGCGGCACCGTGGGTTTGCTCGTTTTCTTCTTCGGGTTCATCACCGTTGGTGGCAACTGGTTCATCATGTATCTGAATTCAAAATGGAACGGCCTCACGCCGGCCTTTCAGAATTCGGTGATGACGGCGCTGACCTTGATCTTCGTGGCAGCAGTGCTGATCGGCAGCCAGATGGCGCGCGAACACGAAGAATAGGTGCCATGTAACCTAAAGGCCGTCCTGGCGACAGGGCGAAAGCGCGAGTGGCGGAATAGGCAGACGCGCACGGTTCAGGTCCGTGTGCCCGAAAGGGTGTGGGGGTTCAACTCCCCCCTCGCGCACCCTGCAGGAGAACGTTTGTGGCGTAGGCGTGGTCGATGGGTTCGCCGCGCCGGTTGTGATTGATGATGTTGTGGCCACTGTGGTGTGCGCCGGTGAACGCAGGGTCGTGGCTGATTGGCGCACGTGGGGCTCGGGGTATGTGGTGGTTGCGGGCAATCGGGGTGATGGGTTCGCCACTGGGTGCGTGGAATGTGTAGCCGGTTGTGTGGGGGGTGATCGTAAAACGCTGGTGGTGTAGGGCTCGGTGATGCCAAAGACACAGCGGAATCAGGTTGTGCAGGCTGGTGGTACCGCCATCGGCCCAGTGGCGAATGTGATGCAGATGGAGTTTGCGGGTGGTGTGGCAGTGAGGGTGGGCGCAACGGTGATCGTGGCGGTTGAGAACAGCGCGACGAATGCGAGTGGTGGGTCGCCGGCGGGTGCGACCAAGGTCGATCAGGGTGCCATTAGTGAGTTCGGCGATCAAGGTGATGTGGGAGTCGTGGAGCAAGGTGGCCAGGGTCGTGATCGAGGCCGGGGCACTCGTGGTGTCCCAGTGAACGGTGGGGCGGGGTGTTTCCGCGGAAAGTCCCGGCGGTGTTTCCGCGGAAAGTCCTGGTAGGGGGCCGGGTGTGTTCAACGCGATCGCCGCGTTGAGGGCATCGAGGTTGGCAACGATTGTCACCGTTGTGTCCACGGCGGTGTTTCCGCGGAAAGTCCCGGCGGTGTCACTCGCCGCTGGAAGACACAGATGGGTGAGGGCATGTTCGGCCACGGTGGTGAACACCTCCACATCGGTGATCCTGACCGTTGAGGCCGTATTCGCATCCTCCTCGGGCACGGCAACGGTCGAATCAGTTGGCCCGGACACGTCATCGCCGGTGCTGTGGGCGCGGGTGGAATCCAGGGCGGTTAACCACGCCGCTGCGGCCGACCCGGTGAGCCGTGCATTAATGATCAGCGCCCCGTCTGCCTCAACACGCCAGCGGGCATAGTCACCGGCCCGGTGAGTTTGTTCTTCTTCGGTGCTGGCGGCGCTGCGAAGAGAACGAATGAGGCGTTCAAGTTGGGCGCCGGTGGAGTGTTGCGCCAACACGATGAGCTCAGCTTCAGCCAGAAGGCCCGCTGCCCGAATGAGTGCCCGCACCTGGGAGTAGGAGATCGCCCCGCGAGCGAAATGGGAGCGAATCAGGGGTAGGTCTACCAAAGCCCGGGCGATCCGTAGGTGGTCTGCTGCGGTGCCCGCCCCAATCCCGCAGCGCCACGATAGCCACGCCCCCGGGGTGGAAAAACCAGACCAGACACCGCGACGATCAGCCTCGGCAAGGTAGCCCAGCCATTCACACATCGCCGCATTAATACGCCCCGAAAGCCCCGCAATGTGATCATCAATTTCCGTGTCGGTCAACCCCGCAAGATCCCATCCACGACTCGCCTCCTCTAGGTCTGGATCGGAGTGAGGCAAGCGAGGAGAAGTGTTGGTGCGCAATGTGTTTACCATGCACCCACACTACGCCGACAGTCTGACATTGGTACACCACATTGCCATTAGAACCGGGTACCTTCTTTGGCTTGAATCCCAATCTTTCATGCCGTTTAATGCGATGAGGACACCTCAAGCCGCGGGACGCAAACAACACCCCAACAACATCGACAACTATCAATGATTTGAGACGGCGCTTTGCTCGGGTGCTTGTGATGGAAACCAGCAGTTCGTGCTCGATGTGGCCGGCCACGGGTTACGTGTTTTTCATAGAAAAACCTGACGCGTCCGGCAGGCCTGCCACAACTGTGCACCACGCAGAAATGCTGTCCCTACTGTCAATAGACCAACGCCTGGAAGCGACCAGAACGGCGCAACGCGCTACCTCGTGGAACACGTTGCCTCAGTGGCTGCTCAATGTCGTAGAACTGGTCGAAGGCGGGCCCGCTTTCGAAGTCCTTGCTGGCCATCCAACGTCTCGTGTCGTGATACACGTTCCTCATCTATCAACCTACATACCTCCTTGGATCCGCGAAAACATCCACCTCTCGCGGCGAAGTGATTGTGAACGAACCGTTCGCCGGCACCGACGTTCCACGCGTGTTCTTGATCGCTAATCGCTGAATGCTGAATCTCAGTACCCATGCAACGCTGCACATGGCGAGTGATCAACTTCCGCTAAACTTCCGGGCGTGCCAGATCAGCGGGTTGCATCTGTCGTCACTCAATATGCGCTCAAGCCGGAGTGTCTGCCAGATTTCATGACCGCCCTGGGACCCATCGAAGCCGCACTTACCGGTGTCGATGGCTTCCTCGATAGTGATCTGCGTGTCGATGCGCATCGACGTGAAGCCACTGTTGTTCGCACTTTCAATTCCGCTGAATCAGCTCGGGCATGGGCCCACGACGCGACTGCACACGAGGAGGTGCATTCACTCGCTCCCCTGCTCGAAGCAGACCCAGTTCAAAATGTCCTCCTGAACTCATTTGTCGGTGTTGAGGCCAGTGCATCAACGGTGATTACCACTCGGGTGTTGCCTGGCGGTGATGACTGGTTCACCCGGTGGCAGGGCCAGGTCGCCTCCGCGCAACAACGCTTCCCCGGCTATCTCGGCCAGCGAATCCAGGCCCCGATCACCGGGGTCAATAAGGACTGGGTCACCATCGTCGCCTTTGACACCACCGAACACCTCGAAGCCTGGCTACACAGCCCCGAACGCGCCGCCTTGGTGGCTGAATCTCAGCCCTACGTCGAACGCTACGACTCACGCCCCGCTTCTAGTGCGTTTGAAAGTTGGTTCACCCACTCCGACTCGTCAGCCCCGCCACCACCGGCGTGGAAGATGAACGCGATCGTGCTGCTCACTTTGTTTCCAATCGTGATGTTGGAGATCCTGTCACTCAATCAGTTACTCACCGTCCTCATTGGCGATCTGTCCTCGAATGCGGTTGCGCTATCTCTGGGGACGTTTATCGCCAACGCGGTGAGCGTGGCCATCGTTGGGCTCTTGCTTGTGCCGTGGGCTTCCCGATGGATGCAGCGGTGGTTGGTGCCCGCAGAGGATTCCGGAAAAGGGAAAAAATGGTTGGGCGGCCTACTGCTCCTGGCTCTCTATGCGCTCACGGTCACCGTGTTCGTGATCGTACTGAGCATCTGGCCGAATGCGACATCATGGTTGTCCTCATAAACCCATAGACAGTATTGCCCCCGCCATAACTAGCATGCAGGAGAAACCATGACCACAGTTCACCGCGGCCGCATCTTTCACATCGCTGGCGCACCAAAAGTGGACCAAGCTGCCGACCATTTGGAGCACTTTGCAAACGGCGCGCTCGTTGTCGATGATGCTGGGGTCATCGCCTACTGCGGTGAGTGGGACACCCTGCCAGAGGAATTCGCTAGCGCGAAGGTGGTGGACCACCACGACTCGTTCATCCTGCCTGGATTCATTGATACGCACATGCACTACCCGCAGGTGTGGCTGGGCGACTCTTACGGCGGTGGCCAACTCCTGTCATGGTTGAACGACTGTATTTTCCCCGGGGAGTCGCGATTCCAGGATGTCGAATATGCCCGACGCGCAGCAAACGAGTGGTGTGACCGCATGATCACTGCGGGCACCACCAACGGATTGGTCTTCGGATCGGCATTCCCCCATGCGCAGGACTTCCTATTCGAGACCGCCCGCGAGCGCGGTCTGCGGCTTGTCTCGGGTCGAGGGATTCAAACAGTCGGGCCTGAGTCGGCAGCGAAGTTGATGGTCTCGGAGACAGATGCGATCGAGATGACCCGCGCTGAGATTGAAAAATGGCACCCACTTGACGAGGAGGAACGCAAACATGCTCTGACTTTCGTTGCAGTTGTGCCGCGCTTCAGCCTGTCGGTGACGACCACCACCTTGGGCGCACTCGGTGAACTGTATGACGAATATCGAGATCGGGGTGTGTATTTCACCTCGCATCTGGATGAGAACAACCGCCCCGGTGATGGTGAGATCGCCATGGTGAAGAAGCAATACGGCGTGAAGACCTACCTCGACACCTACGACGGCAAATTCCTGCCTGACTCAAAAACGGGTGGAAAGTCGATGCTGGGTCCACGCAGCGTCATGGCTCATGGCGTGCATTGCGAAGATGTGGAATTGGCGCGCATGGCTGAAACCGGCACGTCCATTGCGCATTGTCCTGTTTCGCAGTGGTTCTTGGGTTCTGGGACCATGCCTTGGAAGCGAACCGTCGCGGCCGGGGTCAACGTGGCTATCGGTAGCGACTGGGGAGCCGGGGACGAATGGTACGTCCCCCAAATCTTGAACGCCTGCTTCAAGCAGCACATTTCAGAACGTTCTCCGGTTGGCATGGACACTCCTGTAACCGACACAGAGGCTTTGTCTTTGCACCCCGCAGAGTTGCTGTTCACCGGCACGCTCGCCGGTGCACGGGCACTTGATCTCGAAGACCGCACTGGCAACCTTGATGTGGGCAAAGAAGCTGACTTTGTGGTGATGGACCCCACCGAATGGGACATGTTCAACCAGTCGCTTCTGAACAGAACCATAGCCGATGATCCCGTTAAGGACCGTGACGCTTTGCTGTTTCAAGTCTTGATGCAGTCAAGGGAGAAGACACTGCGGGGTACCTACGTGCGGGGACGCAAGCTCGAAGTGGGCGCCGAGTAGCCACGCCGATGACAAGAACCGCCCCTCTGCTGGTCGACGGCGCCGCAAATGTTCACAATCGTGGATTAATGATCCATTCATCAATTCGGCATTAGTAGTTTGCTTTTCATTTCCAGTCCGGCTAGGTGGACCCACCACGCTCCCCACCATGGCGACAACCGTGCTGCCCCGGGCAGGTGAATCCCTTGCGGATCCGACCCCGCCTGAGTCACGTGCGCTGACGACTCGACTGAGCGTCGTCGATCGAGCCTTCCGAGCGGTTTCCGGGGCGAGCGGCGCCATGGTGCTACTGATCATGACGCTCGTGGGTTTGTTCCTGGGCATCAGGGCCTTTGACGCCATATCTGAGGCAGGTTTCTCCTTCATCACCACCCAGGAGTGGGAACCCGATGGCGGGAATTTCGGGATAGCTGCGATCTTGAGCGGAACGGTTTTCATCGCCCTCTCGGCCATCATCATCGTGGTTCCGCTCTCCACTGCGGTCGCGCTCTATATCTCCGAATACGCACCCCGGCGCATCAAGAGAACTTTGATCAGCCTTGTTGATCTCATGGCGGCGGTCCCCAGTGTGGTGTTCGGCCTCTGGGGCTTCTTCTTTCTGCAGAACCACATGATCGGGATCTCGCGCTGGATTTCAACCTACTTCGGCTGGGTCCCCATCTTCTCTGTCGACGGCTCTGATCCCGATGACCCGCTGTCCACGGCGACGGTGTTCACCTCCTCGACTTTTATCGCCGCGGTCGTCGTTGCGATCATGGTGGCTCCCTTCACGACCGCAGTGATGCGGGAAGTGTTCTCGCAAGCACCCATCGGAGAGCGCGAAGGTGCTTACGCGCTGGGAGCGACGAAGTGGGGGATGATCCGATCCGTCGTCATCCCGTTCGGCAAGGGCGGCATGATCGGAGGCACCATGCTCGGCCTCGGCCGAGCTCTGGGCGAGACGATCGTCGTCGCCCTCATCATCTCGCCGATCTTCATCATCCAACCCCACATTCTGCAAAACGGCGCCAACTCCGTATCCGCGCTCATTGCTCTGCGCTACGGCGAGGCAACACCCTTCGGAACCTCAGCCCTGATGGCAGCCGGGCTCGCCCTGTTCCTCATCACCCTGGTCGTGAACTTCGCGGCCTCCAGCATCGTCGCGCGGACCCGTTCCGGCGCGTCGACAGATGAGTGAGCCGCACCATGAGCATTGACATTCGAACTAGTGACGTGGTGTCCGAGACCAACGCCGAGTCCCTGACCGGTGACGAAGGCACGACCGTATCGGGCTGGGCTCCGGGTGCACCCGAACCTCGTCCCCGAAAGGTCGGTGGACTTCGGCGCACCGACGTCCTGGCTGTGGGTGGCGCGGCGATCGGCAGTCTCGGCGTGACAGCTTTGCTGTACGTCCTACTGCCCTTCTCGGGTGCCTTGGGCTTCATCATCATCGCCTACCTGTTCTTCATCACGATTTACGCAGTCCTGGTATCCCTTGATGAGAGCAAGGCCGCCATCCGTGATCGAGTCGCTGCCACAGTGATTCACAGCATCGCCTTCCTCATGCTCTTGGCCTTGGTGTTCGTCGTGGTGTTCACGGTGATCCGCGGCTGGGAGGCGCTCATCAACTCGAACTTCTACACCGAAGACATGTCGGGAGCGGGCCCGCTTGATCCACTGACGATGGGTGGGATCCTTCACGCAATCGTCGGAACTCTCATCATCATTGCGATCGCCCTCGCGCTCGTGATTCCTCTGGGTTTGGGCTGCGCCATCTTCTTGAACGAGATGCCGGGTCCGTTCGCTCGCATCGTTCGAACGATCACCGAGGCGATGACAGCCCTTCCGTCGATCGTCGCGGGCCTGTTCATCTATGCCTCGTTGATTTTGATGTTCGGGTTCCAGAAGTCCGGGTTCGCCGCAGCCTTGGCGATCAGCGTGATGATGCTGCCGATCATGATTCGTTCGGCCGATGTTGTCCTTCGACTCGTCCCAGGGTCACTCAAGGAAGCCTCCTACGCCCTCGGGGCTGGGCAGTGGAGCACGATCTGGCGGGTCACCCTTCCCACCGCGAAATCCGGGCTGATGACCTCGATCATCCTCGGCACCGCCCTAGGGATCGGTGAGACAGCACCGATCCTTCTCACCGCCGGCTTTACAGCCTCTCTCAACGTCAATCCCGTTGAGGGGCCGATGATCGCGCTTCCCTTGGCAACCTGGGAGTTCGTCAAATCCCCCGAACCGTCGATGATCGCTCGGGGCTTCGGTACAGCTGCGACCTTAATGGTGCTCGTCCTCATCCTGTTCATCATCGCCCGCATCATCGGTGGTCGAGGAGCGGGCAATCTGTCGTCGATGCAAGCTCGCCGGGCAAAGGGCCGTTCTCGCAGGGATCTGGCCAGGATGGAATCCAATCAAGTCGAGGACAAGGCTGTCTTCGCGAACCTCACGGGAATCACCTAATGCTTTCTGCTGCGAAGGGGCTTCGTCGCGCCATCGTCATGACCGCCGCCCTCGCCGTCATCGCTCCCGTAGGAGCGCTGACCGCATCCGTGGCATCCGCGGAGGGTTATGTGGCGGTGTCGGGTTCTGGCTCCACATGGAGCCAGAACGCCCTCGACCAATGGCGACGCAATGTCAACCAGTACGGCATGCGTATCGACTACCAGGGCACTGGTTCCTCCGATGGCCGCAACCAGTTCAAGAACGGCACCGTCGACTTCGCCGTCACCGAGATCCCCTACGGTTTGAAGGACAACAACGTCGTCGATGTGCCACCGACCCGGTCCTTCGCCTATATGCCGATCGTGGCTGGCGGCACCGCCTTCATGTACAACCTCAAGATCGGACCGAACAGGGTCACGCAATTGAGGCTGTCGGGTGAGACCATCGCCAAGATTTTCACCGGCATCATAACGAAGTGGGATGACCCGGCCATCAAGGCGGACAACCCAGGTCTCACCCTTCCTGCCATCCAGGTGGTTCCGGTGGTCCGCTCAGATGGATCGGGAACGACAGCGCAATTCACCGCGTGGCTGGCCAGCGAGCAGAGCAAACTCTGGAACGACTACTGCGTCAAGGTAGGGCGCTCCACTCCTTGCGGCCAGACCTCAAACTATCCGACACGGACCGGCATGGTCGCTCAGTCAGGCTCCCTAGGAGTCTCCGGTTATACCTCCCAAGAGCAAAGCGTCGGCGCGATCACCTACGTCGAGTATTCCTATGCGAAGAACGCCGGGTTCCCGGTCGCGAAGGTGCTCAACAAGTCAAACTTCTATGTCGAACCGACGGCGGAAGCGGTCGCGGTCGGACTGCTCGGAGCGAAGATCAACGCCGATTTGAGTCAGAACCTTTCCGGTGTGTACAACAACGCGGACAAGCGGACGTACCCGCTGTCGTCCTACAGCTACATGATCCTACCCACCACCGTAGAGGGGGCGTTCAGCGAAGACAAAGGTCGCACACTCGGCGACTTTGCCTACTACTTCCTCTGCCAGGGACAGCAGCAGGCAGACGCCCTGGGCTATTCGCCGCTGCCGATCAACCTCGTCAAAGCCGGGTTTGATCAAATCCGACGGATCCCAGGTGTGGATGCGCAGAACATCAACATCAACAACTGCAATAACCCAACCTTCTCAACCGACGGCACCAACACGCTCGCGAAGAACGCCCCGCAGCCTGCCGCGTGTGATGCCAGGGGGCCGACCCAGTGCGGGACACAGGCCGCCGGGGGTTCTTCCGGCGGTGGCGGCAACTCCGGCGGTGGCGGCAACTCCGGCGGTGGGACAACCGGTGGCAGCTCAAGTGGGGGGACCGCGGGCGGGGGGACGAGTGGCGCAACGAGTGGCGGCGGAGTCGTGGAACCGGTCGTGGATCCAGAGACCGGCGAGATCGTGGCGGCTGATGGTGGAGAGGTCATCATCGACGAGGCCACCGGTGAGATCGTGGCCGTGGGCGGGGATGTCGATGTCATCAATAACGCCGGAGGCGGTGGCGGCTACGTCGCCGGTATCCCCATGTCGACCCAGGCAAGCGCTGGTTGGGGCCCCTATACCGGGTTGCTCCTCGCGGCACTCGCGGTGCTGATCGCTCTTCTGTTCGCACCACCCCTCGTGGCTCGCTCTTTGGCGTCTCGCCATGCAGGCGCAGCCAGCGAAGACCCCACGCTTCCTGGTGGTGCGGAATGAGCATGCGGCTGCTGACCAGTCTGCTGGGGTCGACCCTCATAGCCTCAGGGGTCGCCCTAGGTGTCCCGGTTGTGGCCGCCCCGAGTGCGCAGGCCGTCCTGGAATTGACTGATTCGGCGCTGACGAAGAGCGGAACCGGCGACTTCTCGAATCTGCAGATCACGATCAACCAGACCGAGAATCTGGTCAACCAGATCGTGCGTATCACCTGGCAGGGTGGCACTCCCACGAACCCCGAGTACGGAAACCTCAATACGAACTACCTGCAGATCATGCAATGTTGGGGCGGCACGCTCGAGGAGGGCCCACCGCGTGAACAGTGCCTCTACGGCTCGCAGAGGGCGGCGACCGGAGGGCAAAATACCGCCTCACGGCAGATGACCACCGCAGGGGCGAAAGACCCACTGGAGGATAGGTACGAGGAATATAAGGAAGGCACGATCTCCTATATTCCGTTCGTCTCCTGGGGCGGGAAGACCGTCTCGGGCCGCAAGAACGAATACATCAATCCGAACACCTCAAACGAAAGCAATCACAACAGGATTCGCCCGGACGGAACAGGACAGGAGTTCTTCGAGGTCCAGACGGGTGTGGAGTCATCAGGCCTGGGATGCGGGCAGTACCGCGATGGCCAGACTCCGCTGTGCTGGATCGTTGTTGTCCCTCGCGGAGACACCGAGGTCGACGGCGTTAAGCGCGGGCGCACCTTTACCGATCCGCTCGACACCTCTCCTTTGCTGGCTTCCAACTGGGCGAACCGAATCGTTTTCCCGACCTCATTCCAGCCGATTGGCTTGGCCTGCGCCATCTCCGGCAGTGAAACCCCGCTGGTCGGCTCGGACCGCATCATCGAGGCGATCGCCCGCTGGCAGCCGGCTCTGTGTGAAGACGGCGGCGGGAACTTCTCCTTCACTGTGCTCCCAGATGGGCAGGCACGCAACGTTGTCTCGGGCGCAAAGGCGACCATGGCGTTCACCGGCTACGGGATCGACCCGGAGCAGAGCCCGACTCCGACGGTGTATGCCCCCGTCGCGCTCTCCGGACTGACGATCGCCTTCAATGTCGAAAGCCAGTCCAGCACCGTGGCACCCACGGAGGTCCGCCGCCGTGATGGCCAACGAATCGAGAACATCAGGTTGAATCAACGGCTCGTCGCGAAGTTGCTCACTCAGTCCTATCGATATGACGCGCAACCGGTGCCGGAACGCGTCGCCGACAATCCCTGGGACCTAGCCACGGACCCCGAATTCGTGCAATTGAATCCGCAGTTCGCCGAACTCAAGTTTGCCGCTCTCGGCCACATGGTCACCACGATCGGCCAGACAGATTCGGCACGACTGGTGTGGGACTGGATCTGGGCCGACAAAGAGGCCCGTACGTGGATGAAGGGTAAGCCGGACCCGTGGGGCACCGTGATCAATCCGCTGTACGAGCGAGCGAGCTATCCGCGGTCGGACTATCCGCGCACGGACAATGCCTGTATCCGTTACACGGATCGTGTCGTGGATCTGTGCACTTTCGACCTGTTCCCCTACGCTGGTGACATCGCGGCGGCTGCACGAGCCGCCAGTCGCGGAGACACTCTCTCGCGGGCAGTTTACGACCCCGTCGGTGTCCCTCCCGGCTACAAGCGGACTCCGCCCCAGCCTCCCGGCAAGCGCGCCATGGTTGTTATCGCCGACACCCCACTCACCGA
>Ga0075109_1001324_pt1 | contig 15534 bp, 12 predicted proteins | sample AntAceMetag02UKD_FD_69798 | JGI IMG/M metagenome (GOLD analysis project Ga0075109, IMG submission 69798) | Saline lake microbial communities from Ace Lake, Antarctica - Antarctic Ace Lake Metagenome 02UKD | ecosystem: Environmental > Aquatic > Non-marine Saline and Alkaline > Saline | place...
CAAGATGAAACCGTGCGACCGGGTCGATGATTTGGCCGGCGTCGGTCCGGGCGAGGACGAGATAGCGCGCCGCGAGTTCAAGCAAGATATCGACGGGTGGCGGCGTGGCGCGCAGCGTGCCTTCCGCCTTGGAGTCCGAGACGGCAGCGATCTGAGCCTCGGTCAGTGCGCCGGCTTGCGGTTCGGCCAATTCACTGGCGATCCAGCGCCTCAGCCCGGGCACAGGCGATAACGTGACGAAAGTTTGCAAGGCGGGAAACTCAAGCCGCAACTCTTCGACCACCTGCTTGATTAGAAAATTGCCGAACGATATACCGCGCAGGCCATTCTGACAGTTCGAGATGGAATAGAACACCGCTGTCGTCGTCACGGACGGGTCTAGAGGATGGCGTTTTGCGTCGAGGATGGGCCCGATGGCCTCAGGGATCGAGGTGACGAGCGCAACTTCGACGAAGATCACCGGATCGGCGCGCATCGCGGGATGGAAAAAACCATAGAGCCGCCTGTCGGGCGACGCAACGCGGCCGCGCAGATCGTCCCAACCATTAATCGCGTGCACAGCCTCGTAACCGATGATCCGCTCCAATGTTTCCGCTGGCGTGGACCAATCGATGCGCCGCAGCTCAAGAAAGCCGCGATTGAACCAAGAGCTGAGAAGGTGCTGGAAATCCGCGTCGAGCGGGCGCAGCGACGGATCGGAGCGGATCGCCTTCAAGAGCGCGTCGCGCATAGCCACGAGATCCTGAGTGCCCGCCGGGGCGCGGTTCAGCCGTCGAATAAGCTCCTGACTGCGAGGTTCGCTGGCAAAGTGGATCGTCCGTGCGTTTTGGGCGCTGCCGTCTGTCGCGTAGTTGGCGATCGCGCGGTCAAGCGCCTGCTGATCAACACCGAAGCGCTGCACGATTTCCGCGAAGAACTCCCGTTTTCCTGTGTCGTCGAGATGTCCGAAGCGGTCGAGGATGCGCCGGGCAAGCGCAAGTTCGGTTGCTTCGCCCCGCCCGGTCAGCAGCCCCGCGCATTGGTCGTCAAGGCTGGCGGTGGCTATCTCCGTTGACGTCAGGGCCCGCCCGACTTCGGCGACCCGGGACAAAAGGTCGGTCAGAAGGCTCGATGCTCTCAATTCCCGTTCGCCTCTTGGGTTGCTACTGGTCGCGATCACGTCGTTCGCTAATAACTCATAAATGCAATGTTTCACATGCTGCACACAAAATCAACTTTTTTGTATGCAAAAATATCCTTGCGGCGCACGAGAGTGGGTTTGCGCCGGTCTCGAGTTCCAACTAGAATACTTTTCTGAGGATAGAATTTTTTTTGGAGTTTTTTTTGAAACGGTCAGACGAATTGCGCGACGAGCTCGAAGAGGAAATCCTTACGGGCTTGTTGCGACCGGGAAAACGGCTGGAAGAAGCTCACCTTGCAGAACGTTTTGGCGTTTCGAGAACACCAATTCGTGAAGCTTTACTTCAACTTGCCGCTAATGGTTTGATCGAGTTTCGGCCCCGTCGCGGTGCCGTGGTCGTTGAGATCGGACCGCGCCAGTTGATAGAAATGTTCGACGTGATGGCGGAGTTGGAAGCGATGTGTGCGCGCCTCGCGGCGCGGCGTGTGACCGACGAAGCGCTGGAACAGATCGCCGCCGCGCATGACGATTGCGCAAGCGCGGCGGCCGAGAAGAACATCAACGAATATTACGCTGCGAACGAAGTGTTTCACGCGCGCATTCGTGAGGCCAGCCAAAACGAATTCTTAGTGGAACAGGCAACTAGCCTGCAGAAACGGCTAAAGCCCTATCGCCGCATGCAATTGCGTGCACGGGATCGTATTCGTGCATCGTTGCAGGAACACAAGCAGATTGCCGATGCGATCGCAGCGGGCGATGCAGAGCTTGCCGGAGCGGAGATGCGCGCTCACGTCGCTCTCATGGGCGAACGTTTCACAACCCTCATTGCGTCGCTGGAGGCCAGCAAGGCCAGCTTGGATACAGACGTTGGTTCGCGCGCAGCACGTCAGACCACCCCGACCCGGCGCGCGACATCTACCAGATAACGTCGCCCCTCGAGCATTTCGTCTCGCATTCCGAACTGGTTCATGTAATGCCCAACAAACCCTTTGGCCTCGATCCGTTTGAACATGTCGGCGAAATCCATCGAACCGTCGCCTGGGTTCAGATGTTCTTCGTACGTGCCGTGACAATCGGCTAGTCGCACCTCGCGGCAACGAGTAAAGTCAAGCGCCTCGACAAATCCCTCGACGCCTTCGGGATAGAGATGGGCATGATTTGCGGTAAAGGCCATGCCAAGATGATCTGAAGAAAGGTTGTCGAAGTACCAAATGCATTCCTCGAGCGTAGTACAAAGATAATTTACCTCGGCATGCTCGGGTTCGCGATTGGTGTTTTCCAAAAGCAAAAGGACACCCTGGCTTTCGGCATAGCCCACTGTGCGCTTGAGCCGTTCAAGTCCAGCCTCTCGCCGCATCTGGTAGTCGGCGGTAAAGTGATTGCCGGCATGCACGATCACCCAGCCCGCGCCCGTTGCCTTTGCTAGATCCACATACGCGCGCAGATATGCATCCACGGCATCGGTCACAAAGGGCGAAACCTCAGCTACGTTCACTGCTGACAGGGTATGCAGGCCCAGCAAGACACCCGTTTCCCCGCACAGTTCGCGAATGGCCGCGGCACGACCCGACATTGTATCCATGGCATTGGGAGAAAGATCTGTCTGCACATCTAGAAACCGCACTTCGTTGGCCGCGGCCCAGCGGATCGCATCCTCGACCGCGAGGCCACGGCCAACATCCATCCCTATCCGTTCGAACAGCGTCATCTTCGATCCTCCGTCGTCCATCATGCAGTTACCAAGCCCGTCACTACCCACGATGTCGCCGTCAACGACCGGGGACCGTCGACATCACCCGACAGGAAGGCCGCGCGCACTGCGCTGCGGACCCGTTCTTGTACGTCTCGTTCCAGTGCAGCCACATACCCGCCGACTGGGCCCTGCCCACCAAGAAGTGGCTGCCAGTAGTCGTCCCAGTTTGCAAAGTCCATCCGTACGGTCACTGATTGACGGTCTACGTCTTCGAGACCGGCTGAACGCCAAAGGTTGGCGATGCCATCTGGTAGGGCGAGCGGATTGGAAAAGATCTTGTCGCGGGTCTGTGCGGCGACAGGGTCGATCGCAGCCGCTGTGTCCCACAAGAGCCGCTGGTAAACTAGGCCGCCCCGAAAATCCCATGCGGCGGCCACGAGCGTGCCACCAGGGCGAACGACGCGCGCCATTTCGCGAGCAGCCTTGAGAGGGTCGGACATGAAATTAAGCGCTATCAGAGCGCCCGCGCCATCGAAACTATCGTCTGGAAACGCAATCTCCTGCGCGTCCTGTTGCAAGAATTCAACCGCTTTCAGGTCCTCGCGCGCGCGGGCGAAATCCAGATAGGGTGTTGCGACATCAATGCCGACAATTTGGCGCTTCGGATGCCGGGCGGCGAAAGCTGCAGCAAGGCTTCCGCTGCCGCATCCTACATCCAGAAGCGCGCCCGCACCATCGAAGACGACGGTTTCGGCGATGCGGTCCGCTACCCGGCGGCTCCAGCGCCCGATGAAGCGTTCATAGGCGGCACCGTCATCAGCTTGATAAGTAGACGTATTGGACATGTAACAAAGTTCTCCTTGGGCGCTGTTTTCAGCGCATCTGCGACGGCAACCAAATTGCGATTTGGGGGAATATCAGAAGCAGCACAGTGAAGAGCAGGATTGACACGAAGAATGGTAAGTTTGCCACAAAAATCCGCAACTGGTCGGCACGTGCGATCCTCGACGTGATGATCAGCGCGATCGCCAAGGGTGGCGTCAGCTGGCCGATTACAACGGCCATAACCATCAGGACGCCAAAATGGAGCAAATCCACATCGTAAAGAATAAGCGTAGGCAGGATCACAGGAACGAGCACCGGGATCAACGGGTCGAGGAACATTCCCGCAATGATTGCCAGAAGCATTAGAAGTGCTAGTCGCATGAACATGTTGTCGTCGAAGGTGAAGATGTCGATCAGCTCAGCTAGGGCTTGCGGCACGTGTGCGCTGGACAGGCTCGATCCCAGCGCAAAGGACAGGCTCACGATGACAAGAAGTTCACCCGTCATGGTCAAGGCAACCACGAAAACCCGGTAAAGGCGTCGCAGATTGAGGCTGCGATAGATGAACATTGACAACACGATGGCGTAGACCACTGCAAAGGCGCCACTTTCCGATGGCGTGAACACGCCGAATACGAGGCCGCCTACGATGATGCCTGGCATCCCAAATGCGAGGATACCCCGCAGCCCAGTTCGCAGAATCTCGCTCGCGGAAAAGCTGCCATGGCGCTGCCATTTTCGTCGCATTGCGAGGTATGACACTAGGGTCATGAAGGTGATGCCCAGGATAATGCCGGGAATGAGCCCCGCAATAAATAGCGAGCCAAGCGAGGTGCCGGTTACTGCGGAGTAAAGGATCATCGGCGAGGACGGCGGGATCAACGGCCCAATCCCAGAAGATGACGCGCTGATCGCAGCCGAATCCTCCGGCGAATAACCTTCGCGCACCATCGCGGGAATGACAATCGAACCTGATCCCGCGAGGTCTGCGGTGGAGGATCCGATCATGCCACCGAAGAACATGCTGGTCAGAATGTTCACCTGTGCCAACCCACCGCGCAGCCAGCCAACGAGCGCGCGCGCAAAGTCGAACAGCCGTCCGGAAACACCTCCAGCGTTCATAATTGTGCCGGCAAGTACGAACATGGGCAGTGCGATGAGGGTGAATTGGCTGACGCCGGACACCATGGTCTGCGGGACCATCATGCTCCACTGGCCGTTCATCACGAAATTGAATGCGACCGCAAACAACAGTGCTGCGACCATTGGGGTGCCCAGGATCAGCAACACGAGTAGGATCGAAATCGAGAGCAGGGCGATGATCACGATGGCACTCCGCAATTCGGGTTAATTTTAGAACCGCCGGTCACTCGGCGTCAGAGCGTTTGCGCTTGAAATTGTCTTTGGCAAGCAAACCGAGATAGGCGATAGCCGCGATCGCGGGTCCCACTACCATGGCCGCCATGAACCATCCCTTTTGAAGGCCTACATATATCATCCGGTCAGCGCCGAAGAATTGCAGGTATTGCAGCGATACGATAGCCAACCACAGAAAGGCCGCCGCCGCGAACATATGTGTCGCAAAATCCAGCAAGTGTGCCAACCGTGCGCCCAGACGGTGGGCGAAGAAGTCGATGCGGATGATCTGCCGCCTGCGGATCGACAGGAACATCCCCAGCATGCCCAGCCACGGAAGCAGGGACAGGACCAACTCATCCCCCCAAATGAATCCGAAACCCAGCGCGTAGCGACCAAGCGCGTTCAGGAACACAACCGTGACAATCATAAGGAGCACTGCCACACCGATGACTTCAGCCACCGCGTTTATCGCTCGGTCGAACTGGCTCAGGCCAGCGTCGAGGTCCTGAAGTTCGGTCGCGCGGGCCGCTTCGTCGACTTGGCGAGCCAATTCCGCGTCGCTCAAGGCGTGATTGCCGCGCGGTGGCTGGTCCTGCATGGGGTGTCCCTTCAGTTTTTTTCCTAGGCTGGCGTAGAGAAACGCGCAGCGAAAGCTTCATTCGCTGCGCGCGGTCATGGTCGGGCGATCAATTCGAGGCGGCAGCCACGACCTGAGCGGCAAAATCGCTGCCCGCCATTTCGCCCACGGCTGCCCAAATCGGCACAGCGGCGGCCCGGAAAGCCTCGAGATCGATCTCGTTGATCTCCATACTTTGCCCAAGCTCATCAAGAAGCGTGTCGTCGGCCTCGGCGCCGAGGTTGCGGGTGTATTCCGCCGCCTCCTGAGCTGCCGCCAGGACCGCAGTGCGATGTTCATCGGTGAGAGCGTCGAACCGGGCCCCGTTCATCACAAGTGTCACGGGCGAGTATACGTGGCGCGACAGCGACATGTAGCTCTGCACTTCGAAGAAAGATCGGCTCCGGATAGTTATTAGGGGGTTTTCCTGCCCGTCGACTGTGCCTTGCTGAAGGCCAAGGTAAAGCTCGCCCATATTCATCGAGATAGGCTGGGCACCAAACTCCGTGAAGGCAAGGATACGAGCGGCACTGCCGGGAACGCGAAGCCTGATGCCGACCAAATCGGATGGAACTACGATCGGGCGCACATTGTTGGTTATGTTGCGGAAACCAAGCTCTCCGAAAGCCAGCACCTCGAGACCGGCCGACTCCCTCATCGAAGCGCGAAGCATCTCGCCAACTTCACCGTCAAGAAGACGGGCGACGGTTTCGCGGTTGCTGAAAAGAAACGGCATGTCGAAGATCGCCCAACGGCCGTCCAGCGAAACGGCATCCGATCCCATCGGATAGACGTCGATCTGACCGGTACGGATCATTTGCATATGGACGGTTTCGTCGCCTAGTGCTTGCGTGTGGAAGAACTCGTAGTCGAACCCGTCCCCCAGCGCCAACTCGAGGTTCTGCGCAAAGCGTTCGGCCATCTGGAGGTCCAGGCCCGTCATTGGGTTCTCGCCCGAAATCCGTAGTTCGAGCATTTGTGCGTGGGTGACGGTCGGTATTGCCAAAGCAGCCGCGAGAACGAGAACGGCACCTAACTCTCCGAATTTCTTATAAATTTTCATCAGTTTTCTCTCCCTTTGTTCAGCTCTTGTTTGCGGCGCGCTTTTTGCTGGTTTTTTCGCTCCGTTTAGTACGCCTTGGTCATTCCGCTATGAGGGTTTCGCGCATTGCGTCTCTGTCGAGTTCCACGCCGAACCCCGGTGCATCGGGCACCGCGATTCGGCCATCGTCGATTTCGGGTGTTGACTTGAAAATCTGGCGTTCGACTTGATCGACGCCAAGATGGCTTTCGCTGAGTGTACCGTTGCGGAAGCCCGCAACGTGATGCAGGCAGAAAATTCCGCCGCCCCCGGCGTCCGAAAGTGGCCGGTTGTAGATCTGTGCCAGATGCGCGACGCGTCGGGTTTCGGTCATGCCGCCGTTGTAAAGGCTGTTGGGCATGAATATATCTATCGAATCATGTTCGATGAAAGCGCGAAAACGGTCGGAATGCCCGTCCATCTGCCCGGCCGACAGCGGAATGGTCGTTCGCTTCCGCAAAAGCCCGAGGTCTCTCGGGTCATTGCGAAGTACCGGATCTTCGAACCATGAGATGTCGCAATCCTCAACCATTTTTGCCAGCCGAATTGCCTTATCAAGTGACAGACTTTCATTCGCGTCGATAGCAAGCGCCGTTTCGGGCCCGAGCGCATCGCGTACATGCTGCACACGCGCTGCGTCCTCATGAATACCCTCCTTGGCCACGCCAACCAGCATCTTAAATCGTCGATGCCCTTTTGTCTGCAGGTCGCGCGCGACTTCGACAAGCTGGTCACGGTCGAAAACACCGAAACCGAAGGTGCAATACGCCTCAGCGTAGTCGCTGTGCCCCCCCAAAAGCTGCGCGACAGTCCGTCCGCTCAACTTGCCGTGAATATCCCACAAAGCGAGGTCAATGCAGGACAGCGCCGACATGTTGACGCCGAGTGTCTGTCCACGTTCCGAGGTGAGCCCCTGCAGCTTGGAATGGATCCGTTCAAGGTCGCGCGGGTCCATGCCGATCACGACAGGCCCCAGATGATGGACCACGGCGGCCGCTACGGCATGCGGCAGGAATCGCGACGCCATGCCGATGCCCACATGGCCGTCGTTCGTCTCGACCTCGCAGATGACGCGAACTGCGTCGCCGGCTGGCTTACCCACAATTGGAAGAACCGTGTCGAAGACGTGTACACTAGCCGTGACCTTCGCGATCTTCATGCTGCCGCCCCGTTCGCCGATGTGTCGATTTGCGCTGCCGTTGATCCTTTGTCAAAAACGGCCGGTTGGCTGTTTCCAGAAAGGCTGCGCATGGCGGCATCTACCCCGCCAGGACGGTGCGGGATGCCGCAGGCAACAAGCCCCATCTCAACACCGCTTAGTGTGCCGGTCACCATCAGGTCGTGAAAATCGCCAAGATGCCCGATACGGAACACCCTGTCGGCAAGCTGACCCAGCCCGTTGCCAAGCGGCATGTTGTTGCTCGCAAGGATTTCAGCGCGCAGTGCGTCTGCCGAACGTCCCTCGGGCAGGCGAACCGCCGTGAGTGAGGAGGAATGTTCGGCATCGACCGAGCATTGGGTCTCGAATCCCCAATGTCGAACCGCAACCCGCGTTGCCTCGGCTGCGCGCGTGTGGCGTGCGAAAACGTTCGGCAGACCCTCTTCCCGCAGCATGTCTAGGGCTACGTTCAGAGCCTGAAGCATGTTGGTGGCCGGTGTATAGGGAAAGAAGCCATTGGAATTGGCCGCGAACATCTCTTCCCAGTCCCAAAAGGACCTGGGCATGCCGGCTGTCTTTGCAGCGGCGCGAGCTTTGGCTGAGACAGCGTTGAAAGACAGGCCGGGCGGCAGCATCAAGCCCTTCTGAGATCCGCCGACCGTTACGTCCACGCCCCACTCGTCATGCCGGTAGTCGATTGAGCCGAGAGACGAAATCGTGTCCACCATTAACAATGCCGGATGTCCTGCCGCATCCATGGCCCGCCGCAATGCGGGGATGTCCGATGTGACCCCGGTCGAGGTTTCATTATGGACAGCACAGACCGCCTTTATCTTTTGCTCCTTGTCCTCCGACAGATGCGTCTCGATCCGTGCCGCGTCGACCCCTGAGCGCCAGTCGGCCTCAATGAGTTCCACGTTCAGGCCGAGTTTCTCGGCCATTTTCCTCCAAAGTGTTGCGAACCAGCCTGATTGGTACATCAGCACCGTATCGCCGGGTGAAAGCGTGTTCACCAGAGCAGCCTCCCAAGCCCCGGTCCCCGTAGCAGGATAGATGACAACGGGTTCAGCGGTCGCAAAGACCTCGCCCATGCCCGCAAGAACCTCGCGGCTCATCGCCGCAAAGGCCGGACCTCGGTGATCAATCGTGGGTTTGGCAAGAGCAGCAAGTACGCGAAGCGGCGTGTTCGTCGGCCCCGGAATTTGAAGAAACTGTCGTCCGGCTGAGTACATGCTGATTTCTCCGGCTCTACTGTCTGCCGCACCCGCAGAGCATTTACAATCTTGCATTGTGTATGTTTATACAAGCACAGTGTATACAATTGTGGCAAGCGATTCTTTTGCGAACGGCCATGATCATGAGGAATTGGGAATGACTGAAACAGGGCGAACTCGTGCCCCGAGTGGCAGGGCGGCGCCCAAAGTAGGCGGTTCGGCCCGGGCTGCGGCCGCGCTTGTCAGAGACCTGCAAAAGGGCATGAAGGGTGGCGTGGCAGGTGATGAGTTCACACGCGGTCGATATGCGGCGGATGCGTCAATCTATCAGATTATGCCAGCGGCCGTCGCGTTTCCGCGTGACGCAGACGACGTGGCGGCCGTGATCGACGCAGCCGCGCGCCATGATGTCCCAGTCATCGCACGAGGTGGCGGCACCTCTCAGAATGGGCAGCCCATCGGATCGGGCGTGGTGGTCGACTTCAGCCGCCACTTCAACGAAGTGCTTTCGGTCGACACTGATGCCCTGATTGCAAAGGTCGAACCAGGGGTGGTTTTGGAGCGCCTGAACACGCGTCTGCGCGCCGACGGTCTATTCTTTCCGGTTGAACCCTCCACGGCGACGCGCTGCACGATCGGTGGCATGGTCGGCAATAACTCGTGCGGGGCTCGGTCGCTGGCCTATGGCAAGATGGTCGACAACGTGTTTGGCATCAAGGGACTGCTGGCCGATGGCACCCACGTAGACTTCGACCGAATGGGAAGTTTGGCCCACCCCTCGACGCTTGCCTGCACGATGCGTGCGCTGGCCGAACGCGAGCGGGCGGAAATCGAGAGAATGTTCCCCAAGGTGCAGCGGAGGGTCGGCGGGTATAACCTTGATGAACTGCTTGCCAGCGAACCGAATTACCCGGGACTTTTGGTCGGCTCGGAGGGCACGCTTGCGCTCTTCACCTCGGTGACCCTCAAACTGTCCCGTCTGCCTGCGCATCGCGCCATGGGCATCTGTCATTTTCCTTCGTTCCGCGCCGCCATGGAAACGACTCGCCAACTGGTTGAGCTTGGACCGACAGCTGTCGAACTGGTCGACAACAACGTGCTGACTCTTGGAGCGGACATTCCGCTGTTTAAGCGCATCCTGAGCCAGATTACCCGTGGGCGGCCTGATTGCCTTCTGTTGGTCGAGTTCGCGGGATCAGATGCCCTCTCGCTGAACAATGACCTCGGTCGCCTTGATGCTTGCATGGCGGACCACGGCTATCCTGACGCAGTAGTGGTTGTGACTGACCCGGCTGCCCAGCGCGAAGTCTGGGAGATGCGCGAAGCCTGCCTGAACATCATGATGTCGGAACCCGGCGACGCGAAGGCAGTCAGCTTCATTGAGGATTGCGCGGTACCGCTGGAACATCTGGCGGACTACACAGATGCAATCACCGATCTTTTCGATCGGCACCAGACGCGGGGAACATGGTATGCACATGCCTCGGTCGGCTGCCTGCACGTGCGCCCGATCCTGAACATGAAGGACCCGCGCGGGCGGCAGGCGATGCGCTCCATCGCCGAGGAAGCTTGTGAACTTGTACGTAAGTTCAAGGGCTCGTATTCAGGCGAGCATGGCGATGGAATTTCCCGGTCAGAATTTCATGAAAAGATGTTCGGCCCGCGCCTTGTGCGGGCTTTCGAGGCCGTGAAGGACGGCTTTGACCCCGACGGGCGACTAAACCCCGGAAAGATCGTGCGGCCCTATCGGATGGACGACCCCCGCCTGATGCGCTTCGCGCCAGGATACAAGGTCGTAGAACCGGTCAGACCCGCACTGGACTGGTCCGAGCGTGGTGGTTTTGGCGGAGCGGTCGAGATGTGCAACAACAACGGCACCTGCCGTAAGCTTGCAGGTGGCGCGATGTGCCCCAGTTATCGGGTGACTCGCGACGAAAAGCATCTGACGCGCGGGCGGGCGAACACGCTGCGGCTGGCGATCTCCGGACAGCTTGGCCCCGACGCGCTCACGTCGCCCGAGATGAAGCAGACCATGGCGCTTTGCGTCAGCTGCAAGGCGTGCCGCCTCGAATGTCCGACCGGAGTGGACATGGCGAAGATGAAGGTCGAGGTGCAGCACCAGTATAACCTGCGCCACGGACTCACGCTGCGCGACCGTCTGGTCGCCTTTTTGCCGCGCTACGCACCTCTTGCCTCAAGGCTGCGAGGACTTGCAAACCTCCGGGACAGAGTGCCGGGCCTGCCTTTGCTGAGCGAACGGCTGTTCGGCCTGTCGGCCCGCCGACCGCTGCCGACTTGGCGCCCGGCATGGCGCCCGGGCGCCACCTCCACGCCTGCGGACGTGCAAGGCGACGGCTTGGACCTTGTCCTGTTCGCGGACACGTTCAACCGCTATTTCGAACCTGAAAACCTGTCGGCAGCGATGAAGGTTCTGAGCGCTGCAGGATATCGTGTTCATCATGCTACGGGGCCAAGCACAAGACCCTTGTGCTGCGGGCGCACTTTTCTTTCAACCGGGCTGGTGGACGAGGCGCGCGCCGAGGCCCAGCGCACGCTTGACGCGCTCGCCCCCTTTGTTGCAGCAGGAGCGCGCGTTGTTGGTTTGGAACCGTCCTGCCTGCTTACATTGCGTGATGAGTTCCTAGTTCTTCTGACCAAGGAAAAGGCTAAACCACTAGCCGATGCGGCGTTTCTTGTCGAAGAAGCGCTGGCAGTTGACCTCGCCGCGGGCCGTGTGAGCCTGCCACTGATCGATCGGGGCCTTATGATGGCCCATCTGCACGGGCATTGCCACCAGAAGGCGCTGGGAGGGCTGGCTGCTGCCGAAACCCTTCTGGCACAAGTGCCTGGGCTGGTGGTACGCCGCATCGAGTCGAGTTGCTGCGGAATGGCCGGAGCCTTTGGGCATCAGGTCGAGACCTATGACACCTCGGTCGCCATGGGCGAGTTGTCACTGCTTCCGGCCGTGCGTGAGGCTGCAGCGGATGATCTGATCGTCGCCGACGGCACTAGTTGCCGCAAGCAGATCGGCGACGGCACCGGACGCGATGCACTGCATGTGATTCGAGTTCTTGCAGACGCGCTGGGCTGATTTTGGGCTGTCAGTTCTTGCCAAGGAGTGGCCAAGCTTGGCGCGACAGGGACGCTGCGCTTGACGAACAACCGCCCAGGCCATTGCCGACGAGATCGATGTTTCGAGACCAACAGCTGAACTCAATATTCAAAACTGCCTTGTGCTGCCGACAGGGCCGGAGACATGAAAGGAGAAGACACCGTGAGCGACCCAGCGGACCTGAATGCCACCGAGGCGCGCCGCCTCATTGCTAGACGCCAGCTCTCGCCGGTCGAACTCGCGGATGCCTGCATCTCCCGTGTCGAAGCGGTCAACCAAGCCGTCAACGCGATCGTCGCCTGCGATTTCGACCGACTGCGAGAGGCCGCGCGGGCGGCCGAGGCGGCGGTGATGGACGGGCGCGCGCTCGGTGCACTCCATGGCCTCCCAGTTGCGATCAAGGACATGAATGATGTCGCGGGAATGCCCACGACCTACGGGTCCGAGATCTTCGCCGATAACATGCCCGAGCGCGACGACGCGCTTGTAACGGCGGTGCGCGCGGCAGGGGGGCTGATCCTCGGCAAGACTAATGTGCCGGAATGGTCGGCGGGGGCGAACACGCGCAATCGCGTGTACGGTGTCACTGCCAATCCCTACGATGTTACGCGCTCCTGCGCGGGCTCTTCGGGCGGCTCGGCGGTGGCCCTCGCTACCGGGATGGCGCCTCTGGCAACGGGTTCGGATCTCGGCGGCAGCCTGCGCAATCCGGCGGCTTTCTGCGGTGTCGTGGGATTCCGGCCAACTCCGGGTGTCGTGCCGAGTCCAACGCGCGAGATGTGTTTGCTGCCCATGTCCACCGATGGGCCGATGGCGCGGACGCCCGAAGATGCGGCCCTGCTGCTTTCTGTGCTTGCCAGGCACGATCCGCGCGATCCGTGGACGAAACCGGGCGGTGCCTTATCTCTGGCATTGCCCGCAGTCGATCTTTCGGCGCTGCGTTTCGCCACCAGCGATGATCTCGGTTTCGCACCCACGGAGATCATTGTGCGCAAGGCCCTGCGCGACCGGGTAGAGCGGCTTGCTCCCCATCTCGGCCCAGTGACCGAGGGCACGCCCGACTGCGCGGGCGCAGACCGTATCTTCGCCGTGCTGCGCGCGGTCGGCTTTCTTGGGCAGCATCGCGAGCGGCAGGCGCGGTTCCCGGACAAGGTCGGCCCGAATGTGCGTGCCAACATCGAAGAGGGGCTGGGGTATTCGGCGGCCGATGTGGCCGAGGCGCTTGCCCTTCAGGGGGTCTATCTTCGCGCCTGGGTCCGCTTCTTCGAGACGGTCGACATCTTGCTGTGTCCTGCGATCACGATCAGCCCGCGTCCCTGGCGCGAGCTCTACCCGACACAGATTGACGGCCTGCCGCTGCAAAGCTACTATCAATGGCTCGCACTGGCCTATGCAACCACGATCGCGGGACATCCGTCGGTCTCCATCCCATGCGGACGTGACCCGTCGGGAATGCCGTTCGGCCTCCAAGTTGTAGGACGCCGGCACGACGATGCGAGGGTGCTTGCAGTGGCGCGTGAGCTCGCCGCTGTAATCGCCTCCGACACCGCGATGAATCTGCCCCCGCCCGATCTTGCGACGCTCCGCGCAGCCCCGGCATTGTCGCAGTCGGAGGGCTTTCGCGACCTGTAACTGCGTGCGCGCGTGTTTGCGACCGAAGCGGGAGTAATCGGAATGGTGCTGTTTTGTGTGGACGGCTTCGTTTGTGCGAGGGTTGATTTGAGCTGACGTTGATCGTCGCAGGTTGCGGTCATGTGTCTGGCCTGTTTGCGCGGTATGTCTGACCGCTGGTCTTGACGAAGTCCGCTTGCCGGGTCCCAATCAGACTAACGACGTTTGAAGCCGAGACAGCACCTCGGGGTGTCCCAGCGGCGGTCCCGTTGATCATCATCATTCACTTGTGCCGTTACCTCTCATCGCGGCGATATAGGGCGCCGCTATCTCCTCCTTCGTTCAGATGGCCGGTGTGGCCTTATAAGTTTCTCCTTTCGCCAGCAGCGCCCATGCAGTGCGGGCGGTCTTGCTATCAATTAAAAGGTGCAGCGCACCCGTGCTGGGACGGTATGGAATGGCGACGCTAAGACCTTTCTGACGACGCGATAGCGTGCTGAAGTCCGGCGCCGACCAATCGAGCCCAGCAAGTTCAAGCAGGCTTGCTACCAGCCCAGTCGTCTGACGCAGAGGCAGGCCGAACAACGCCTTCAACGTAAGGCACGTCTGGATAGCAGCGTCAGTGAATGTGGCCGAGCGACCCCGCTTGCCACTGGGCTCAGCCAGCCAGAACATCTCAGGGTCAAACCAAACCAGCAGCGAACCGCGCCGCTTCAGGGCGGCATTGTACGAACACCAGTTCGTTGTGCGATAGGTCGAAGGTATAGGTTTGCTCATGCTCGGCAACTAACACTTTGGAGTCACGCAGGGAATCCCTCGCGATTTTTGCCACAGAGCCCCTCTGGGTGCACAAATGTGCCCATCTTCAGACAGGACTTTTCGCGCGAATCTAGAGTATCGTTCTTATGAGGGATTCGTCCCTTTGCGCTCTTTTACACTGTTAACCGAACAAAACGGGCCGGATGTGCGGTGGGCTGTTGAGGCATGCGGTGCTTTCATCTGCGCGCTCCGGCCCGTCACATTCAAGATGCGTCACCGCGCGTACACCCTTGCACAGACCCGCGCCTGCTCCCGCATGACCGCATAGTCACCCATCATCTCGACGACGGCCGATCCGTCCGGCATCAGCGCCAATTCCTCGGCTGACCGTGCTTGGAACTCCCGGCTGTAGTCCACCACCGGTGGACAAACACCTGCCCCACCCGCTTCAAAAGCCGCCGTCACGCAGCCGGTCAACCAGCTCGTCGCGATTACGAGGACGGCGAGCCGCCGCTTCCAGCATTCGGCGTTGGACATCATTGGCTTTCTCCGTTGTTGCGAGACGTTCCGCGAGCCGCCCCGTTCGCTCTCCAGCGCGGCGGATCGACAGCAGGAACAACAGGATGGCAAGGGCAATGGCTCCGTAGCGCAGCGCGATCCGCACCAACGGGTTGGCGGCGATCCCACCGAACAGCGCCCCAATCATCGCTGCCCCCGCTTCCAGTCATCGAGCCGGGCATAGACCGTGACCGCGATGCCCACGAGGGCCACGGCGATGAACACCCAGCGCAGCGTATCGAGATACGGCACCAGCGGCAGGATCGTCCCTTGCGTCTCGGTCAGGATGTTCTGCGCCACCTCGACGCCCGCCGCGCCGACGGTGGCGATCCCGGCTGCTCCACCGCCTCTCAGAGTGCGGCTGTCGGCTAGCACTTCGCGGGCAGGGGCTACCTCCGGCACGAAAGGCGTGGCGCGGACGGGGAAG
>Ga0075109_1001326_pt1 | contig 15524 bp, 14 predicted proteins | sample AntAceMetag02UKD_FD_69798 | JGI IMG/M metagenome (GOLD analysis project Ga0075109, IMG submission 69798) | Saline lake microbial communities from Ace Lake, Antarctica - Antarctic Ace Lake Metagenome 02UKD | ecosystem: Environmental > Aquatic > Non-marine Saline and Alkaline > Saline | place...
GATGGGGTAGAAGTAAAATAACCAAGCCGAGGATCGCGAAAAATATCGCGATGACTACGCCGTCAAATCGGCGTCCTTGCACTTCTGCTGATTGGCTAAGAACGTGCGCCATCAGCAATGCGAAGGCCGCAAATTCAGGCAACAGATAATGCAGTTGTTTGCCAGAAATGATCGAAAATATAAATAGTGCCGGGAGCGCCCATGCGGCCAGCAAACGCACAGCGCCGTCTGCAATCGTTACATGTCCTTTAATGCCGCGCCAAAGCCTTGGCCAAATGACCCATGGCAACAACAGCGGCGGGATCAACACCAGATACCAATAAATGGGTCGTGCGTGATCAAAGCTTTGTACGATCCGCCCGGCCGACTGCCCCCAGAATATCATGTTGCGATATTCTTCACCGCCCCGGATGCCTGCAGGGATCGCCCACAATAAAGCGAGAGCAACACCAAGAACGACGCTCAGGGTCAATCTGAAATACCATTGGCGCGTTGAGACCAAGGGGCGGTCTGGCGCACCACTTAGGGCAGGCCCCCACCAAGGTGCCGAAAGTGCGACGGGGAGAATATGCAATAAAATCGCAGGTCCTTTGGCCAGCACACCAACACCAATAGCTAATGCTGTAATGACCCAACCGCCTAAACCGCCATCTCGCCATGTCCGCACAATGCCACTGATCCCAGCAAGCGTGCATGTCGCCAGCATCATGTCGAACATTGTCAGTGTCTGGAACACCGCCCAGAACGCGGCACCGACAAGAATAATCGGCGTGAGCCTGGCTGCCTTGTCATCATCCGGCCAAAGCAGGAAAGAAAGACGCGCAGACCACCACAAGGCAACGAGCGCAAACAATGGGGCCACCAGACGTGGCCACCAGTCATTCACACCAAATACAGACCAACCCGCGTTCATTAGCCAGAACAAAAGCGGTGGCTTGTGATGATAAGCTTCACCATTCAAATACGGCACAATAAAGTCGCCGCGCTGCCACATCTCCCACGCAACGGCGAGATAACGCGTTTCATCAACTGGTAATGGCGGCCTGATAATGAGCGCAGCAAGAACTGCGATTGCCCAACACATAAACCAGACAGGTATTCGATGAAGAATGCTCATTGATCCGATACTTTGCTCGCACCCACGTCTTTAGAACTGATCACACCAGGGTTCATAAGTTTGTGCCCATCGCGATAGCGACGATACAGCCATAACCCCATGAAGCCGGATACAGCAAATAACACTATGCTAACGACAAGCCGCACATTCGGCTCAACAGCAAACCCGGAACCCACCAGTGCAAAGATCAACATCTGCGGAATGTAGCCGATACCGGAGCCTGCAAAAAATGGCAGTGGCGACACTCTGGAAACACCCGCCAACAGGCTTGTCACCAAGTTCGAGCCGATCGGAAGAATGCGGATCAACAAAGACGTTGTGAAGGCATTCTCAGCCAAGAATGCGTCCATCCGTTTGAATTTATCAGGGAATTTTTGTGTCACGAGATCTCGGGCCAGGAAGCGCGCAACAAAAAACGAAATCATGCAGCCGCATAATGCCGCAACGACACTAATACCCGTACCAAACGTAACACCAAAAACATACCCGGCCATGAATGCAACGGCTTGGCGTGGCAATCCCACCGAGGTAAACAGCGCCCCGATAGCAATGAACAACAACTCTCCCCAGATGCCTGTGTCTCGGATATATTCATCCATCCAGGCCTCGTTCAAGGTATCACCAAGCGGCGTGAACTTGATCAACGCGCCAACGCCGATTATCAGCGCGAACAAAAGAATTGAACGAAAAACAATACGTGGCGTCATTTTGGATCCACAGGCTTTTCAACCATAATCTTCACCCAGGAAGGACGCCTGTTCAGCCACATCACGCCAAATATATCGACAATCCCGACCCATAAACGATTGAACAGGCCATACTTGGATACACCACGTTCACGCTGTCGGTGATTAACCTGAACCGATACCACCCGTCCACCCGCACGGATCGTCAACGCAGGCATGAACCGATGCATGTGATTGAAACCAGGGAACGACATAAACATATTGCGAGGGAAAACCTTCAGGCCACATCCTGTATCCGGAGTCGCATCACCAAGCATGCTACCGCGGACTGCATTTGCCACTTTCGATGATACCCGTTTTAACCAGGTGTCTTTGCGTTTGGCCCGCCATCCCGCAATCATCAAGCGCGCATCCGCTGATCCACCTTCGGCATCAAACCGTTCAAGCAGAGCTGGAATATCTGCGGGGTCGTTTTGTCCGTCCCCATCCAATGTTGCAATGAGTGGCGCACCCGCATGCCGCACACCGGTTTGTATGGCTTGTGATTGTCCAAAGCAGCCATCGTGGCGCACAATTCGCAGGTTCGGAAATTTCGTCTTAGCGTCCAGTAATCGTTCTGGCGTCGCATCAGAGCTTCCATCATCGACATAGACGATTTCATAGACACACACGCCATCAAGCGCGGCCGCTATTTCTTCAATTAACGGCAGCACATTGTCGGCCTCGTCCTTTACCGGGACGACGACAGCAAGTGTCGCAAGGGATTTGTCTCGACCAGCGTCAACCATCGGCGCGCGGTCTCCTTAGAATATGAACGTTCGCAGTGTTGCGCTTTTACAACGCCACCCCTCTATGAGCCACCAAAAAACGCAGTTTAGGCTGCATTTTTTAATGCGGCAGGTCTAAACGATCGAGGCGAAGCCGTTGCCGACTGTCTGTCAGGCGTTTCAATGCCATCATCACGCTACAGAAAACGCCCAATGCTGTGCCGCCTGCGATCAAAAACATAATTAATAACTGATACTTAACAGCTTCCACAGGATCAACACCCGCCAAGATTTGCCCGGTCATCATGCCAGGCAACGACACAAGTCCCGCTGCGGCCATAGCATTCACTGTCGGAATCAATCCAGCACGCATGGCGCTGCGCAACGGGCCTTGCATGGCGTCTCGGAATGTATGGCCAAGCGCCAACCGCGCTTCGATCTTTGCGCGACCACTATCCGCTTCAGATAAAAGCCGGTCTAGTGCCAGACTTACGCCGGTCATGGTATTGCCCAGAATCATCCCCAAAACCGGAATTGCATAACGAGGATCGTACCAGGGGTCTGCATGAAATTGCGTCGAGAGAGCAAAGACAGTGACGATCCCCGCCGCCATCAGCATCGATACCGTGCCAAGCCCGTACCCCCAAAACCCGATAAATGTTCGATCCTGGCGTGCCATCGCTTCGCGGCCCGCAAACCCAACCATCATCACAGCTGCAAGCAAGGTGAGCCATGGTGATATCGCCGCAAACAAAGCTTTGAGGACAAGGCCCACAAGCGTGAGTTGCACAACCATCCTTATTGCCGCAACAACCAGTCGTTTCGCCGTCCCCAGTTTGTAATAGATCGATAGACCCGCATTGATGCACAGTAACGAGGCCGCAAGCGCTATATCCCAATAATTAAGGCTCTCGTAGCTCATGGCGTTTCTTCCACCAATGCGCCGTCATTAATGACAAACTGCCGATGAGCAAGACGTTTTGCCTGAGCCGCATCGTGCGTCACCATGATGACACTGACGCCTGCATCCAGTTTTTCGTGCAAAACTCCTTCGATTTTTGCGGTCGCTTCTGGGTCCAGTGCAGAGGTTGGCTCGTCTAATAAAAGAACACGAGGACCTTGAACGATAGCCCGCAGCAATCCCAACCGTTGACGCTCACCCGTCGATAAACGGTCTACCGGCCATGACATTGTGTCGTCAGGAAAACCAAACTGCATCAAGTAACCGGCAGCTATATCGGACTCTTCAAAGTGTGCCCCCACAGTATTAGCCCACCATCCGCTTTCTGCAGGCACGTATGTCACCAACCGACGCCATTCATAAGCCTGCATCGCATCACGAGATGTATCATCAAGAGACACACTGCCTTCGCTCGGATCCAAATCCGCGATGGCCCGCAACAACAATGATTTTCCAGCGCCCGATGGTCCCCGGATCGACAAGCACTCACCCGCATTCACTTCGAGGTTAATTGGCAGCAGATGAGATCGGGATAGCTGTTGGACAATAAACATAGCTCATCGTGGCTGAGACTGAGGCTGTCGACAAGCCTGTCGCCATCAGATAACTATGTGAAAATGAATAAGTCTCAAGGAGCCGAGATGAGCAGCACTTCAAAACCGCAAGATCATACCGAGGTCGTTCGTCCAGAATGGACCGATTACAATAATCATATGAACGTCGCATTCTATGTCCTTATTTTTGATCACGGGATGGATGCATTTCTTGAACACGTCAGTATGGACAAAACACTTCGAAAAGCGACAGGAAGTTCGGTTTTTGTCGCAGAGTCACATGTCACTTATCTCAATGAAGTCATGCAAGGTGAAACTGTCCGCATCTCTTTCCAAATTATCGATCATGACCCAAAACGGCTGCATATGTTTCTTCGTATGCACAGTGAAGACGGCCAATTGGCAGCAACAAATGAGTTAATGATTCTTCATGTCAATTTGAACGCCAGGAAGGTATGCGCGTTTCCAGATACTGTGCAGAACAACATTTCTACTATCGCAAGTATTGACGAAACCAAACCGAAACCAAAACAAATAGGCCAAACAATCGCCATCCCTCGCCGATAAAAGGCGCGTGATATTTTTACACTTGGCGTACGCGTTTTGCTCTGTAAAACTACGAAAATACTAAAAGAAGGTTACATCGTTGGAATATGCAGAAAGCTTGGAACAAGCCGCAAAGTACGCTGAGAAGGCGCTCGAAGAAATCCGTGCGCGAGGACTAACGCAGCATCCAAATAACTATACGCTTTGGTACATGTATGCAGCCGCTGCAATGCCAGATTTAACATCGGCAATAACAGGTTTCGACGCGAAACAGGAACCCGTCACTGAGCAACATTGCTCTGAGCTGTATGAAAAGTATTTTTCGACGGCCAGAGAAGAATCTGCCGTTGAAGAAGTATCATCAAAATTATCCAGTCAAGTGACAACGGTACTCGGAGATATAACTACAGCCGGCGAAGATGCTGGCGCACACATTAGTGATTTAGGGACTGTCCTGGAAAATCTTTCAGAAGACGATGGTTCTGCAAAAGCGAAAACCGCGATTTCTTCAGCCATCGAAATCACGCGGGATATTTCTGAAAAAAAATTCAGTGCTTGAGATCAACCTTCGTCAGTCAAGTGCTGAAATTGAGCGCCTGCGTAGTGACTTGGAAATTCTTCGCCAAGAGGCTTATACCGATGGCCTGACGGGCATCGCAAACCGCAAACGCTTTGACCAAGAGCTAAAGAATTCAACGATTAACGCAATGAATGAAAGCACACCGCTGTGCTTGATGATGATAGATATCGATTTCTTCAAAGCTTTCAATGACACGCATGGCCACCAAGTTGGCGATCTCGTCTTGAGATTGCTGGCAGGGACATTACGCGAAAACGTCAAAGGCCAAGATACCCCAGCCCGCTACGGTGGAGAGGAGTTCGCAGTTATTTTACCGAACACTCAATTAGCAGATGCCATTTCGGTAGCCGAGGTTTTGCGCAAAGTAATTAGCACAAAAAATCTACGCGATAAAAAATCAGGCAATGACATGGGGCGCATTACCATCTCGATTGGTGTGACGACATTTAAATATGGTGAATCCGTTGGTCAGTTTATTTATCGTGCTGACCAGGCGATGTATCACGCAAAAAATTCTGGGCGCGATAAAGTTTGTTCTGATAGTGATGTTGATACGGCGGTCGCGCACTACGAAATTTGACTTAGGGAAATCTTGAATGCAATTTCAAGTATGACCTTAGTACCTCAAGAAATCTTTGATCGTCTCCCATCCGCTATTATCGTTGTTGATGATCGCCGTCGCGTCATGCATGCCAACCGGTCGGCGACTGATTTAATTGGCGATAATGCGTTAAACAGAGATTTGGCTTTAAGCCTACGTCACCCGCTTATCCTAGATAGTCTTGATGCTATTTTAGCAGGTGCGTCTGAACAGAACGGCGAGATCACAATTCCAGCCCCTGTTGCACAAAGCTTCGTATTTCGTGCCGAGTGTATACTTGATGCACCGCTTTCAGATGGGTCATTTGCAACGCTTGTTCTCGACGATATCACAACGGCACATAAGACCGAAGAGATGCGCGCTAGTTTTGTCGCAAACGTATCACATGAATTGCGATCACCGCTGACAGCTATTATCGGATTTATTGAGACTTTGCGAGGGCCCGCGAGCGATGATCTTGATGCCCGCCAGCGTTTCTTGAATATAATGCATCGCGAATCACAACGAATGGCGCGGCTGATTGACGGTTTGTTATCGCTTTCGCGTGTCGAAATTGATGAGCATATAGCGCCCAAGGACGCCGTTGATGTCCCCCGTATCATTCAAAACGTCATTGAATCACTGCAACCCCAGGCCGCAAAAAAAGACATTAAATTAAGCCTGAACGCCGAAGATAACACACCCGTCGCCATCGCAGATGCGGATCAATTACATCAGGTCTTTCTCAATCTCATCGAAAACGCAATTAAGTATGGTGGCGACGATAATATGGTGAAAGTTAGTACGAAGGCAGTGGACCGTGTGCCGGGATCAGCACGACCTGGCCTTTCAATAACGATACAAGACCAAGGGCCCGGCATCCCCAAAAGCTTAATACCCAGATTGACCGAGAGATTTTATCGGATCGACGAAGCACGCTCAAGTACGGCTGAGACGGGCATGAGCAGCACAGGACTCGGGTTGGCCATCGTAAAACATATAATAAATCGCCACCGGGGACATATGACAGCGCAGAGTGAAATTGGCGTCGGCAGTACGTTCACAGTATTTCTACCTGCACATCCCAACCCTGCTTCGATTAGACAATAAGCGCACCTCGAAGTTATCCCCTGAAAATCAAGCTGTGTCATAAAAGAGTCACAGATATGACATATAATCGAAGCTGCTCGGGAATAGTTTCCGTCGTGCGCGGTCGATGAGTTTGCATTCGGCAATCATCGTTTGACCGTTTCACCTCGGAGATTTCTCCGAAACATCATAGGCAGGAGTTAGCCATGTATCGTAAATTTATCGGGATTGCAGTTGTTGCTGGTATTGCTGTAGCAGGTTCCGCTGCAGAAGCCCGTGACCAGATTCGCGTAGTTGGATCATCTACAGTTTATCCATTTGCAACAGTCGTTGCAGAACAGTTTGGAAAAACATCACAGTTTAAAACGCCCGTTATCGAGAGCACAGGCTCTGGTGGCGGTTTGAAGTTGTTCTGTTCTGGTGTCGGTGTTGAGTATCCAGACATAACGAACGCATCTCGCCGGATTAAAAAATCTGAAGTTGAGAAGTGCGCTAAAAATGGCGTTAACGATATTACAGAAATCAAAATTGGTTATGACGGCATTGTCCTTGCGAATGCAAAAACAGCGCCTGTTATGAAGATCACCAAGCAGCAGATTTTCTTGGCACTTGCGAAGAACATTCCTGATGGCAAAGGTGGCCTTAAAGAAAATGACAATATGAAGTGGTCTGATATTGATCCTTCACTGCCAGCATCAAAAATCGAAGTGCTTGGCCCGCCACCTACCTCTGGCACACGTGACGCGTTTGCAGAACTCGCTCTCGAGGGTGGATGCAAAACATTTAAAAAAATCAAAGCGATGAAAAAGACAGACAAGAAAAAATACAAAGCTGTTTGTCATGCTGTTCGCGAAGACGGTGGATATGTTGAAGCCGGCGAAAACGATGTTCTAATCGTTCGCAAGCTCGAAGCTAATCCAGCGGCGTTCGGTGTATTTGGTTTCTCATTCCTCGATCAAAATGCTGACAAAGTTCAAGGCTCATTGATCGGAAATGTTGGACCAACGTTTGACGCGATTGCTGACGGGTCTTACCCAATCTCACGTTCACTGTTTTTCTACGTAAAAGCAGCACATGTCGGCAAAGTACCTGGCATCAAAGAGTTTGTGTCTACGTTCACATCTGAGCAAATGTTTGGCCCAGACGGCGTGCTTTCAGAAAGAGGCTTGATCCCAATGCCTAAAGCTGAACGTGCGAAGTTCCAAAAAGACGCAGAAATGATGTCTAACAATATCACGATGTAAGACGATTTTGGTCCCCGGTTTCGCCGGGGACCTTCTTCCTTTCCCGGCAGGTTTATTCTTTATGTCATTTTATTTCGTTCTTATTGCTCTTGTTATCATGACCGCTGCCGGATTTTATCTTGGCCGGTCGCGCTCACTTGTTAGCGTTGGTGGTAATGCACAACAGCTTCATTCAAGGCCACATTACTACGGCTATTTTGTCGCACTATGGTGTGGTATCCCAACACTTCTTGTTCTGTTTGTGTGGACTGCTTTTCAAACATCAATCGTCGAGTTTTTTGTGCACGCGAACCTCGCATCTGAATTGATCCATCCTGACGCAGCGCAAATGTCCCTTGTTATGAACGATATTCGTAACCTGGCAGCGGGTAATATTACATCTGGCGAGGTTACACCTGCTGTACGCGCTGCATCCGATCATTATATGAGCCTCGTCACGATAGGTGGCCTTGCACAATTTGTCGTTGTTCTGGCACTTGGTATTGCAGGAATTTCATACGCGCGCATGCGCATCAATCCAAAACTCCGCGCCCGCAATTTAGTTGAGAAAACGCTGATGGCGCTTTTGGTTCTCTGCTCTGCCATTGCTATTCTAACGACCATCGGAATTGTTTTATCTCTTGTTTTCGAATCTTACCGGTTCTTTGAAAAAGTCTCCCCTGCTGAATTTTTGTTTGGTCTTAAATGGAGCCCGCAAACGGCTCTTCGTGCTGATCAGGTTGGTGCAAGCGGCGCATTTGGTGCCATCCCTCTTTTCGCAGGTACCTTGCTCATCTCACTGGTTGCAATGTGTGTTGCAGGCCCAATTGGCCTTTTGTCAGCAATTTACATGGCTGAATATGCGCCACCTAAAGTGCGTGGTACTGTAAAGCCATTGCTCGAAATTCTAGCCGGCATTCCTACTGTTGTTTATGGATTTTTTGCAGCTCTCACAGTTGCCCCATTTCTGCGCGGTCAAGGTTCGCTGATGGGTCTGGATATTTCATCTGAAAGTGCGCTCGCTGCAGGCCTTGTGATGGGCATTATGATCATCCCATTTGTCTCTTCTTTATCAGACGACGTCATTAATGCTGTACCACAAAGCCTCCGTGAAGGGTCATACGGTCTTGGTGCGACAAAATCAGAAACCATCAAGCGGGTGATCTTGCCCGCTGCGCTACCAGGCATTGTTGGATCGTTTATGCTCGCTGTTTCGCGCGCAATTGGCGAAACCATGATCGTTGTTATGGCGGCAGGTCTTGGCGCCAACCTAACAGCCAATCCCTTCGAGGCTGTCACCACGGTGACCGTACAGATCGTGACCTTGTTGGTGGGCGATCAAGAATTCGACAGTGCAAAGACGCTGGCCGCGTTCGCACTAGGACTGGTGCTGTTCTGTGTAACGCTGATCCTCAATATCATCGCTATGGCGGTGGTAAATAAGTACCGAGAGCAATATGACTGATTCAATTATGAATGAACCCGCCCCCATGAAGCAGGCCTCAAAAGATCGTGCACGACACGCATCCGATGCGGTCAAAAACGGACTTAAGCGACGTTACGCCGCCGAAGCACGATTCAAAGCATACGGCATTGGCGCCATTGGCTTGGCATTGATGACAGTCGGCATTCTGTTCGCAACAATTATCACAAACGGCCTGCCCGCTTTTACCGAGACGACTCTGGAACTTGAGATTGAACTCAGCGAAGGCGTGATTGATCCGTCAGGGACACGTGATCCAGGCACACTGGCGCGCGCCAATTACAGAAAGATCGTGTTTGATACACTTCTTGTAGAATTTCCCGACGTTAAGAGCCGTGGCGACAAGCGCAAGTTACGATCAATGCTCAGCCGCGGAGCAAGCTTTCAAATCCAGAAGCTTGTCGTCGACGACCCAAGCTTGATTGGCCAACGGATCAATGTCGTTGTGCCTGTATCATCCGATTTTGATCTCTATGAAAAAGGTGTTATCAACAAAGACGTCGAAGAAGTGAATCGTCGCGTTTCAGACAAACAAATGATCTGGCACGACACACTGAAAGAGCGCGGCATGATCGCGACATCTTTTAATACGACGTTCTTCACAAGTGCTGACTCTCGTGAGCCCGAGCTTGCAGGCATCTGGGGTGCTGTATCCGGGTCTTTCTTCACAATGATCGTGACACTATTGCTGTCATTCCCAATTGGTGTTGCTGCGGCTGTGTATCTGGAAGAATTCGCTCCAAAGAACCGCATTACACAAATCATTGAAGTGAATATCAACAACCTGGCAGCGGTCCCGTCGATCGTCTACGGCCTCCTGGGCCTTGCCGTGTTCATTAATTTCTTTGGCCTGCCTCGCTCGGCACCGCTTGTCGGTGGCATGGTTCTGGCATTGATGACACTGCCAACCATCATCATTGCCAGCCGCGCCGCCCTTAAAGCGGTCCCTCCTTCTATTCGCGAGGCCGCACTCGGTCTTGGCGCATCCCGCATGCAAGTGGTCAGCCACCACGTTCTGCCACTCGCAATGCCAGGCATCCTAACCGGCGCAATCATTGGTATGGCGCAGGCACTGGGCGAGACCGCACCTTTGCTTATGATCGGCATGGTCGCGTTTATTGTAGATATCCCAGGCGGCATTACTGATCCGGCGACCGTACTGCCCGTCCAGGTTTACTTATGGGCTGATAGTCCTGAGCGCGCTTTTGTGGCCCGCACTTCCGCGGCGATCATGGTGCTCTTGGCTTTCTTGATTGTCATGAACGCGCTCGCCGTTCTCCTCCGCAAAAAATTCGAACGACGTTGGTAGAAAGATAAACGAATGACCGAAATTGTTACAAATTCGATGACGACCGTTACAGCGCCTATCGCTGGCGCGACAACTGAGCCCCGCGATGTGAAGTATCACACCAAGGACGTTAATGTGTTTTATGGTGCAAAGCAGGCACTATTCAATGTATCGCTCGACATCCATGAACATGAAGTCACGGCGTTGATCGGCCCGTCAGGGTGCGGCAAATCAACGTATCTGCGTTCGCTCAACCGTATGAACGACATCATTGATATCTGCCGTGTCACCGGCACTATCGAATTAGATGGCGTCGACGTGTATTCTGACGAAATCGATGTCGTGCATCTGCGCGCACGTGTCGGCATGGTTTTTCAAAAGCCAAACCCGTTTCCAAAAACGATTTTTGAGAACGTGGCCTATGGGCCTCGCATTCATGGCATCGCAACGACAAAGAGTGAGATTGATGCAATTGTCGAAGAAAGCCTGATCAAAGCTGGACTTTGGAATGAAGTCAAAGATCGCCTGAATGAGCCTGGCACAGGACTTTCTGGTGGTCAGCAACAACGCCTGTGTATTGCCCGTGCGATTGCTGTGCAGCCAGAAGTGATCTTGATGGACGAACCATGTTCAGCACTTGACCCGATCGCGACGGCCAGAATTGAAGAACTCATCGATGAACTTCGCAATAACTTCTCAATCGTTATTGTGACACACTCAATGCAACAGGCAGCCCGTGTATCCCAGCGAACAGCTTTTTTTCACCTGGGCGATCTCGTCGAAGTCGGTGAAACTGGTAAGATATTTACGACACCTGACGATCAAAAAACTCAAGATTACATCACAGGCCGCTTCGGCTAAGCAGAGGAATTCGCAATGGTTACCGAACATATCGTTTCTAAATTCGACGAGGACCTCAACCAACTCGATAACTTGATCGCAGAGATGGGCGGGCTCGCCGAACATCAGTTCGCCGACTCGATCAAAGGACTGATACGTCGCGATACTGAGTTGGCAAAAAAAGTCATCATCAATGACAAGCGCATTGATGCCATCGAGATCGCTGTTGATCAGCATACGATTTCCATGCTGGCGCTCCGCCAACCCATGGCAGATGATCTTCGCGTTGTGATCACAGCGCTGCGGATTGCCAGCATCATTGAGCGGATTGGTGATTATTCGAAAAATATTTCGAAACGTACCGTCGCCATTACGCAGTCACCACCTGTTGGTCCCGCCAGAACAATTTCCCGGATGGGAGACGTCGTCCAAGGTATGATCAACACAGTGTTGGATGCGTACCTACAACGAAATGCCGACTTGGCTGAGGATGTGCGCCAGCGAGATGAAGAAGTTGATGCCTTGCATACCAGCTTATTTCGCGAACTGCTGACCTACATGATGGAAGACCCCAGGAGTATTTCGGCATGTACGCACCTTTTGTTTGTCGCCAAGAATATTGAGCGTATTGGCGATCACGCAACCAACATCGCCGAAAATGTTTACTTTCTGGTGCATGGAAAGTTGCCAGATGAGACGCGCCCAAAAGACGATCAATCGAGCTATACTGTGATTGATGTTGGCGATGAAAAAAATAATTGAGAATGGTCAATGAATAGCATGTCACACATTTTAATAATCGAAGACGACCCGTCGCTCGTTGAGCTTCTCCGCTACAATCTTCAGAACGAAGGCTTCGACGTAAGCGTTGCACGCGACGGGGAGGAAGGCCTTGAAAGTGTTGATACACAAGTGCCTGATCTGGTTGTGCTTGACTGGATGTTGCCCAACGTTTCCGGTATTGAGGTGTGTCGTCAATTGCGCCAAAAGTCAGAAACACGCACCATGCCAGTGATTATGCTGACCGCGAAGGGAGAGGAAAGCGACCGCATTCGAGGCCTTGAAACCGGGGCAGACGATTATATCGTTAAGCCGTTCTCTCCTGCCGAATTAACGGCTCGAATCAAAGCTGTATTACGTCGTGCACACCCGGAACAGGCTGGTGATACACTCGAATATGCTGATATCGAGATGGATCTTGTGTCGCACCGCGTTTCCCGGAACGGCAAAGCAATCAAGCTCGGGCCAACTGAATTTCGCCTATTGCGCTCGTTCCTGGAAAAGCCTGGCCGCGTGTTCTCACGCGAGCAGCTCTTGGATAAAGTGTGGGGTCGCGATATTTATGTCGAACTTCGCACCGTCGATGTTCACATTCGTCGACTACGTAAGGCGCTGAATACCGAGAATGAAGCCGATCTTATTCGTACGGTCCGTTCAGCCGGTTATTCGCTAGATGCCGCAAAGTTCTAAACTGACATAAAGTGATCTTTAACGACACTTTGAATGCGATTTTACGCCGTTAGTCTTTTCTTTAAGGAATACAGGCCTATGCTCTAGGCAAGTTGCCCAAGAAAGGCATAGAGTCGGCATGTCGCAGTCGCGATTCACATACGGACAAATTCAGTCTGCATTCCGAAAGACCATACACAACGAGCATCTATTGCTTGTGGTTTTAGGGCTCGGTGTCGGGTGCTTGTCCGGGATGGCCGTCATCGGTCTGCGCGAAGCCATCGACGCTATCGAAATTTTTTACTTTGACGTCACAACCAGCATGCTGGCGCGCTACGAAATTGTCGTAGAGCCCTGGAAGCTGATTTTAGCACCGACACTTGGTGGTCTATTCGTCGGATTGATTACCTGGAAATTCATGCCAGGGGGGCGCAACCAAGGCGTTGCTGACGTCGTCGAAGCATCTGCCATGCGATCAGGGCATATGTCGTCACGGGTTGGTATTATCTCAGCAATCACCAGTATTATATCTGTCGGCTCTGGAGCCTCAGTCGGCCGTGAAGGTCCCGCCGTTCATCTCGGTGCATCACTGGCGGGGTTTATCGCAAGAAGACTTCATTTGTCGCGCTCGTTGGCACGCACGCTATTGGGTTGTGGTGTGGCAGCCGCCGTATCGGCATCTTTTAACGCGCCGATCGCGGGCGCCCTCTTTGCTACAGAAGTTGTCGTCGGGCAGTATGCCTTAAAAACATTCGCACCTATTGTTGTTGCCAGCGTCGCAGGCACGGCACTATCGCACATCCATTTTGGCGAAGTATCAGCCTTCCTGCTCGGCGACAATCATATTGCATCATTCTGGGAATTCCCGGCATTTGTCGGCTTAGGGATTGTTTCTGCTGTTTCCGCTATCATCATGATGCGCAGTATTTTCATGGTACAGGACGCGGCCACGAAAATTCCTGTGCCGGTTTGGATTAAGCCTGCCATCGCTGGCTGCATCGTGGGTGTTATTGCCGTATGGCTGCCACAGGTTTTAGGTGTCGGTTACGGCTTTGTTGAATGGGCGATCCTGGGTCAGTTTGAAATAAAGCTTTTGATCGCGATTGGATTGGCAAAAATCTTGGCGACAGCAATCTGCCTTGGGTTTGGATTTTCCGGAGGCGTGTTCTCACCAGCCTTGGTTTTGGGCGCCGCTGTTGGTTCGTCATATGGATTAATTGCCGCAGATGTCTTCCCCGAGCTGGCGTCGGGCGTCGGGGTTTATACCGTTGTTGGCATGGGTGCTGTGGCCGCAGCGGTTTTGGGAGCGCCCATATCAACAACATTGATTATTTTTGAGATAACCGGGGATTATAAGCTGTCCCTCGCTGTGATGTTGGCGATTGTCGTATCAACCGAAATAACCCACCACTTCTTTGGTGGATCATTTTTTGCAGAAACATTGAAGCGTCGGAATATTGACCTTAAAGACGGTTTCGAACGCGAAGTCCTTGATACCATCAAAGTTCGCCATATCCTGGATCACGGCATTAACGTTGCCGCTGAGACCATTAGTGTCGAAACTCCTATAGATGAAATCCGCGATAAATTAAGCCACTCAACGACTGGCGAACTGTTTGTCGTTCAGCCCACAGGTGAGCTTTTTGGCACCATCACGCTGCATGATTGCGGAGAAACATTGTTTGATAGCGAATGCAGCGAGCTTGTGCGCGCGGCTGATATTGCGCGACCACACCCGCCTGTATTGAACGAAGGTGATAACTTAGGGGTCGCGATGCGGGTCATGCGCGAATCGGGTGAAGACCATATCGCCGTTCTTCGCGATCCGCATACCAAAGTCTTCACGGGTTGCGTACATCACAGGGACGTTATGACCGCCTATAACCGCGCTCTGCTTAAAGTTCGGCATGAAGAACACAATGTCGATTAGGCCCATTTTCAGATACTGACGACGTGGTATAACGAAGACATGTCTGATCCATTTGAACTTGCCGACGAACCGATCTCATCCGCGACACCACCCGTGCGTGAAGCCCCTTATCTGGAGGGCCTCAATGACAGCCAGCGCGAAGCCGTTGAAGCTATTGAGGGGCCAGTCCTTGTTCTGGCAGGCGCTGGCACCGGCAAAACCCGCGTCTTAACAACGCGCCTCGCACACATTCTCATGCAAAATCGCGCAAACCCGGGCGAGATGCTTGCCGTGACTTTTACCAATAAGGCCGCGGGCGAAATGAAGGAACGCGTCTCACACCTTGTTGGCCGCCCTGTCGAAGGCTGGTGGGTCGGCACGTTCCATGCCATTGGTGCACGTATCCTTCGAGCCAATGCCGAGTTGGTTGGGTTGACGCCGAAATTCACTAT